>Ga0315903_10005466_pt1 | contig 16552 bp, 10 predicted proteins | sample LakEriMetagenome_7_FD_203524 | JGI IMG/M metagenome (GOLD analysis project Ga0315903, IMG submission 203524) | Freshwater fungal communities from buoy surface, Lake Erie, Ohio, United States - Buoy 2 MA119 | ecosystem: Environmental > Aquatic > Freshwater > Lake | place: USA: Lake Erie, Ohio...
AGGTGACGGTCTTGCCATGCCGACGGGCGACGTTCCGGATGACGTACTTGTACCACATCATCTGGTCACCCATGGTGAGCAGATCCATGAACTTCATGTCGATTTCGCACTGGCCGGCGGTCGCCACCTCGTGGTGGTGCGCTTCGACGATGATGCCCAGTTTGCGCATCTCGCTGACCATCTCGGCCCGGATGTCTCCCAGGGTGTCGAGCGGCGAGACGGGGAAGTAACCCCCCTTGACGCCGATCTTCGAGGCCAGGTTGGGCTGCTTTGAGCCCAGCAGGGGACCATCGCTCTTGGCGGTGTTCCACGCCCCTTCGGCCGAGTCGACTTCGTAGTACTGGGTGTTCATGCCCGACTTGTAGCGGACATCGTCGAACATGAAGAATTCGGGCTCGGGGCCGATGAAGACGGTATCGGCAATGCCCAGCGACTTCAGATAGGCCACCCCCTTGCGGGCGATGTAGCGGGGATCGCGGGTGTATTCCTGCTTGGTGATCGGATCGACGATGTTGGCGATGACGCTGAGCGTCGGCTTCGCCCAGAACGGATCGACGCGGACCGTGGTGGCGTCGGGAACGGCCAGCATGTCGGAGGCATTGATCGCCTGCCAGCCACGGATCGACGACCCGTCAAACCCCACCCCCTCACTGAACGTCTTTTCATCCCAGGTGTCGATCGGGTAGCTGCAGTGCTGCCAGGTACCGAGCATGTCGACGAACTTCAAATCCACGTGCTCCGCACCGATCTGCTTGGCCAGATCGAAAAAATCCTTGGGGGTTCCCGCCATGTGAGACTCCTGAAACTTCTTGAGGTTGAGCGGCCAGGTTGTAAGTCGGAACGAGCGCGACGGAGTGCCATGAGTTACGACTCTGCTGCTGGCATTTTCAGCAGCAACTGCCCTCGATGTGCGCGAGCGCTTCGCGGAGGTGGCAGATTCTGGCCTGTATCTCCAGCATCGTGGGCAGTGAGGCACAGCATAGGCAAACTGCGTGCCAGACGTCAGGGGAGTCATGGCTGGCCCCCGTTGGACCTCACCCGATGGCAGTCATCGCTGCGGGGAGAGATCTTTGAGTGAAAATCTGTCTATGTGAGACAACCACGCCGATCGGTTGGCTGACCAAGACCTGGGGTCTCTCCGCCCCCCCTCCCACGCTCGGACTTCTCCACTGAGTCTTCCACTCGCGGCCCCGCGAAAACAAAAACCGGTGCCGGGGGATGACGCCCCGGCACCGGTCTCGGTCGAGTCACCCGGAGTGTGCCGGGTGACCGTTCCACGCGCAGTACGGATTACAACGAATCGAACAGTTCCAGCGGCAAATTCACCTCCACCGGCACCGGGGTCAGATCGTCACCCGCGTCGACGGGAAGCTCCGGAGCGGACGGGCATTCGTCCGCAGGAATCACCTCACGAATCTCGGTGGCAACTCCCGGCTGAGCGTCGGTCGCCTCGGGGGCGGGGACCACCACGGAGGGCGCATCGACCGAGGGGGCAATCTCTGGGTCGGCCAGTACTCCCTCCGCGGGAGGCTGACAACCCACGGGAGCTTCGGCCAGCACTTCCGGCAACACGCTCTCCGCCGCCGGGATCTCGCTGATCTCGGGGAGCGGGGGAATCACCTCGTTCGGGGCATCGATCTGCGGGGCTCCCTCCGCCACCGGAGTGGTGTCGAGGTCTTCCGACCGCAAGACTTCAAACACCGACGTTTCGGCGGGAGCTTCCACGGCGGGAGTGGCGGGAATCTCGGCCGGGGTGTCGACAGGCACCACCTCAGAGACGACCGTCGGGCTGACCTCCCCCCGGGGATCGGGGGTCGGATCGACCGCTTCGATCGGGAACGTCGGCAGCGGCAGGAAGTCGGTTTCCTGGGAGATGTCGGTAAAGACCGGCTCGGCCACCGGAGCAATCATCACCGGCTCTTCGCTGACCACCTCTCCCGTCGAGGGGAGGGTGTCGACCACCACAACCGGCTCAGTCACCGTCTCCACAGCCACAGGGGCGGGGACCGTTTCCACCACCGTTTCCACCACCGAATCGACCGCCGGGGTCTCCACGGCGGGAGTCTCCACCGCAGGAGCCGCAGCCACTTCGGGCAGCGTCTCTTCCACGGTCACCGGGGTGGCGGGAACCGCCTCGGCCACCACTTCGGCCGGGGTTTCAACGGCGGGAATCGACTCTTCCACAATCTCCACTGCCGGGGCTTCCGGCTGCGCTTCGATCACCGGCTCGACGGCCGCCGTTTCGACCGCGGGGGTTTCCACCACAGGGGTCTCGACAGCGGGAATTTCAACCGCAGGAGCCGCAGCCACTTCGGGCAGCGTCTCTTCCACGGTCACCGGGGTGGCGGGAACCGCCTCGGCCACCACTTCGGCCGGGGTTTCAACGGCGGGAATCGACTCTTCCACAATCGCCACCGCCGGGGCTTCCGGCAGCGCTTCGACCACCGGTTCGACGACCGCCGTTTCGACAGGGGCGGTTTCCACCACAGGGGTCTCGACCGCAGGAGCCGCAACCACTTCGGGCAGCGTCTCTTCCACCACCACCGGGGCGGCGGGAACCGCCTCGGCTACCACTTCGGCCGGGGTTTCGATGGCCGGAATCGACTCTTCCACAATCGCCACCGCCGGGGCTTCCGGCAGCGCTTCGACCACCGGCTCGACGGCCGCCGTTTCGACGGGGGCGGTTTCGACCACAGGGGTCTCGACCGCAGGAGCCGCGGCCACTTCGGGCAACGTCTCCTCCACCAGCACGGGGGCGGCGGGGATCGCCTCGGCCACCACGTCAGCCGGGGTTTCGACGGCGGGAATCGACTCTTCCACAATCGCCACCACCGGGGCTTCCGGCAGGGCATCGATGACCGGTTCGGTCGCGGCCGGGGTCGGCAGACCGATTTCGGAAACGGGCAGTTCCTCGGGGGTCGGGATGTCGACGATCAGCGGTTCGGGCTGGTCCGGCAGGGTCTGATCGGCCGGGGTGTAGCCAATTTCCTCGGCGGGGGCGGCGGGGGCTGCGATGGAAGCGGGTTCGGCATTGAGGGTCTCGGCCAGCACCGGAACTTCACCCACCACTTCGGCCTCGGGAGCGACGAACGTGGGCAGGACCGCTTCCTCAGCGGCGGGGGTCGCCGGGGTGGGGAGCGCGGGCGCATCCACTGTCACCGGCAGTGCCGGGGCTTCGGGTTGCAGTTGATCCAGCGCCAGCGACGGATCGACTTCGACAACCGGAGCGACGGCCGCCTCGATGGTCTCGATGACGGCAGGGGGTGCGGCCTCATCCGCACGCAGGTTGCCGGTGGCGTGGGTCAGCACCCAGGAAGAACCGGCGAGGCACAACAAAAGAGCGGTACGCGGCACAATCGGAAGCATGCGCGGATCCTGTTTTATCACGGAGGAATCGTGGGGAAGGCCTCTCGACGCGGGCCTTCACACACACGCTTGAAAAAAGGAAGAGGCTGCGTTGACTGTGCAGCCGCGGCTACTTATCGGAGACTTTTGATCTGGTAAAGAGGAAGTCTTGGAAAAAATAGAGCGGTTGTGCCGCTTCGATAGCGCAGGCAGGCTGTTGCGCCTGTCTGTGTGAGGATTGCGAGATATATCGAGCTTGTCGGTTTCTCCCGGGAAAAACCCGTTGGGAGGCCGCCCCGGGGGGAGGCTTGGGGCGGGCACTTGCCGGCGGCGGCAGGGGGCCTACGATTCCGCGATTTTCGCCCCCCCCGTTTTCCGCCCCGATTTCCCGAAGGTGCTGACATGACTGAAGCCGCTGCCGACTGGCCTGCCGAGGGCTCCAAAGCTCCCGATTTCAACCTGGTTGCGACCGATGGCAAGAAGGTCAAGCTCTCGGCCCTCAAGGGGAAGCCGGTGGTGGTCTACTTCTACCCCAAGGATGACACCCCTGGGTGTACCCGCGAGGCGTGTGCCTTCCGCGATCAGCACAAACAGCTCGAGAAGCTGGGGGCGGTGGTCTTGGGAATCAGCCCCGACGACAACGCCAGCCACCAGAAATTCAGCACCAAGTTCGAGCTGAACTTCCCCCTGCTGTCAGACACCGATCACGCCGTGGCCGAGAAATTTGGGGCCTGGCGCGAAAAGAACATGTATGGCAAGAAGTCGATGGGCATCCAGCGGTCGACCTTCCTGATCGATGCCCAGGGAAAGATCGCCAAAGTCTGGAAGAAGGTGAATGTCGACGGCCACGATGAACAGGTCCTGGAGGCCTTGAAGGCGCTGCCCAAAGCCTGAGAAACCGATCCCGATCGGTTCTGCCGTGACATGGCGGAGGATCTGGTTGACTGACCAGACCCGCCAGGAGCGCCAATTGGCGATCCCCAGCGAGCCGCCGCGGCAGGGGCTCACCCGGTGCCGGCCGGTTGACTCCGCAGTTGGTTCACGACCCGGGCCACCCAGTCGCTGGCGAAGTCGATTTCTTCGGCGGTGTTGAAACGGCTGAGGCCGAATCGCAGGGTGGCCAAAGCCAGCCGCTCGGGAACCCCCATGGCCCGCAGCACGTGGCTCGGCTCGGGATCGGCCGAGCTGCATGCCGACCCCGAGCTGACCGCAATTTCGGTCATTGCGGCCAGCAGCCTGTCGCCGGGAACGCCCTCGAAGCTCACGTTCAGATTGCCCGGCAGGCTGTGCCGGGGATCTCCATTGCGGTGGATGCCCTCCAGACGCTCGGTCAGTCCCTGCCAGAGCCGGTCACGCAGGTGCGCGAGGCGTAACCCCTCAGCCGGCAGGTCTTCGCCGCACGCTTCGCAGGCCGCCCCCAGTCCCACAATCAGCGGGACCGGCAACGTTCCCGGGCGCAGGCGGTATTCTTGCCCTCCCCCCTCGAACAGCGGTTCGAGAGGCAGCCGAGGTTCGCTGCGGCGGACGTAAAGGGCTCCCACCCCCTGGGGGCCGTGCAGCTTGTGGGCCGAGAGACTCAACAGGTCGACCGGCAGTTGCCGCAGGTCGAGAGGAATCTTCCCCACGGCCTGCGCAGCGTCGCAGTGCAGCCAGATTCCCCGTTCCCGGCAGATGGCTCCCGCCTCGGCAATGGGGTTGATGGTTCCCACTTCATTGTTGGCCAGGATCAGCGAGACCAGCCGGGTCTGGGGAGTGAGGCTGTCGCGGAACCGGTCGAGGTCGATGGCTCCCTGGCGGGTGACCGGGACGAAGACCACCTCGGTTCCGCGGCGGGCCAGACGGCGGGCGGGATCGAGAATCGCCCGATGTTCCACCAGGCTGGTCACCAGGCCCCAGCCCTTGGCACGAGGGGCCTGCAGAATGCCCTTCAGCGCCAGGTTGTTGGCCTCGGTGGCACCGCTGGTGAAGATCAGTTCGTGCGGCTCGCAATTCAGCAGCCGGGCCACCTGCTGCCGGGCCCGCTCAACCCCTTCGGCCGCCCGCCAGCCATAGCGGTGGCTGGTGCTGGAGGCATTGCACGGCACCAGCAGCCAGGGCCACATCGCCTCCCGCACCCGGGGATCAAGCAGGGTGGTGGCGTGGCTGTCGAGATAGAGGGGAGGCCGGGTTTCGGAGAGCGACATGCAGGGGCCGTGGTCAAAGAACGCAGCCGGAGGAGAGCCGTTCTGAACAGCTCTCCTCCGGGCGAGTATAACCGCAACCGTGGGTCAGGCGGGGCTTAGAAGTCCCAGGCCAGTCCGAAGTTGAGGGTCTTGATGCTGAAGTTCTGCCGCTTGGTCTTCAGGTCGATCACATCGACGTTGTACTGCAGCACCTGAGCGGGCCGCGAGAGGGCCCCAATCAGGGTGTAGTCGTATCCGAGGCGGAACTTCGAGAGGTTGATGATCGGAATCTGCTTGATGAGGGGGAGGTAGCTCATGAAGCCGAACTCGCCATTGATTCCGGTCTGGAACACCGGGGTGATGTAGGTGTGTTCGCGGGTCCGGCTGCTGGTGGGGCCAGGGCCGTAGATCGACTGCAGCACCTGGGGCCGCACGTTCTGGCTCCAGACCGTCGAGGTCTCCATGTTCGCGAGGGCACCAAACTTCAACTGACCCCAGATCTTGAACTTGTCGCCGCCGAGGTCGGCCCGGGCACCAATCATGGGCCCCACCAGGTTGCTCGTCACCTGCGAATTGATGGTGGTGACGAACGGGTCGATGAAGCTGAACAGGGCTCCGTCCGGGAACAGGGGGAGCGGAGGGGGCTCGGGGGTGATGGTTCCGTCTTCGGCGTTGTACTGGTAGTCGAGACCACTGTCACCCGCCTGCATCCGGAACTGTTCCTTGATGTAGAGGTACTTCACCCCCAACTCCATGCGGACCATGAAGTTTTTCGAATCGTAGAAGGGGGAAGACCAGTAGTCGAAGTCGATTCCATAGACCTGCTGACGGTACCGCAGGTCGAGGAAACTGTCGTAGGGGATTGTGGTCCCGAACTCGGTTCCGTCGTACAACGGCAGCCGGAAAATGTTGAGATCGATGTCGTCCGCCGTGCGATCGCCACCATAGTTGGTGAACTGCTGGGTCGCCTCGAACAGGGCGAAACCGCTCACCTGGAACTCCTGGTGGTCGTAGATTTCCCACCCGAAGTTCGCCCGGATGCCGTTCATGCACAGGTCGCCGAACCAGTTGGTAAACCGGGCCGGCCAGAAGGGAAAGGGCTGTGCCTCGCCAAAGTCGGCATTCGTCAGACGGGTGAACGGAATGTCGAATTCATCGTCGGTCGGGTAGGCGTGCAGGTAGGCGTTCGGATCGCCAATCAGCACCTGCGGCCCGGGCTTCACGCCCCAGCCCTGGATGTAATCGATGCCGAACTTGTACTTCCGGCGCTGGTCCCGGTTGTCTTCGTACTCCCAGATCCCGCGTTCGTTCGCGAGACGTTCGTAATTGCCCGCGGGGTAGGGGTTGACCCCCGGCCAGGCGTTGGGAGGAGGACCTTCGGCACTGCCGTAGATCCCCGGGCCGAGCATTGGCTCAGCCATGGCCTCCGCCCCGGCCACATAGCCAGGGGGGTAGGCCCCTTGAGGAGGCAGGGCGTCCTGAGCGGCCGCCGGGCCCCCGAACGTCGCGATTGACCCACAGAATGCCGCGCTGAGCAGGCCGTGAACCAGAGCTTTCCAGGATGGAATCCGCATCAGAGTATCCTTCGCTATCTGGGAGTCCCACCGAGGCATCCCTTCCGAAGATTCCTGCCGGACACGTCGCGCAGGAAAATGGACCTAGCTAAGATATCGGCGTGCGGATCGGGCAGACTGTAGCGATTGTGCCTGAAATTTCTGGAATGCCGGGCGTGTGGCCCGGGCCATAAATCGAATCGCAAGTCGTTTTCTGAAATGGCTTTACAACACGAGACCCGGTTTCTCCCCGGCGATTCTCCGGGGCCTGCGCTTCCGGCAGGCGTCTCGCGCAGCAACGCAAGCCCCCCAGGTTGCCACGGGTTGCGTCCTCCGAATGAGGGGCCCCCAACAACCCTCTCTCCCGGCCGGTTCCCAAGCCATCGGGTGCGAAACCCCCGCCGCGAGCCGCCCGGGAAATCAAAGACGAAGGGCACCCCCCGTCGGGTGTCGGGGGGTGCCCTGGAACTGACTCTCTGAAAGGTGGTGGGGGCTGTTCGTCCTGTCGAGGGCGGACCGACCGTCAGCCTTCGAAGGGGGGAGTGGGGTCGAGTCAGGCGGCCCGGCGGACCATCGGCTCCGCCGCCGAGTCGTGGAGGTCGACCACAGACAGCTTCTTGAGATAGTGCAGATCGGCCACCAGCGGCTTGTGCTTGTATTGGGTCTCGTTGGCCCCGCGTCCCTGCACTTCGGCCTCGATCAGCCGGGTCCACGACCCCGGCTCCAGCCGCACCAAGAGCGGAGCCCCCAGGATCCGGTTGTTGCGGGTGTTGCCATAAATCAGCACGGTCCGGCGCAGTTCCTGATCGAAGGCCCGCACCAGCCGCAGTCCCTGGTCGAGATCAGGAACCTCATTCTGTTCAATCAGCACCGCGTAACGGGGGAGTTCCTGGGGACGCCGCAAGGGGGCCACGGTGAAGTGCCGGAGCGACAGGCCGGCTTGCTGTTCCGCCGCGGCCATCGCGGCACAGACGGTGTGGGCCGAGAGTTTTTCCCCTTCGAGGTCGCAGTACCCCCCGGATTTCTGGAGGAATTCCAGCACCGGGGCCTCGCCGTACCAACCCCGGCAACGGACGATGTCGCCGATGTCGTAGCGGTAGAGCCCGCCGAAGGTCGAGAAGATCAGTTGGTAGTCCTGCCCTTCCTCCAGTTCATGCGGTTCGAGCACCACGGGCTGGGCCGACCCGGCCTCGCGGACGGGGATGAACTCGTAGAAGTTGGCGTCGACGGTAAGGGGGCCAAACGGGACCCCGTCGGCGAGCGGGAGGGTGTGCCGGCCTTCGGACGAGAGCAGCCCCTGGTCGCGCAGCGGCGCGGGCCCCCAGACCTCGGGAATGCGGGCCGACTGCAACCCCGCCGTCCCCCCCAGCCAGCACGAAATGAGCTTGGGAGCCCAAATGTCGCGCGGCAAAAGCTGCCCGTTCGCCTTCAGGATGTCGGCCAGTTCGGCGGCCCGCCGGGGCATCGGCCGGGCGACCAGGCGTTCCAGCACCGGGCGAATCTCGGCTGGAATGTCGAATGCCCGGTCGAGGGTTCCGTGTTGCAGATCGTGCACCAACTGCGGGGCAAACTCGCGCACGCAGTCGGCAATCCGCAGGAAGAGGGACGGGGTGACGGTGCTCATCAGTCCGATGGGACCCATCGCGGCGATCCGGGCAATCGTATAACCGCGGGCGTTGGAGTCTTTAATCTGGGTGACCTGCGGAGGCAGGGCATAATGCTTGCGGACGAAGTGGCTTTGATAGCGCTCGATCAGGGCACTGCTGACCGAAATATTGTGGCCACCCGACGTCGTTCCCAGCTTCCACGAGGTGCTGAGCTGCAGGATGGGCAACCCGAACATGTCGGGATGATCGGTGAAGGCCTGCACGCCCCAGACATCCCAACCCCGCTGGTAATACTGGAACCAGGTGCGGTTGGCGGGGAAGAGCTTGGGCTTCCCGGTGGTGGCGCTGGTCTGCACGAACGTGAGAATTTCTTCCTGGGCCGGGAAGAGGGCCGAGGTTTCTCCCGCTGCCACGCGATCAATATAGGGAACGAAGTGATCGTAACCGGCGATGGGGAGTTGACGGCGGAAGTCGGCCACCGAGCGGACGTGGCCCAGGCCGAAGTCACGTCCCAGAGCGGATTCACCGCCGAAATGCACCAGTTTCTGCAGCAGGTCGAGTTGCACCCGGCGGGCCGACAGGCAGCGCTGTTCGAACTGTAGTGCCTGTCGGCGGTGCAGAATGGGCAAAACAGCATGCCGGGCGATGCGGTTGGCAATCCACGACCGGATGGGACGATAGGCCATCGCACGAGCCTCCCTGCTCGCTGGGTGAAACCGGGGCGCGTTCCGCTGCGGGACGAGACCTTCCACAGGCGCAGCCGCCACGCCTTTCGTTCAGCATCGTCGCTGTCCCCCGGTGAACGTGGGGAAGTTCGACGAAGCCCCCTGAAGCTGCGTAGGTTTCCCAGATTGACGGCGACCGAAAGTCGGCCAGCGTGTGCGCGACGGGAAGGGCAGCTGTCGTCGGGGTAACGGCCGTCGATTCCCGAGACCGCAGGCCGCGATTGGATGCGTGAACCCCGCAGCTCTATTTGGAAGCGGAGGCCGGTGTCTTGCCGCTGTTGGCCGCGGGTTTGGTCCCGGGCGCCCCCTTCTCGGCCGCGGGGGCGGGTTTCGGCTCCGGGGTTGTCGGGGCGGGCTTGGCGGTGTTGTCGGGCAAGGTCCACAACGCACCACAGGCGGGACAGCGGCAGTGCAGTTTGCCCCCCGCCCGGCGATAGATCTTGCCCCGATGCGATTCGTCATTTGGGCAGACCGGGCCGCTCTCATTGGATGCTTCCGCCTTTCCCCCTCTGCCGCCGGTCACACCCTTGGATCCGCGTGCCGCCTGGGAGGGGGAGTCGCCCGCTCCCGCACCATGATCGAGCACGTCCTGCTCCTGGTTGTTCCCCAACATCACCAGTTGACGGGTCGCCTCCTTGACCACTTTGGGGTCACCCGTTCCCACAGCGAGACGAATCCTGGGAGCAAACACGCAATTGCGGATGAACACTCCATTCGGCGGTTGCCAGGGGCCCTGCCCGGATCCGCGCCTGTAGCCGAGGAACATCAGATGCAACTTGCAGTCCCGAATGCGACAGTCGTCAACCGACAACTCCGGAATGAGCGCGTCAGGTCCCTCCCGCAGATCTTCAAAACGCAACGCGACACCACACTTGCTGAAGTCGCAGTCCTCCATGTGGACGATCAGCGGCGATCCCCGTCGCACCGCGGCGAACCGGGTTCCAATCTGCGACCGCTCCACGGTGCAGCCCTGGACCGTGACCTCGACATTCTCCTTGAGATTCAACGCCGCCCAGTTGCCCTGCTGAGTCGACCCGTCGAACCCCCACATGCGGCACTTCTCAATCAACACCTTCCCCCGGGGGAGATTCGATTCCCGTTTCGAGTCGAAGGCGTTTTCTCCCACCAGGTCCCCCTCGGCAAACCCCCCCATCGATTTCGCCAGCGGTTCCAGCGACATGTCGCAATCGACGATCTCCACATTCTGCCAGGACCCACGATCGGCCTGAACCGAGTCGCCCGAACAGTTGTTGATCCGACACCGCTCAATCCGCAAGCCGTTCGCATGCAGGGTCACCACACCGTGCGCGTCGGTCCGGATTCCTTCGGCCTTCGAGAGACAGTGATGGATGTGACAGTTCAAAACCAACTGCTCGGCCCCGTCGAGATCGATGCCATGCTTGCCCCAGTAACGAACCTCACAATCCTCAATCCGCAGGTTCCGCGTGGTCTGTTCGCTGCGGATCGCCCGACTGGGGACGAAACCCCCATCGAACACGAGCCCGTTGATCCGCACGCCGTCGGCGCAGACCGTCAGCATCGCGGCGGCGGTGAGGTTTTCGGTCGCATGCAGCTCGGCCCCCGGCTCTCCCGTCAAGGTCACCCCCGCGCGCTCCAGCCGCAACGCCCCCGGAGGTCGGTGAATTCCGGACTTCAGCACGATGCGCCCCCCCTCGGGGACCATCTCGAACGCGGCCTTCAAATCGTCAGCGGGAGAGACCACGATTTCCTGCGGGTCGGCAGATGCCCGCGAGAGTCCACAGCAGAGCACCCCGAGAATCAGTGGACACAGCCAGTGGACCGACAGCCGAATTCCAGTCAACATCGCACTCATCTCAATTCCACCTCACCATGACGGCCCCCGGCCGACGGGTGCCAGGAACACTCGCTCAGATTTCAGAATACCCGCGCTTCGGGAGTGGGTCCAGTTGCGATTCCCCCGGTTCAACCCACTCTCCCGGTGAATTCCCGACCGGATTGGCGATCGGTTCGAGGTCGCCAACCCGTCGCACTTTCCAGCGCGCGCAGGAACGACAGGTCACACCACAGCCGGCCGGCCTGATTCCGCGATACTCACTCGCGAAAACGGCAAAGGGCCAGCCTTTTTCTGATGAACCCGCACCGTCTGCAAGCACGCCGGCCACGTTCCCGCACAGCAATCGCACGGGGCCTGCCGCAGAGAAATCAATTCGCCAAACCACCAGCGGCACCAGCAGACACACGCACTGCGATCTGCCCTGGCGTCAGGACCGACGGGGAGATTCCGTCAACGGACGGTCAGCGAATTGGAGTGGGGCGGGGCCTCGGCACGGAGGGCAAGTCCCTTCAGGCCGGGGGATCGTTGCAGCCGGTTGTGACCAGGGCCACCGCGCGTCTGCTCTTGGGAAGACTCATCTTCAACGCATCAACGCAGAATTGTTGGTCTTGTGAAACAGGTTCAACTCTGGTAACCTCTTTCCTGTGAGTGGAGCTTTGGGGCCGATCGCGGCCCGACTTCCCTCACAGAAACGCTTTGCGAGAGTTGCGACGAATGGCTGAGGGAAAAATCAAGCGGTTGACTGACAAGGGCTTCGGTTTCATCGAGACCGGAACCGACAAGGACATGTTCTTCCATTCGTCGAATGTTGAAGGCGTGCGTTTTGATGATCTGCGTGAAGGCATGCGGGTGACCTACACCCCCGGCCGTGGCCCCAAGGGTCCCCGTGCTGAGAACGTTCGCCCCGCCTAGGGTCGAATTCTGTCTTCCCCACGGATGACACAAACAGCCGACGAGCAATCGTCGGCTGTTTTTTTTCGCCCCCACAAAAAACGCACTGCGGCAACTCGCACACCGCCGGCGGTCGGCCGATCAGTCGTCAGTTCCGCCGGGCCAACACAAACAACCGGTCAAACGGCAGGATCACCCGGCCATCTCCCTGCGGCGGATACGCCCGGACGATCTCCCGGCCATAGTCGCTCAGAAAATCGTGCTGCTCGGCGGCCGACAACAGGTCGAGATACGGCCGCAGCCCCGTCCCCCGATACCACTCCACAATCGCCGCGTGGTCGGGCAGCACATGCAGATACGTCGTCTGCCACAGGTCGAGCTCCGCACTCCGCGGGGCCAGCAGGTCGTAATAGAAGCCCCGGGCCGGCACATGCCACTCCCGGACGCCGCTGTCGGGAAATTTCCCCCGCCACGCCGCTGAGCCCGCCAGCTCGCGCGCCAACCGATGGGCCGGGGCCTGGAGGTCGCACGGCACCTGCATCGCGAACCAGCCCCCCGGGGCCAGCCCGGCCCATAGCCGGGGCAACACCTCGGCATGTTCCGGCACCCACTGCAACGCGGCGTTCGAAAAGAGCAGATCGTACTGCCCCGGCTGCGGCCGCCATGTGCCGAGATCGGCCAACTCGAACGTGGCCGGCACCCCCGACCGCTGCGCCCCCGCGATCATCTCGGGAGAACTGTCGAGCCCCCACAACGCGGCCCCCGGCCACCGCTCGGCCAGGACCCGCGTGCTGTTCCCCGGACCACACCCGAGATCGACGATGCGCTGGGGAGTCAGCAGCGGGATCCGCGCGACCAGGTCCCGGCAGGGGCGCGTCCGCTCGGCTTCAAACTTCAGGTACTGCTGCGAATTCCACGATGGCATGACGCCTGACCCCGGTGAGACACCTCAACGCCGCGAGAACTCGCCACGTTCGAACGACTCAATCGCCTCGGCCACCACGGGCCACAAGATCTCCACAAACTCCGCACTTCCCCGCTCTGTGAGATGACACGGATCGATGAAGATCTCTCCCGTATGGGGCAACCGCTCTTCCATGTCGAGCAGCCGCACCGGTGGGGTCTCGGGTCGATTCTGGGGGGGCTTCTCCGCTGCGGTGCTCGACCTGGTGTGCCAGTCGGCGGCCAGCGCGCGGATCTCGTCGTTCTGCAGGCGCAGGGCGTGGGCCACATACTCGGCCTTCCCCCACAACTCGGCCGCGCAGCGGTTCTTCCCCTGCGGGGCGTAGTCGAGCAGATCATCGCCAAACTTCTGCAGCGTGTACTCGGGGGGAATGTGCCAGGCGAACGTCAGCAGCACCAGCGGATCACCCCGTTCGACCGCCAGGTCGCACAGGGTCGAGAGGTTCGCCCGCAGACAGCGGGGCGTCTGCGGCTGGGCGGCGAATTCCAGCAGCTCGGGTTCGGGTGTCCCCAACCGGTTGCGGTCCAACGCGCTGCGGACCCCCGCCACCGCCACCCGCGACAGCGAGGGGGTGCCCCCCGCCAGTTCCTCGGCAAACTGCCGGTACCAGATGGCGTGGGTGTAGTCGTCGCGGAACAGTTCGGGGGGGCAGCAGTTGAGGCGGGTGTCGTTGATGCCGTCGTAGACCACCACCAGATCGAACCGCTGCCGTGCGAGATGCTGGTACTGCAGCAGGCTGTCGCGCGAGGTGAAGCCCGCCTGGCCGAGGTTGGCCAACCGCCACCGTCCGGGCAGCCGGGATTCGAGCCGGCGTTCCAGCTCGGCCCCGACACTTCCCCACGCCGGGTCGAGCACCGAGCCCCCCAACAGCAGCAGATCGAACCGTTTGTCGGGGCGTGCCGCGGGCTGCTCGACCAGTCCCGCCTGCCGCAGCCGTGGGTAGTAGTGATCCCAGGCACTGGGGCGCTGCGAGAAGGGAACCGCCGAGCCGACCAGCCAAAACAGCCGCACCCCCAGCCAAACGACCCCCCAGCAGAAACCGAGGTACAGGGCCAAGAAGACCAGCCGCCGGCCGGGAGTGCGCGGCAGGCGCGGCCGCCAGCGACTCGCCGTCGGGGACCGCGGTTCGGGCGAAGACGCAAGGGGGGTGTTGGTCAGTTCCAGGTCAGACATCACGACGAAATTCTACCGCAACCCAATCACTCGTTGCACAGCCCATTGCGCCGGGGGGATTCGGACCATTCGGTCTCTGTGGGCTCTGGCCCGGCTGGACGAAAACAGACAGTCCGGGCCATCCATCCCAACGGATCACGACAGGCCGTCGGACCAACCGCATCTTCCAACCAGCTCCTCCCGGCAGCTGTCACCCCGAGAACGCCGGGATTCCGGTGAGGTGTTCTCCCAGGATCAGCAGGTGCATGTCGTCGGTCCCCTCGTAGGTCTTCACGCTTTCGAGATTGTTCATGTGGCGGAACGACTGGTGTTCCCCCAGGATGCCGATGCCTCCCAGCAGCTCGCGCGCGGTCCGGGCAATCTCGAGGGCGGTCTCGACATTGTTCCGCTTGGCCATCGAGATCTGCACGTGCGTGGCGTGCCCCTGCGCCTTCAGTTGCGCGAGCCGAAATGCCAGCAGTTGGGCTTTGGTCAGCTCGGTGGCCATCAGGGCCAGCTTCCGCTGCACCAGCTGGAACGACGCCAGCGGGCGTCCGAACTGGATCCGCCGCAGGGCGTGCTGCCGGGCTTCGTCGTAGCAGGCGACCGCGGCTCCCAGCACTCCCCAGGCAATGCCATAGCGGGCGTGGTTCAGGCACAACAGCGGCGACTTCAACCCGTTCGAGGCGGGCAGCAGCGCCTCGGCAGGCACGTGGCAGTCGGCGAATTCGATGCGGCAGGTCAACGCGGCCCGCATCGACAGCTTCTGCTCGATGAGCGTGGGGTGAAACCCGGGAGTTCCCCGTTCCACCAGAAACCCGCGAATCGCCTTGGGGGACGACGGATCGATGCCGGGTAACCCCGCCACCTTGGCCCAGATCACCGCCACGTCGGCATGGGTCGCCAGCCCGATCCACAGCTTGCGGCCGTTCAGCACATAGCCCCGGTCGGTCTTCGTGGCTGTCGTGGTCATGCCGGCGGGGTTCGAGCCAAAGTCGGGCTCGGTCAGACCGAAGCAGCCCAGCTTCTCTCCCCGGGCCATCGCCGGCAGCCAGCGTTGCTTTTGCTCTTCACTGCCGAACAGATGAATGGCATTCATCGCCAAGGCCCCCTGCACCGAGGCGAGGGTCCGCAGGCCGGTGTCGCCCCGCTCCAGCTCCTGCATCACCAGGCCGTACTGCAACGGCGACAGCCCCGCGCAGCCATACCCGGTGATGTTTCCTCCGAACGCCCCAAACTGGGCGATCTGGAGCGCGCGCTGCAGGGGAAACTCGGCCCGCTCGTTCCACTCGGCAATCTCGGGCAGGTAGTTGGTCTCGACCCAGGTGCGGACCCGTTGCCGCAACGCCCGGTCTTCGGCCGTCAGCAGATCGTCGAGCTGGAACAGGTCGGGGGGCTCAAACACCGTCGGGACAGACATGGCAGTCTCCTGCGCTGGGGAACTCACCTTCCATTTTAGACACTCCCCGCGACGCCGGGCGGCCGTTCACCCCCATTCGCCATCGTTTTCCCAGACCGCGGACCGGGGGAAACCGGCAGGGTGGGTTCGAGAGGGGCCCGGAAATTCCGTCTTGGCAACCCCGGGGACAGATCCCATTCGGTGAAGCCAGGTGACCCGTGCTTTGTCATAGCCAGAAACAGGGACTGTGATCGAAGGGTGGCGATGAGGTCCAAGGCGCCACATGCGGAGGTGTGCGATCCCGGCCCGGAGAGCACGTCCGATGGGGGTTCGATGACGAATTCCCCCAACGGCTCCACAATTCACCTCCTCCCTTGCCCTCCAACCACCCGGCCGAACCATTCCTGAAGGGAATGCATACCCTAGCCCGGGGTTGCCCAGCGCAGCGCCGGGCTACCCCGGGTCCGATCCCCAAGAGCGCTTCATTCCTGAAGGGAATGCATACGGGGGATCTGGCTTCGACTCGGCTCATGAAAACGACTTTCTTCGTGACCGCATGATGCCACCCGCTCCACACGGTCCAGACCCCACGCAACCCGCCGCCGAGCGCCAGCACGCCGTCCGCGGCCTGAGTCCTGTCTGGTCCCGTAACCCGGGGTAGCGACCCACAGAGGCATTTCACGGGGGTCAACCCACGCAACGGTCGACGCCAGACAGACCAGCCCGAGGCCCACGCTTTACAGCGGTTCCCCCTCACAAGACACTGCGGTTTCCTCCCTCCTTTAGTCCCTCCCCGCAGGCCCTCCGGGCCACGAAAGGCAATTGCGAAGCATGCAGACGATCAAGCAACGACTGGCCCAGGGTGAACTGTTGATGGTGGCCGCGGCGGGGCGCATTGTGCACCACAACCTGCTGCAGATGATCGGCATGCATGGGGG
>Ga0315903_10005467_pt1 | contig 16547 bp, 15 predicted proteins | sample LakEriMetagenome_7_FD_203524 | JGI IMG/M metagenome (GOLD analysis project Ga0315903, IMG submission 203524) | Freshwater fungal communities from buoy surface, Lake Erie, Ohio, United States - Buoy 2 MA119 | ecosystem: Environmental > Aquatic > Freshwater > Lake | place: USA: Lake Erie, Ohio...
ATAAATACATGGAATGATAATAAAACTAATTAAAATAATTAGCATTAACCATATCGCATTACTAGCAAGAATATTTTCTGGTGGAATATTTGTAATTGCATAGGAAAGACCCACAATCAATACTATCAAGATAAATAATGATAAAAATGGTGATATATAGTTGCCATAGAATAAATAATCTAATGCACTCATAAATATACCATAACGATCATTTAATAATATTAATAGGATAATTAGAACTATTGCTAGAATAACATATAAATAAGTATTAAGAATATAATGATCACAAGTTAAAAATCCGTTCTTAAATGCATAATGTCCTATACTAATACAAATTAAAACAGCAATTACTAGACAACAAAAGATATATAAGAGGTTTTCATTATTAGAAACAAGATTTTTTGGTTGTGTTGTCATTGCTTCCATAATTTTTACATCTTTTTTAAAATTAATTGCTGGTTTCATTCTAGACGATGTTCTAGACATATTTACAGATGTAATTCTAAATATAATTCTAAAATTAATAGATAAATTAAATTTAATTTAATCTAGAACAGTTACAAGTTCCTACTAGATTGAAAATTTCCTTATATTTTGTTATATATTTATAGTAGCACTATACCATTTTTACTATTTGTATTTAAATATGGCATCTCCAAATACACCTGCATCTACACCTACAACTACACCTACGCCTGCACCTGCATCTGCATCTGCATCTGCACCTACATCTGCATCTCCAAATACACCTATATCAAAACCTAATAATAAAATAAATGCACCTTCTCTTAAAAATACATCGAAGCAAGCTTTACCATCAAACAAATCAACATCTTCTAATAAGATGTCATCACAAAATATAAACACAATCCAAACTGAAAAAGAGGCCGTATCAGGTTTATATGAAATTGCAACTGATAATTATTTAATTCTATTGGCAGTTACTAGTGCAATAATAATAGCAATTATAATATATTTTTTTTCACAGACATTTCGCATTGGTAGAACAATAACACAAATGCAAACTTATCAATCTTATCAAGAAATAAATTCTATTGACTACGCAACATATGCTAATTATCGTTTAGGTGATTTTCATGTTGCTAGTTCTTATAATTCCGCACATTCTGGTTATCAAATGTTTGATTACACTAGTGAAATGATAACATTAGCATGTTTACAAAGTGGTGTGCGATATTTGGAATTCAATGTATTCAATAGTGAATATGGTTCTAAAGCATATCCAGTAGCTAGTATGGGTTATAAAAAGGGTGAATGGAAGATGATGATAAATGATACACCTATGGAAACTATTTTAGAAATCATCGCCAATAATGCTTTTAAAAATTTCGATGGTAAAGAAGGATGTCATAATCCTGATGATCCGGTATTCATAGGTTTAAATTTGAATACAAATAGTAATTTACCATGTTTAAATCTTTTAGCAATGTTGATAACTAAATATTTTGGTGATCGGCTTTTACCTAATGATTATTCATTTCAATCTAGTGATGCTATTGCAGATATTAAATTATCACAATTGGTAAAAAAAGTAGTAATATTTTCTAGCGATGGTTTTCAAGGTAGTGGATTAGAAGAAATGGTTAATTATTCATGGGATAATACAAATTCTAATCCAAATCATCGTATGCGTCGTTTATTGTATAGTGAATTAACTAAATCAGGATTTAATAAAACAGAATTAATAGAATTTAATCGACAGGGACTAACAATTATAGTTCCACATGAAGAAGGTGATTTTTGGAATAGTAATTATAATCCTGTGATCGCAAAGGAACTAGGATGTCAATTTATTGCAATGGAATATCAATATATTAGTAAGGAAATGGATTATTATATAACATTATTCAAAAATCGTTCTATGGTAATGAAAAGTGAAGATTTATTAAAAGGTCGACGTGCTAGAAAAAATCGTTCCACTACTGATAAAGAACCACCCACCACCACCACAAAACAACCAACCACCACAATACAACCAACCACCACTACAAAATCAAATTAGTATTCACTATAATCAATATAAAAATACCTAGATATTTAGATACATAGATACATAGATACATAGATACATAGATACATAGATACATAGATACATAGATACATAGATACATAGATACATAGATACATAGATACATAGATACATAGATACATAGATACATAGAAACTTAGTATCCTTAAAATATATAAATAATGAATAATCTAGATGAACAAGGAAAAAAAATTTATAATGATTATATCCATTATAGAGATGTTTGGATTTCTTATATAGAGCCGATTGCAATCAAAAAATTAAATGATTATTTATCTAATCAAAATCGGGTTTATAATTTGAATGATTATTGGGATAGATACATTTCTAATTATTCAGAATATACAATAAATAAGTCTACTAAAGATATTACTGCTAGGTATCGAAAATTAAGTATACTTTTTCATCCTGATAAATTTACAAAACCCGGGTCAACTACTTTTTTTAGTCTTCTTAATAAATATTATAAAGAAGGTTTTGGAGAATTACTACATATGATTGATATAATTTCACATCTTCTTTTAGAATTACCTAGTCTGGAAAAAATAGTTAAAAACCTAGAAACCTTAACTAATAATCATGATTTACACAATCAAATGGAACCAATACAAATTCTAGAACTACTTAATAGTGATAATCCAAATTTACCTAATACTACAAATACATCAAATGAGTTTCTAGAATCAGTCTGTTATAAATTTTATACAGATGATCCAAATTCTATTACATATGTTAATAAAACTTGTTTGAATGAAATAGAAATTATTGAAAAAATACAAAATTGTAATAATTATGATAAAGATTTTGTTCTTTTCTGTAAAGAAAGATATTCAGACAATCATACTATTCTAGAAGCTATAATTCAATGGTTTCAAAAACAAAATGATATTATTAAAAAAAAAATTAACAGCATTTCTAATAAATAACACCAATACCATTAAATTAAATATATATATAAATTAAAAGTATCAATCAAAAGTATCAATCAAAAGTATCAATCAAAAGTATCAATCAAAGGTAATAAGATTGTTGTTTACGGTGTCATGAAATTTATATTTGGTAATCTTGATTTGAAAAATATACTTTTACCGTTTGGTTCACAAGGTAAAAGATTATTATTATCTATACTTTTATGGATTATAATTATAATTGTAATAGGAATTACAATTTTTTTACCTATTTATTTTTTGGTGATAAATAAATCAAATGCTACAACTAATAACATTATCAATACCATAAGTGCTACAACTAATAACATTATCAATACCATAGGTGCTACAAGTAAAGAAGACAATGATATAAAAAGTTCTAATCCATTAGAATTAATAAATCTTGCAAATTTCTATCCTACTGGTACAATAATTCCTTTTGAATCAATTTTCTATGATAATCAAGATGCAATTAATAAATCAATTTATTATTTAGGAGATTTTATTAATAAATGCACTAATTTATATATAAATGCATTAACTAATAATCTTAAAAATTTAATATATATTTATATAATTGATTATCATAATTTAATTACAACAGCACAAAATTATTTGAAAAATACAAATTCTTTAGATATTATCTCTTTACAGACAGTGAGTTTATTAGCACATCTAGCATCCAAACTAAATGAATTACAAAATAAAACTAGTTTTGATATTATTCCACTATTAGGTAATCCAAAAGGTGATGTTAATCCTACTTGTCCTGATTATATTTGTCAAAGTAAATACTTACTTAAAAAATTAGATGAATACTTGAAGCAAAAACAACTATAAATATTTTTACTACTCTAATTGTGAAGAATAAAAACTTATAATCTGTTGATAATTTGATTCATAGAATAATCTAATTTTTTTAGAGTATTTGGCAATGTATCTAGATGCGTTAATTTATTCCAATGACAATATAATGTTTCAAGAGTATCTGGCAAATTATCTAAACTTGTTAATTTATTAAGATGACAATTTAAATACTTCAATCTACTAGGAATATTAGATATATGTGTTAAAAAATTTGAAGCACAATTTAAATGAATAAGATTTGGTGGAAGATTATCTAGTCGGTGTAATTTATTTACACAACATATTAGGATTTCTAAAGTTTCTGGTAGCTTACCTAAATATACCATTCTATTATGATTACATTGCAAGAAAATAAGATTAGTAGGAAAATTATATAATTTGATTAATTGATTATGTGAGCAATAAAGAGTTTCAACAGTATTTGGTAAATTGTCTAGATATAGTATTTGGTTATCACTACAATCTAAATATGTAAGACTTTTTGGAAGCTTATCTAGATACAATATTTTATTAGTTTGACACTTTAGTATTAGAAGATTATTTGGTAAATTATCCAATTTTTTTATTAAATTTCCAGCACAAATTAATGTTTTAAGAGTGATAGGTAAATAATCTAATTGTGTTATCTTATTATCACTACAATCGAGATATTCTAGAGTATTAGGAAGATTATATAAATGCTTTATTAGATTTACTGAACAATTTAATATTTTCAAATTCTTATAAAAACTTAAATCTGGTAGTTCAGTTAATCCTCTATCAGATAAATCTAATGTTTCAACATCATAATTTGATATTTGATTTATCATATTCGATTATGAATATTCTTTTGAATATGAATATGAATATGAATATGAATATGAATATGAATATGAATATGAATATGAATATAATCATTTTTTATGTTTTTTATTTATGTTTTTGGTAAACTATTCCATAGCTTAATAATGGGCATATCCACAATTAAATCTATGATAAAATTAAAATTGAATTAAAAAAAAATAAAAAAAAAATAAATTTTAATGTATATAATGTTTTTATTATTTGCTACTAGAACATTTAATCATTCCACGGCGAAGATATGCTACTATACTAAGCCGTCCGGTGCCTTGTATAGGAGTATTACAATGCCATTCGTGAACATCCATTGCTAGGAAATCACCTTGTCGCACATCTACCGCAACACCCCACCTTGGAAAACCTAGATATCCCCCTGTGTATCCTGAACAATCAGGAAATCCTGATTTGGCTTTTTCAAGAACTATAAGATTACCGAAACCTTCTTCTAGATCACCTTTATCCTTATGACATGCTGTTCTCCAATCATAATTCAATGTAATTGTACTATATGCTGTATTATTTATTTGATATTGAGGTGTTTTCTTAGCACGGGTTAATTGCACAGCATGCCGATCTGGTACTAACGACTTGAATAATCGGTCTGCATATTGAATTAATGGTGTTGTATTAGCCCATTTATCAATATGTTCTTTAGTAAATTGTGTGGTGCGACAAAGTGGATTACCGTGAAAATCATAACCAGGTTTTCTAATATTCTTTTTTGATGTTTTCTTATGTTGGATGGTATGTTTGTTATGTATTGTATATGCATTCCGATCGGGTTTATCATAGTAGCCTGCAATATTGCTCATAGCCATATTACCTATATTATCTTTAGTTTTACGACCGTTATGAGATTTATAGAAAACTCGAAATGATTCACGCTTGGTTATTTTGCCAACATATTTAGGTAATTTATGAGGGTTTAATTTTCCGGCAGCTGCCCCTCGATTGTAATTCTTATGCTTTGAATGTGCTTCTAGTGCATTAAATGCAATAGTACATACGGTTTGTGGGATAACATTTTTACGAAATTTAAGTAGAAGTGATTTTGTGCCATCGGGTTGAATACCATAAACATCAGTATTACTTTTTATAATATGTTTATAATGGGTTTCTGGAAAATAACAACCTTCTTTTGATATTATTTCTTTATCTGTTAGAATAGGATCTAATACTAATTTTTTAATTATTGATTTTTTCATTATTATTCTTTATAAAAAAGTGATATTTTTTACAAGTGATAAGCAAAATAGATAATTATAAAAAAAAAAACAAAAAATGATTTTTAATTATTTAATTACATTATTTATCTCTCCTTCAACCACATCCATTTTATCAACAATGGCAACTCCAGCACCCCAATTTCAAAGTGATCTTGCCAACCACATTCATCGCCTGATTCAGGACACTGTGCCGGTTCAAGTTAATCCTGGACCTTTCCAGTCCATCACCGAGGGGTGGCAGGTGGTCTTCGATTACCGTCGAATTGACACCAGTGCACCAACCACGCACATGCGAGAGACTTTTGATCTGAAAGAGGGCGTGGTGTCAGCACTGCTGGAACGCAATGCCCGTGGACAGACCCTTCTCTACGTGGTGATGCGTTTCATGCAGGCCGAAGCAGACCCACGTCTGGCTTTCCTGCGTGCACTGACATCTGATGACAGTTGCAGCAATGCACTGTATGAAAGATGTCCAGATGGAAGCACCCCGCTTCATGGCTTGTCCTGGGAGGACAAGGTTCGTACTTTTCGGTGCGACCATGGGTTTGCTTCACCCAAACCATACACCAAGGAGCAGGTGTCCAGTATGTACAGCATTCTCGGGCATTCGTTGTTCAAACAGAAGAAGAGCTTTGACAACGACGAGACCCCTGCTGAACTCTTTGGTGATAAGATGCCTTCAAAGTAGGCACGTACTCTAGTATTCTGCCATACTAGCAAAAAACATTTTTTTTTGGATAAGTAATTTTTAATTAAGTATTTTCAGTGATTACCATAGCTAGTATTACAAATAATAAAATAAAATGTCTAATTCTATAACTGCAGTTAGGTGTTGGGCAAATGAACATATTTATCGTGTAATTAGTACTCGTTATGCGAATTTAAAATATGATGAGAAACAGTTAAAATGTCGTATTGCATTTAAACGTTTAATGAATATTATTCGGGATATATCAACCACAACTGAAATAGATAAATATAATACACCAATGGCATTTCTTTTTCAACATTTATTACCTGATATAATAAAATTAGTTGCTAATTGTGCAACTAGTACATCTTCAGAACGTGAATATATTCTTCGTGGTTTAGTATTAGTTCATGATTGGAATATACGTTTTTTTCAATGTTTAATATATTTAGATGCGAAAGATATTCTATTATGGTATTTTTTCCATATTCCATATTATATCGATGATATAACTACAGTAGAAAAAATTAGAATAAATTATGAATGGATGCTAGATTACTTTTTTGAAAATTTACCAGTAGATCTACATATGACATTTGATGAATTTATATTTGCCAGTAATGAAACTTGGTTTCCTTATGCCCTAGCATATCATAATAGTAATAATGCAATTATTTTAGAAAAATATTCAAAATTAATTAGAAAGCTATTACCTTGGGTAAATTATTTTAGTCCACGTATAGCAAATAAATTAATATCTAATAATAAATTTCAATTTACAAATACAAATAAAACAATACGTCGGCGAAGAATATGTTTTATAAGTGATTCATTTAATACAGATTCTAGTGTTCTTCGTGATCGAATAGGTATAATTGGTAAAATTGATAAGTCTCAATTTGATATATGGATAGCTAGTTTTAATCCAATTGTTAGTTATAGGGGTATAATGTCTAGTGCATTTATAAAAAAATACATATCACAATATATAACACTATCATGTAATCTAGAAGATGCTAGAAAACAGTTAGAAGTACTAGAAATAGATATTATTATATATGCTGATTTAGGAATGAAAGTATTACCTACTTTATTAGCTTATTCACGTATTGCACCTGTTCAAATTACAACATGGGGACATAGTGAAACAAGTGGAATAGATACTATAGATTATTATATATCTAGTAGGTGGTTTGATATTCGTGGTAAAAATGTACAATCACAACAATTACAAACAACTTGGCAAATTTTAGAAACAGAAGAATATACAGAACGGCTAGTATTATTCGATAGTTTGGGAACTTATTATTTTAGTCCACAATTAATATTTATTGAAAATGCTAAGAATATCAAAAATATTAAAAATGATTGGAAATTAAAAACACGAGAACAACTAGGGTTACCAGATAATTGTAATATATATTGTTGTTTACAGACTTTTTATAAGATTATGCCAGAATTTGAAAAGTGTCTAGCACGTATTCTAGAAATTGATCGAACAGGTATTTTATTACTTTCAAATGCATATCCTTATTGTAAAAGTCATCTTCAACGCATGCAAAATATATTTGATAAGGATGTGTTATCTAGACGTGTAATTTGGTATGAAGGATTAGAAAAATATGATTTTTTAAATCTAGTAGCAGTTTCAGATGTATGTCTAGATCCATTCCCCTTTGGTGGATGTAATACTACTTATGAAGCATTTGATTTTAATATTCCAGTTATTACATTTCCTAGCAATTATTTACATGGACGATTTACACTAGGTTTATACTCTAAAATGGGAATGAGTGATTGCGAATGTATTGTCTCTAGTTCTATTGAATATGCTGAAATTGCTAATCATGTAGCAATGCAGGATAAATTAAAAAATAAGATAAAAAGAAGTATAGAAACTGGAAAAAGTGCTATTTTTCAAGAATGGGCTAGTGTAGAAGAATGGAATTCTTTTTTGAATAATGTTGAATTAAAAATATGATTCTGATTCACTAGCACCACCAATAAATTTACTCTTATCGAAAACAATAGGAACAGTTGTTTGTCCTTTGATTTCACTAGATAAAATAGTTAATAAATTGGATTTAAAAAATAATTCAGAGGGTTGAGTGTCTATCTCTACAAATATGAATTGCTTTTTTTTCTTTTTTAATAATTGAAAAGTTTTTATACAGTATGGGCAGGTAGGACGACCATAAACAACTATATATTCTTTAAAATAGTGATGTGGCATTAAACTAGAAGTAGCTTTATATGTTAAAACATTTGTTTTACCTTTAGGGTTGCTTGAATCATCAGTAAGATAATAAATACCGGATTTATAGATTAGCTTTTTCATTTTAGAATAAAAATATTAGGCGTAAATACACTGAATGATATTCTAGTAATGACTGATATAATTTTATTCTATCATTATATTAGTTTATATTGATTGTTGTGTTGCAGTGATTACTTAATTTTTATAAAATGGATATGACGTTTATAAATTCAATATTATTATTTGCAGTTTTGGGTATATTAATTTTATATCTTTATCAAATAACACCTATTTCAAAAAAATCAAATACAACGAATAAATTAAATACAACAACTAAAGAATCATTTTTTCCTATTATTTGGAATACTTGTCAAAAAACAGATCAACAATTTGGAATGCCAGTTCATCGTATTGGTCCTGTATATAATTTCCATCAATATTTCAATAAATGCATTCCATTGAAAACTAGTAATAATACACCAACAGGTATTCCAGAAATGGGATGGCGAAATTTCTTTTTAACTAATTTTACTAAAAACCAGGTGAAAGAAACAGATTCTTTTGAAGGCACTAGCGTACGAAATTTTTTAAACAATATGGAAAATGTAGATAATATATATCGTAAATGCTAATTTTTAGAAAAAATAATAAAAATAGATAAAAAATGATTTTGTTATTTTATTGACTGTACATATTATTTCAAAAGAAGATGGCAGCAAAAGGCACTTCTTACCCGGCTGAACAGCGTCGTCTGTCTCAAAAGCGCCGTCTGTCTCAAAAGCGTCGTGCATCTGGTGATATTGATTCTGATGAAGAGAATGCCACTAAAGGAAGAGCTATTACATTCCATAGAACACAAGAAACTGTTGAAATGCCAGAAAACCCTTTGGCAAACATTGCAGATTGTGTGATTGCATCTCTTTCTGCATATTCCAAAGTAATTGCAAAAGAAAAGAACGCAATTAAAGCATTTGGAGACAATATTTCTGATATTGTTGATTCTTTGTGTGATAAATGTGCAGAACTTCAAAAAATGCATGATTCATTTTCTGCAAACGAAAGTTTGCCTTCTGATACTTTGCGGAATTTTCATACTATCATTCAAAATATGTTTTCCAAAATAGATATGTTGGAAACTTTGAAGTTTGATCTTGACAAATCAGCAAGTGTTCTGAAATATGTTGTCAGCAAGTCTGAATCAGAGGAGGACGAAGCAGAGGAGGATGACGAAGCAGAGGAGGAAGATGAGAGATCATCTACACTTCAGCATCAGAGTAAGTATCCAAAGCTTGACTAAACATCACACCCAAAACATTTTTTTTTAGAGATTTTATTTTTTTATATTAAAAAATGATTTTATATACAATATTACCTTTATTATTAGAAAAGTTCACTCATTTGTTTGTCTAATTTATTATGGAAGAGAAAAAGAACAATTTCGATGACATGTCGACTTACTTTCATGATGGTATGCACAGTATTAAAAATGCAATCAATGATATTGAAATAATGAAAGCACTTTGTGATAAATTTTACAGAACCCATAAATCTTCGTCTTTGGTAAAACACATTGGTATTATTAAGAAAAAGACGTTTGGAGAAAAGATTAGATTGTTTTTGAAAAAGAATAATCGATCTGCAAGAAAACTAGCAAAATTTTATGGTGAATTTAATTGTGGCATTTTTGATATTTATTCGGATATGTACGAACTTGTAAGATTAATGAAACAAATAGGTGATTCTCAACTTTTGCCAATTAATTTTAATATGAATTGCACACATCCTGATCCAAGCGAAATACCACCATTGAATTTTTATGAAAAGGTAGTAAAAGGTGTTACATCTGTTTTTCCAATGTGTGAGGAAATCTTTACAAGGTCACAAACACATTATAAAATTCTCTGTAGTATGAATTACAGAACTATTACTATGAAATCATTGGCATTTATTCGTAATGAATTGCAATGGTTGGAACCTCGTTTGAATGTTCTATATGATTCAATTACACAGTTTGGAATGATGCATGCAATCCTAATTTTTAGGATCTTTCAACCATCAGAACAAGCAGTTGCTATTATCTAGATAGTTATCTAGCTACACTAAAAATATTTTTTTTATTATTATAAGATTATAGTGTATATCAAACTATATCAAACTATATCAAACTATATCAAACTATAAAGTAATAAGATGATGCTAGATAATAATTATTATATATTCCTATGTTTTATGGCTATTATTCTTTTAATAGCGTATTTATGGATTAAAAATAATATGTTTGAAGGTTTTGATTCAAGTGATACTAGCACAACTATAGATAAATCTCTACCTTCAGAAGTAATAACACAAATAAATACAATTCAACAAGATGATTTAAAATCTCTAGTTAATGAACAAGTTCTAGAATTAGCTAATATGCTAGATAGATATGCAACATTAGATATTCCTATTATAATAAATGATAAAGGACAATTATGTGCTTCATCAAATCAATCTAAAACAAATCAATCTAGCAATAGTTGTTATAAAGATTCAGAATCTGATATTTACACTTGCCAAAGTGAAAATGGATTTACAAATAGTTGTATGAAATTCTATTCTGATGGTTTTATAACAAACAAAAATAATATTAATATATCACCATTATTAATTAATGGTATTAATAAAATAATTGCAAATAAAAATAATATTGAAAATGTAATTACTAATATGGATAAAACCACAAATGAATTAATTAATAAATATGCTGATCTCAATAATATTGAATTACAACAACGTGATGTAATTGAAAATAATAAAAATAATATGAATGATAAACAACGCCTTATGGAAGATAATAAAAAAATATTGAAAAATAAAAAAACTACAACTGATATAAATAAAAATAATTTTCAAATATCAATAGAAAATATTACAAACAATGAATACAGAAATAAACTATATTATAATATAATCATAGGTATTATAATAGCCATTATAATTACTGGCATATGTAATTTTCTATTTAGCAATATTCTTTCTTAATTAGTTAATGTATTTATTTCCAAGTTTTATTACTAGCCGTAATTTATCCTTTTAGGGGATAACTCTTGGAAGGATATGCAGAACATATGATGTTTATGTTTCGGAATTTGTATTTGCATCACAACTTTCAATTGGATCCCCACTAGTTCCAAAAATACGGAATCCATGATAGTCTTTGGTTTTACCTTTTGGTTTACCAATCATTCTTTCCATTTGTTTTAAAAATGTTGGTTTTTGTGTTTTAAAATCCCGTCCAACAAATTGTTGAAATTCCTGATATAATGTGCTAGCATCTACTTTATAACCTGGTGCCTCTTCTAGTTTATCATTAAAGAACTGTGTATATGGAGATGCTTCCGCCTGATATAATCGAGTTGCTGCCTTCATCTTTTCCGGCACAGGAAAACGAAATTCATTTAGTTTTAATGAACGATATCTTTCAAATAATAAGAATAAGAAATATGGTGACCAATCTTTGTATAAATGAGATTGATCTATTGCTTTAAAGTGATTAGGAAATTTAACAGGATCATTTAATTTATACATATCTTCATCTTTTAAAATGAATTTAGCCTCACACGGCACAACATAAATTTTTCTCCAAAACCCATCATCAGTAGATTCATTCCGTGGAATATCATTACATTGTAAGAATAATGCATATTGTGGAGTAAATTGTATTGGATCTTTATTTAAATGTCGACAAGTAAGGGGATCACCACTCACTAATTCTTTTACCTTATCACTTTCAAATGGAATATTATTTTTAGGCTCAGTTAATGTTACTAGCCGTTTTGCTTTCAAAATAGCAATTGCAGGTGATGCACTATTTGGATCACGTTTTGGTGTATTTAATAGTGTATTATCTGCAGCTAAATAATAATCACCGAAGGTTTCTTTAATTAATTTGAAGAATTGTGATTTACCGTTAGCACCTGAACCTGTCATAATATGAAACCGTTCACCTAGTAGACCAAGATTTCCTGATAACTTACAAGCTATTACATTTAGAACATATTCTTGTACTTCATCATCAGGAAAAATTTTATCAAGCCAATCTTGGATAGAACACATAATATCCTGTGCTTCTGCAGATTCCGTATCATCTGGATATTCAATACAACATGATAATGTCATCATATCACTCGGTTGACCATCACGAAAAATACAGCTATCTAAATCAAGAACACCATTCTTACAAACAAATACATCATTATTAATATCTAGTTTCCTATAGAAATCTTCATCATAACACTTCTGTGAAAGATCCTCGATAACAGTTTTCTTATTTGATAATTTATCTAGAAATTGTATAATTGTACTACAACGTTCATATTGCATTCTAGTATAAATTTTATCTTTTTGTTCAATTGCTTGTTGTTCTGCAGGAATTACACGTTCCCTATTATCTACAATAAATCGATGATATGAACGTTGACTTCTATCTTCATCTTGTTCGCTATCCTCCTCTACATCTTCACCACCATGATAACTACCCTGTTTATTCTTAGTTTGTTCATTTTCTGCCTTATCAATTGCTACTAATTTTTCTTTTAACTCAATATAAATAGTTTTCAATTCTTTTTTAATTGTTTCAGATAACAAGAGATAAACTTTATTTGCTGCTTTGTCTTCTGTCCATTTATGACAATGAAATTTATAATAAATAGATGATGCACCACCTGGTAATGCACATGCAATATTAAAACATGCATAATCCATAATATAAGAATGAATGAATTGTGTAATTGTGCTTATACTTATCGTTTTTGCATAAATATCTTTTTCATCCATGTGGGCTTGTAACCAACGTTGAAAGAAATGCTTTTTATTAATATTAATAATTTGATTAAATTTCTCACGATTATCAGCTTTTGCTATTTCCTTAATCTTATTAAAACCCATATTATATTTACCAGCTTTTGGAAATTCATAATACCATTTTTTATTACAAGCATCTTCACTATATTTATCTGATTGTTTACTCCATTTTTTCCATAATTCAAAATTACGATGATCCATATTAAATAAACTCAAACCTACACGACACCAATCTTCATAATCATCACATCGTTTAGGTTTCAAACAATCTAGATATGGTCTGATTTCATCTTGTGTTAAAGTAGATGCCCTTCGAAAATTAGTTTGATCCTGTGCATACATTTTATACATCATTTCAACATCTTTTCCCACATATTTAGTATTTTTATCATTTTTATAACGTGATATATCATCATCAATATCTAATAAATATTTAACATTAACAACTTTACCAAAATTAGAAAAGAGTTCAATATATTGTTTTAAACTTAAATCATTCACTTTCTTTAATAATCTTATATCAAAATCACAACTATTCTCATCATTTTTTTCTTCTTGTTCTGCTTGTTCTTTACGAATAATCTTATATATACGGGATACCTTATAAAAATTACCTTTATCATCCGGTTTACCACAACCATAAATATACCATGCATTTGGATAAATAATCCTTTTATCAATAACATCGCTTAATGGAGTTATATTTCCCATTTCTTTTAAGGTTTCTTGTAAATCTTCATTCTTAATTATCTGTTCTCGTAAATAATATAATGCCTGATTAGACATAACTAACTCTGGAATAATAATATGAATACCATCTTTTATTGTTTTTTCTTGATGTGCAATTCGTGGACTCTGTTTTTCTTGAATGTAAATCTTATATTCATCCGGACTATCAATCATTTCTTTTAATGATAACGCTATCACATTTACAACTCTTTCTATAAAATCATCACCATAACGACGTCTATATTGTATTTTCTGTTTCAATTCATCTTCAGTCGCTTTAAAACGTAAATCAATATCAATTTTAACCATATTAAACACAGAATTTGGAACCTCTAAAAAATGCAATTCAATCTTCGGATTTTTAATTATTGTTTCTGTAATCGTATCTAGAAATTTTTGATAAATATCATCTGGAACTGACCATCTACCAGGACGACACTGTGTTCCTGGCTGGGATAATACATTATGTTCATTAGAATCATTACGATATTTATCGAGTAATTTGTGAATCTCAGTCTTCTGCATTTTTACCTATAATTTTACCTATCAGATTTGATTTGTAATATAGATACTAATTATAATTATTTTTTATATTTTAATAATTTCAATTTTTATTTATATTACACACCACCACCTTAAACGGTCATTAGCGTTTTTAACACAATTTATTTTACATACATTTTATTATAAAACACAATTTAACCATTTTTTAATTAACCTGCATATCCTTCCAATGGTACTGTATACAGTACCATAGCTAATACTTTTTATAGTAAATTACATCTAGTTATAAAACATGGAAAGAGATACAAACCGTGTAGGGATAGTAAACCTCTATTGGAAGGATATGCAAAATGTAGAAAAATCTTTATAGATTACTAAAATTAATTTTCTAATAAACATGTAGTAATTGTTCAATAACAATATAGTAGTATAATTATCATAAATGAATAATAATAGGAATACAATTCGTAAGCAAACATATACTAGTGATACTGTAATGTTAATTGTTGGATTTTTAGCAATTCTTGGTATATGTATATATCTTTATAATAATTATAAATCTTTGAAAAATAGTTTAATTCCTAAAGCAACATTAACATTTACACAATGCCCTGATTATTGGGATTCAATAGGTGATAATAAATGTCAAAATACTAATTCATTAGGTAGCTGTAGCACCAATCCAGGTTCTAATATTATGGATTTTAGTGGTGAAATATTTACAAATAGTAATACAGGTAATTATGCAAAATGTAAATGGGCAAAGGCTTGTAATGTTAGTTGGGGTGGTATTGATCGTATTTGTTAATCTAGACAACACTATCCTTTACCGGTTAATTAATAAATGCTTTATTTGGATTTTATAATGTATGTAAAAAAAATTATGTTAAAACAACAATAACCGGTTAAAGGATAAAAACTAAACACAAAACTAAATACAAAACTAGATACAAAAATATCAAAATAAATAAATATGTATAAAAAAATGAATAAATAATTTTATTTAAAATAAACTATATTAATTTCTTGTATTTATTATTTAATATGGCAAAATCTACTATTTGCAATGGTTTTTATACCCATTCATTTACAATTATTTTACAAAAGAATTATCCAACAGATAAAGGTGTATATTTTAATTATTGTGTTCGTTGTGGTAAGGAGGAAGTTTTACCAAGCGACATGTGTGTATATGATTTAACACATAAACATGATTATTCAAAATATTCTTGGATTAGAGATGGTTATTATATATTTCGGTGTAGTTATTATGGTTGTGATTCTTTAATGCGTTTATGGAAAAACATTAGTGCTGAACGGGATTATCATTATCCTGTAAAAGAACCTAATACACATAATTCATCTTCTTATTTGACAAATGAAGAAATTGAATTGACAAATATGGATGGTGATTTTTTAGATAGCGATAACGATACAAATTCAGATTTTGTTCATACTAGTATAACAAAAAAAAATCGTAATCCTAATAATGAAATGCAACAGATGGAATTTGTGTAATCTAGAATAACAATAATTTTAGTTTTCTATTTTTTTATTCTTAAATTAAAGAATACAATTCTAATTATGCGATTTATTTACTGTGATAAGA
>Ga0315903_10005469_pt1 | contig 16544 bp, 34 predicted proteins | sample LakEriMetagenome_7_FD_203524 | JGI IMG/M metagenome (GOLD analysis project Ga0315903, IMG submission 203524) | Freshwater fungal communities from buoy surface, Lake Erie, Ohio, United States - Buoy 2 MA119 | ecosystem: Environmental > Aquatic > Freshwater > Lake | place: USA: Lake Erie, Ohio...
GTCAGGAGCGCCCTGATCGTCCAGGAAAAGACCCCCTACCCACGGTGACGCCCCCTAGATGTGCTTTGTTCGTCGCGTCTTGCCGTAACGGGAATGACAGTCGGAACAGATAACTCTTAGGTTTCCAGGCTCGTTCGTACCGCCAAGACTCTGCGGGATAATGTGATCAACCGTCAGGTTCCGATCTCGCGAGCCGCATAGTTCACACCATGGTTGGCGAGCGCGAAGCATCGTTGACAATCGCTGCCATGCATATCCGTAGCCGCGCTGCGCTGTGGTCCCGCGTGCGCCACTGGTCTTAGGTAGCTTGTGTTTTGAACAGCGAGATCCGTTCGTCGGTATCCCGCATGTTAAGCATGGTTGAAGCACGGTGACTCCTCTGCGTCCAGGGCGCCTGCGCTGCCGTGCCAACGGCTGGCATGAGGCGCCAGCTCCTAACCGCAACACCATGCGCGTGGTCTGCGATGTATAAGACAGGGACAGCAAAGCCAGTCCCGTGCGACATTGTATTCCAGGGCGCCTTCATGTCGCGAGGCTTAATGCCCAGCAGAGTCAGCCTAGGTTCGTGATCTGCCTTGCGTGAAGAATACTACATCGCATCTTCACACATGTGTCAGATGTGTGGCACAGGTGTGATCGCGCCATCACTCGCGCCATCACTCGCGCCATCACTGGCGCCATCACGCCCGCCATCACAGGCTGGGCAGAGGCAGTGTTGGTGCAATCAGCTCAGCGATAGCGTCAGTCCCTCGCTCATAGTGATCTTCGTAGACCAGGTGCCACGGTGTCCAGGCTGCTGATCCAAGCACATCCTCTAGCGCACTGACTGCATGGTCAGCCATGGCTAGGTGAACATGGCACAGCTCATGGCAGATGGTCAGTCGCTGCTCATCAGGCTTCTGCTGCCAGAAGAGATTACCGACACGCAGCGTCACGCTGGCTGCCTGGCTATGGACTTCAACATCCGCATACCGATCTTCAGGGGCTACCTCAGCGACCACACTGATCTTCCAGTTCGCAAGGTTCATGAGCGCAGCGCATTCACGGACATACGCCTCTAGCTTGTTCAACTTGTCGGAGCGCGGTGTTACCTTCGCCATATCTCTCCCAATACTTCCGCAATTGCCTACACAGTTTCAGGTGTCTAAGTATTACCCCGCTCCGAAACGCCCGTCTCCGTTGATCCTAGACGGGCTTTTTAGTAACACTAGACCGAATCAGCCGCTTCAGCGTCAAGTTGAGCGTCCGACTTGGAAGCGCCGATCATAGCAGTTGGAGCCTCCTGGTACCTCTCCATGATCAGTGTCAAAGTTCTATCCACTGCCTCAAGCCACGGTTCACGGTGCAACATCAACGGGTATCTCCGACCAATGGCGTCTTGAGCAAGGAAGAGATTCCCACGAGCTGCAAGCAGAGCGCGACCGACCTCAACTGGTCTTGGGTCACCCGCCCTAGCCCTGCATCGCTGAAGTCTCTGGATCGCAGCGCGCATCGGGTAGCGATAGCGCGTGGAGATTGTGGTCTGCTTCGTAGCCTGCTCCGCCTGAGTACCTTCGTTGACATAAGACTCCTCCCTCTCCGATACGGTTGCGAACGCAGCGTGATCAATGAACCCGCTGAACTCTTTTGTCCAGGCTGGGTTGCCACCATCATCCATCTCCTTGGCGCGATGCATTGCCAATGGCAGCGCGTCCAAATGCTTTACGAACCATACGAGCTTACCCGATAGCGTCATGCCCTCATCCTCCCAGCTACTGTCAACCTCTCGCACGGCACGCGCATCGCCATGCCGCTGATCTCTTGCGCTGACTCGTCTATCGCCGCGATCTCTTCACAGCGTTCGCACATGCTAACCCAGTCGTAGTCCATGTCATCTTCTGGATGGCGAATCCAATCCCCCATCTGATGCTTCTGGAGCTTGAGTGCGATCTCTGCCACGGACAGCTGGGCGAGCTTGCGCCATTCGCCGTCATACCGCTCTGCCTTCCAGAAGCTTTCAACCATCGGCTTCGGCGGCTGGAGCGTCTCCTTCTGATCTCTCCTGACCTGTCGCAGCGTCACCGTTCGCCACGCATCGGCTGGCGGCTCACCGTATCGCTGAGTAATCCTGGCTTCAACCTCTTCAGGGACTCTCCGCTCTTCTGAGATGAACGCCAGCAGCGACCGCTTACTGATCCCAAGGGAGTCAGCCATCGCCTGCGTCTGGATTCCACGCTCTCCGTAGCTTGATGGAAAGTATTGATCAATGAGCTGCACCAGGTACCTTCCCGTTAGTGATGAGATCTTCAACATCTTGCCTCCCTAAGTGTGGAGGCGAGTCGGCGTATTCAGCCACCGACTCGCCAGGTGTCTACATATTACCTAAGTGTTTTTCGTGCCTCCTGGTTGATCCTACGGGGTCATTTTCGTAACAGTCCGCGCAAATCTTACGGAATCACCTCAACTTTCACTTTCAACACTCCATGCGACAAAGGCTTGTTCGGTCCAGCGATTGCAGTCCAGGCTGCTGGCGCCAAGTCAATGAGCTTCTCATTCTTCCCAGCCCTGCACTGGCACCAATCTACGACCCAGGCAATGATTGATCTGCCGTTCACCATGTTGGTCACAATGACGCGATACGGCTTCTTGCCCCACCTGAAGTCGCACTTCGCTCCGCACAACTTGCGAAGCTCTGGACCAGCGGCTGCGTAGAACGCGAATGGACCTCCCTCTTGATTTCTCTTTGCTGCTCCAGGTCGCGGCTTCTGCGTGAACCATGCTCCGTTAAGCGACGCGTCGTACCAGGTTGCTTTTCCGATTGCCTTCGGCATCCCAATGAGTTGCGACTCAAGCTTCGTGCGCTCTGGCGCGAATGAGTCGCGCAGCTCTAGCGCTGGCGCGTAGTTCCAGAGTCCGACTACCAGCCCGATGGCGATAGCCAGCAGAAGCGTCACCTCGCGACGCATTACTGCTCCCGCGTCTCCACGCGAGACGAGATGATCGCCCGCTCAATCTCCGCGATGCCAGACACGATCTTGATGGCAGCGGTCACGCCATCCATGTAGCCGCTTGCGTAGTCGGTCTCTCCCAGGATCTTGCCGACCGTCTCGCGATGGTTGATCAGCTTGATGACCCTGGCTTCCACCGTGTCTTCTGCCTTAAGTTTACGAACGGGCATATTCAATCTCCTTCCAGGTAGGTCCGCCATCTGGCTTTTGCCAAATCGTGATGTAGGAATCCAGGTTCGGCTTAACAGCAACTGCATCAAGCCGTGATCGGATGATCTCGCCCTTACCCCTACCGTCTGGGAAACAGTCATCCACGGCGATCACCGCCCCAGGCTCCAACTGGTCCCAGCAAATTGCAAGCTCATCAAAATGGTGGAGTGCCGATCTTGCGGTGCCGTCCCAGTCCATTGAGTCCAAGTAGAGAAGATCAATGTCTTTCTTGTCTTTCATGTACATAAGGTTTTCAACGGAATCGCCGCAAATAATCCGCGCCCCTGGCACAAGACGAAGTGCCGTCTCGCACGCCTGCTTGTCTAGGTCAATAGATGTGAGACTTCCGCCAACCTGAGAGATAACCCAGTCCCAGATCACCGTGCTCTGACCATCGCCGTCCCAATTGTCCCTAGCTCGCACGCAACCAGTCTCTACGATTTTTACTGGTCTTCCTAGCGAAAGAAGGTAATCGCAGATCATCTTGAATGCCTCAAATCTTGGCGTGCCGTACAGCACTGGAGCGAACCTCTGTTCAAAGCTTTCGCTACTCATCCTGCTTCTCCTTTGTGAAGTGCGCGACGAACTCATCAAGAGACATGATCACGATGCTGCGCCGACGCGTGCCAGGTCCAGGGCTATCGCCCATGATCAAGACGCGGATCTGGTCGCTCTTGGCTGGCACCTGGGTTAGCCAGTTCCACAGCCGCTCTGGAAAGCTCTTGCCAACCTTCGTCTGCGCGACGATGCTGCCATCTCCAGATTGCACATCAATCTTCGTACCGAACTGACCGACGCGCATTCCACCAAGCAATGCCGCGACCTCCCTTTCATAACTGTTACCCCTTTGCCTGCTACGGCGTCCGCGAACGCGCTTCGCAGTCATGGCTGGATCTTCGTTCGCAGCCTGGATCTGTTGGTCTTTGAAGTAGCCCATTAGTTTCGTCCGTACTTCTGTGCAAGGTACAAATCCATTTGTTCCAGGCACATATTGCAGTGAACTGATTCGCGATATTGGTCGCGCGTCAGCTTGGCGTCGCATTCAACGCATCGGAATCCGCGTGACCTTACGCGCTTTTGGTGTGGCTTGCCAAGCATCTCGTTAAACATCGCGTCTAGTGGATTCTTTGCGCTACGCATGTGCAACCTCCTCTAGCTTGTGGGTTCCTCTTTCCCTATTTACCTTGTATCCGTTTGACTTGGCATCGCGCTCCCAGGAATCCATTGACCGTCGCACCCCTGCGCCGCGCGCAGCGTCTGCAAAGTCTCCCGTGTAGCTGTACATGTCCTGAGCGCAGTCCGCCACATCCAGGAGTTCCTGGAGTTGGAAGACTGTTGGCACGAACTTTTTTTGCGAACTAGCTGCGATGTAGAGAGCGTAGAGTTCCTGAAACTGTTCGTCGGTTAGGTGCTCGCAGTCTCCGCACGATGTGCGATCCACCGTTCCGAACAGGTGCGTCTGGCTAAAGCTAGTGCCTTCCATGTAGCTTGCGAGTGCGGCGCCGATCTTGATTGCCTTGAACATTATCGCTCCTCCTTCATGTAGTGCTGTCGGCGGAGTGAGTTGAGTGTTGACTTGGCGCTGCTCTTGACTGAGCGCTCTTCCCACTCGCCCATGTCATATGCGTAGTGGTAAGCGTCACTCCAGAGTTCGTCAATCGTTTCTTCGGTCATCTTTAGTGTGACGGTGAGCTTGTTCCTGGAGATTTCTTCTGAAGTAAAGTCCAGGTCTCGTGAGAAGTGATCGTCCCAGAAGATTGCTGGGACCTTCAGGATGAAGGTCTCTGTTTTAGTAGCTACCTGGTCTGCCATTTTCTGTACCTCCTTTTTCGGGAGAGCTGTCTTCTCTCCTCTGGTACAAGTGTACAACACCCCTGCTACCATTGTCAACCCCTATTTTTGAGCACGATTTTTACTTGCCCCAGCAGTTGCGATGCCACCAGGTCCATCGTTCGGTGAATCTGGCTGAAGAATAATCGCGCGACAAGACGCGCAAAGAATCTTGCAGCTTCGCAATTTCAGAATTGCATTTCACACAAGGTCGCACCGACCAGGAAACTTTTCCTTTAGTTTCCGCAGTCTTGGCAGGCTTCTTCGGCGCCATGTTCACTCCCTTCATCCGCAATGATTAGCCTGTGCGTTGCAACATGCACCGCATCTTCTACATCGGAACCCTGGTACGCAAGCTCTTGACCATCGGCATCAACAAGAATCACGGCGGTTCCAGATTCAGTCTTGACCACGCCGTCAAATTTGTAGCCCATGTTTTCCGCGAGTCGGTTCAGCGTCTTGAAATCTTCTTCGCGCGTCATGCTCACTCCTTCACGCGAATGCTTCGCGCGATGCGATCAGTCTTTGAGATCCTTCCATCCTTTGCCAGCGCGTACAACTCTCGCTGCACTGTGCCGTGCGAAAGATCCAGGATGTCCACTAGCTCTCTGACAGTCGGCGCGTAGCCGTTCTGCTTTACGAACTCGCGGATCGCCTTCACCATTTCATGCTGTCTTGTCATGCCTCCTCCTCTCCTGTCATCCACTCATGCAGTCTCACAAATGTCTGGTTCGCGTCAAGGTGTGTCGTATCAAGTGACAGGTCAAAGCTGACCTTGTTCCATTCCTGTTCGGTAATGTCTTTCGGTCGGATGACGCCACCACGCACGCGCCAGTTTCGCTTTGCCGCGTCAGCGTTCAGCTGCACGATCTTGAAGTTGCGGTTGAGCGCGCGAAGGAAGTCCACCTCGCGGACCAGGCGCAGATCATCTACGACCACGCTGCGTCCCATCATCTTCGCGCCTTCATACTTTCGCAGCCACAGCTTCAGCCAGGCATCTTCGTCAACCGTTCGGATCGCCGCACCAATGTCCTGGTACAGCTCGCGACCCTGGGCAAGCCAAAACTTTCCGTTGCGTGTCGTATCAAAAAGATTGCCCTTCTGAATTCCTGGATAGAACTGGTTGGCAATTTCCTTCACCGCATCCGCAATGCCAATGCGGACATAGTTCCGATGTTCAACCAGGTTCAGAGCCAGCGTAGTCTTTCCAGAGCCTTGTGGTCCAATGATCGCAATGTCGGTCATTTGATTTCCTCCAAGTGATCCAAATGTTCCAGGTGTCTAGACATTCGCCAACGCATTTGCGTGGCTCTCCGTTGATCCTACGGGGTCATTTTTCTGCACATCGCCCCAAAACTGGCGAATCGCAGCTTCGTCCAGGAATTGGCGGACTGGCACCAACCGACCGACATGCAGCCTAAGCCGCGTGCCGTGTCCGTAGTCATGCTGCTCGCACTCGCGCATGAAGCGCGCGCGGGAGCAGACGCCACCGACGCGGAAGGTGCCGTCAACTGGATGTCGGCGGTCCCCCAGCATCTGAACCAGGACAGCCGCGTCAGCTTTGAATGCCGCCGCATCGTCAAAGATCAGATCGGTGAGCGTTGATGTCTTGGCGTCCCAGGTCAGACCGAACGCCGTAAAGTCGGCGCCGCTGTCTCCAGCGTGACCGATCTCCCAGTTCAAGACATCGTAGTCCAGCCCGAACGCGGTTACTGCCGCCATCTCTCCCAGCCTTCCCATTAGGTCCACAGCCTCAGAGCTGCTATGTCTGTCATACCACTTATCTTTGACCAAGTGTTCCACCTTAAATGCCTGCTTCGCAGCAGTCCAGTCCAAGGCTCTCTTCAAAGAAGCTGGCGTCAAAGTCACTTCAGTCCAGTTCATTTCAATCCTCGCTTCAGGATATTTGCAATAGTTTCTGGCTTATTAAAAGAATTAAGTCTCATGTCTCTTGTATCTTGTCTCTTGTCTCCTGTCTCTAGTCTCGCGCCGTTATTCCGCGTGACATCTGCCGTGACATGTCCGTTATCAAAACGCACTGTATCCGTGACAGACCTCTCCCGATGGCGCTGCTGTCGGAGGGCTGCGGTCGGATCAATCTGGAACTTCGCCCAGTTATCTACGACCACCCGACCATCCTCTTCCTTCACTAGCCCAGAGCTGAAGAGCGTCTTCAGGTGCCGATGCAACCGCTGAGGGATCAGCGCCTTTAGATGTGCTACCGATGCGAACCCACCCTGGGGCTTCTGCCGCTTCGCCATAACCCAGATGGTCATTACAAGTCGGAACTCTGAATCGTTTAGCACCGCGATCCGTGAGTCTTCCAAGTAGTCCGTGTACAACTTCAAATACTGTCCGCGCATGATGCCTCCACTTTCTTCAACTGCCTTCCAAGTTTCAGGTGTCTACATACCTGAATTGATTTTCTCAAGCCTCTCCGTTGGTCCTACAGGGTCTTTTTCGTAACACTTCACCGATTTGGGCGTTGGCGCCAGGGAAGACAGCCCTGGCGCCAACTGAATCAAAACGGAAGATCGCTGAGATCCTCCTCTGGGACGAGACGCACTTCAGGCGCCTTTGGCTGAGAAGCTCCAGAGATTGGATTCTCCTTCAGCCAGGCGAACGATGGCTTCTGCTTGCAGTAGCCGCCAGCATCCTTCGCGCCGCATGTGTAAAACGGAGCGTAGGGCTTGTTGGTTGACTTACTGATCCCGCCTGGGCGCAGCTGCCACGGGCTTCCGTGAATCGGGCATGACCCGCCTGGTCCGCCGCTCAACGAAGAGAGCGCAGCCTTCACCTGTTCAGGGTTGGCGAAGTCGGACGCAATGTCAGCGATGCGGTCAGCGATTGGCGCTGGTCCGCTTGACTGAACAATTGGATCCGCCACTCGCTCTGGAGAATACAGGTCGCGTGCCACACCTAGCTGCACGGCAGCGCGACGCAAGGCATCTGACGCCGCCGACTTCAGTGCCTCTGGGTCGCGATCTGAATTCGGATATCCGAAATCAGAGTGAATGACTGTAGCGTCACCGATCTTTGCGGTGAGCGTACCCTTCACAACTGAACGAGCCAGGTCAGCGACGCCAACATCAAATGACCAGTTGCCGATTCCCAGAACTTCGGTCAGCCGCTCAGCGACTGCGCGCGAGTCCACATATGTGAAGACCATCCCGCCTGGTCCCTGGCGCTTCTTGAGCTGGCTATCCGTGAACGGTGCCGCCAATTGTTCTGCGATCTGCTTAAGGTCTGCCATTTTCTTTCCTCCTACTTTCTTCAATTACCTTGCCGATTTAAGGTGTCTATACCTTCGGCACTTATTTCGCGAGCCTCTCCGTCCGTTATAGACGGGCTTTTTTGTAACTAATCCGCCAAATCGTCGGTTCGGTACCTAAACACGCGCACACCTGAAACCTCCTTTGTGTTGCGCGCAATCACTTGCTCTGCTGTCTCAGCTGCCCCAAGACCGTTCAAGATCTTCACCGACTCTTCTGATACCGCACGCCAGTCTGTCTTGACCGACGGTGCGTTCGCCTTCCAGCTGGCTCGCCAGCCGCGACCCACCATACCAGCCGCGCTGCCGATGCGCTCCTTCATGGCGATGCTTAGGTTCGCCAGCTCTTGATCAATGAGCCTGGACTCGTACGACCGCTCTGCGTACAAAGCGGCTACGCGCTCCATGCCCTCGTCAGCCTGAATCCACTCTTCAGTTTCTTGCGGGCTAACCTTGGCGAGAACATCCGAATCGCGACCATCCAGCTCTGGAGGCGTGCCTTTAGCGAGCGCCTCACGGAACGCCTCTGCCTTTCGGAACATCTCCGTCTGCAATCCAATGTCCGCGCGGATGGTCTCTTCGCGAAACACGAGACCACCCAGGAGAGCAGCCACCGTCATCTCGCTGAAGCCAGAAACGAACAGCTGCCACTGGCACTGAACCTGGACGAACTCTGGAATTCCGATCCGCCAGAGCGGACTGGAAGATGTCTTGATCTCCACAATGTGATCTTCGCCCTGGACCATCCGATCAATAGAGCACATCGCCCACGGCACATCCTTTACGCGGAGGATTCCGTTGCTGCGACGCAGCTTCTTGCCTTCATGCTGCGACTCCCACCATGTCGCGACTGCATCCTCCAGGATCAGTCCACGGTGCGCCGCATCACCAACTGGCTCTGGCTCTACGAGACCAGCCTTCTCGCAAAAGAGCTGGTAGCGCGTCTTCCACGGGCTGACGCCCATGATGACCGCCATGTCGGTCGCAGTGATTCCCTGCTTCCGAAGTTCCAGCCACTGGTCAGAACCTTGCGGGGCTGACACGAATTCATACTGTCTCATTGCGCCTCCTTTGTTTTCCCTAACTGCCCTGGCAATCCCAGGTGTCTACATACTCCCAATACTTTTTGCGTGCCTCTCCGTTGCGCGTAGACGGGCATTTTCGTAACACTTCACGCCTTTTCCCGTTTTCGGTCTTTCTTCGCCCATCCGTCTCCGACATACTGCGCCGACACATTTGAGATCCGTAGCTGCATCCAGTGTTGGCACACGGGACAGCGAAGCTTCGGCTCGTCGCTGATCGGCAGCATGACCTCTTCGGAGTGACCGCAAGAGCTGCAACCGAATTCATAGATCGGCATTATCCGTACACCGCCATGACCAGGAGGAAGACCAGACCGATTGCGAGCAGCGTGATCGCCAGTCGCTGTGACCGTTCATCCCCCATCGTCTCCAGGTCTCGCTGGTAGCTGCTCTGCTTGAGCGGCATGTTTCGGTATGTGATCGGGACCGTGCGTCGGCTCCTGCTCATGACATTGACCCCAGAGCCAGCAACAGGACCATTGCCAGGAGTCCCATTGCCACGGTTGCGATTTCAGCTAGCGTCTGCTTGATCATAGGTCCACTGCCCTCCCTGACTTCGTAACCCGAAAGTAAAACTTCGGGGCTTCATCTGGAATGCTCGCCTTGCACGGCTTGCAAATCCGCGTATAGATATTGTTGTTATCGGCTGGAACCTGGACCGACTTGCCACACTTCCAGCAATCTGCCTTGACCTTCATGCTGTCACCTCCATCTTTTCTGCCTCTGCTTCAAGGGCTGCCTCTGCCATCATGCCAACCATATTGCCGCAGTCGCATTCGCGGTACTCAATGGCGCACTGGTCACCGTGGCAAAGCGACACGCCATCGGCGCGAATCTCGCACTCGTGAGACGGAACAAGATTAGCTTCGTCGTAGCGGTTGACTGCCGCCTGCATCCAGAATGCAAGGGAGTTGACACGCCCAGCATCCTTCCATGCCTGCTGACTTCGCTTGTAGTCCACGCCCTCCAGGTTGCGCGCAGCATCAAAGAGCATCAACGCGGCGTCGCGAAGATTCTCACTGGCTGTCTCAATCTTGTCGCGATTATCTTCCGTGACCTGAGTGTTAAAGCTTGGCTTTCGTCCTGCCATTTTGTGTGCCTCCTTCTGTCTTCCGCCCCGCCTGGATTTTCCAGGCGGGGCTGCTTAGCTACTTAGCGATTTGCCTTTGACTTGTCACCATAAAGAGTGCCATGCTCAGCGACTGCATACACTGGAAAGAAGCCATCCTTCTTCTCAGTGTGATACTTGCAATACTTGGTCACACGCCCACTCACAAAAAACATGGTGATGGTTGCAGTCTCAAGGCAGCCCTTCTTGCTGCAAAGGATCGCACCATTAAGTGCAATCCGATCAGCAGGAGTCTGCTTCGTTGCAACAGTCACCACATCCGTCCTGGTTGTTGGCTTGGTCATTGCGTTCCTCCTTTTGCCTTTCGGACCAGCTGTCTTCTGGTCTCTAGAGAGACTGTACAGGCGTACCGCCTGGGCTGTCAACCCCTAAACCCAGGGTCTGGCAATGAATATTTTTTATCCAGTCTGGATTGTAACAATACTGATCTCGTCTAAGTCGATTGTTACAATGTAGCAATCCCAGGAAAATAGGGGCTTGACAGCTGCCTGGTACGGGCGTACCTTATTGGTATCGGGAAGACAGCCCGAACAAAAAGGAGGAAGAAAATGACAAAGTTCCAGGAGCTTAAGGGGCTGATCAAGACAGGTGGATGCGAGCTGTGCAATGGGCTGACAAGAATTGAAGCTGGCAGCCGCAACATCAACATCGTTGCATGTGAGCACAACCTTGCAGATGTGTGCGAAGCACTTCAGGAAGCTGGCGTCTTCGCAGCAACAAGGTTTGACGCGTTCAGGAAGAAGACAGCAGCAGAGATTCGTGATGGCGCCTGGGAGGGCGGAATGTTTGTAATCGCAAAGGAGGCAATCTAATGCCAAGCAAGAAGACTTGCAAAAGCTACAACAGGATTAGCTTCAAGCCATGCACCGTATGGGCTGCAAAGGGCAGCGATTATTGCAGGATTCACGCAATCCGCATCGCGCAAGAGGCACAGGCAATCGTCCGAAAGGAGGCAATCTAATGGCTAACTTCGCAAGGCAGCAGAGCTTCGCGCATTACAAGCTGCCAGTGCTACACAAGTTCGGCGTCATGCGCGACGCCAAGGATGGCGGTCTCGCGTCTAAGTGCAAGTGCGGCACCTGGGTATTCGGTGAGACCAGTGGTCCGCTCTGCCGCGCAAAGGATGCCCACCTTGCAGAGCAGGAGGCTCTTCGCGTTGCTGAGATCCTCAAGAATGCGGGGTCACGATAATGAGCTGGCGCGATAGCCTCACAACCGAACAGCGCGACCTGGTTGCACGCCAGGAGGCTGCATACGCCGCGCGCCGCGCCGCGACGCGCAACACGCCAGACTGCCTCAACTGCGAAGGTTGGTGGAACGCATCTGGCGCTGACGGAATCACTTCCGAAATCGTCACATGGTGCGACTGCACCAACGGTCAGGCACTAAAGGCGAGCTACGCGACAGCCCGCCAGCAGTATTTGGCTGACCTGGAGTTCCAGGCGCAGAAGAAGGCAGCCGAAGCTGCGCGCCGCGCCAAGGCTTGCACGCGCTGTGGCGGCTCTGGAATGTACGGTCATCACGGCAGCTGCTTCCGCTGCAACGGAATAGGTGTTGATCCGAAATATCTGAAGAAATAGAAATGGCGCCCTGGACGCGGTGCGGGAGGCACGCGACGCGTCCAGGGCTGGACTGGTCCGCCTTACGGCTCGCCAGTGTAGTCATCGGGCAGAGAGTTCGTTTCAGCCAGGTCTACTACGACCCCGATACAGCCGATGCAGATGCTGTGCTCTGCAACCAGCTCTATGCCAGTGGCTAAATCCCTGCCTAGTACAACCGTATTGAAGTAATAAATGCGACCAATCTCTCCACATACATCGCAAATACCTTCACTGCTTTTGCTCCCTACGCTGTAAGGCACGGCAAGACCCGAAGGTCATCCCAGAACCCGCCGCCTACGGTCAGCGTGAGGATGCCAGCTGGCGCCGACGCGCCCTGGGTTTCAGTGAACCATTGCGATCCGCCGTCCAGTGACGGAGCCTGGATGAATGTCCTAGCTCCAGACTGCTGAACCACGAGATGGTGCAGATGCCCAGCCAAGAGCAGCGAGCTGTCTCCAGTCCGCTGCAAGCCCAGCGCCTGCTTCGCCCACCATGTCAACGGATTGCCACGGAATTGGTGACCGTGCGCCATCCCGACAATGGTGCCGCATACATCTAGGGTCATGGTCAGATCATTCTTCGGGAAGGCGAACTTCACATGGTCGTAATCGGGATTTGCCCGAACTACTTCAGCCGCCTGCTCAAAGACCGCGACATCATCATTGTCACCGAAGGTCGTAAAGGCTTTGCCGTTACGCCGATTCTCACCGTGATTGCCTGGAATGGCTGCGACGATTATCTCTGGCGCGAACCGCGCCCAGCTGGTAATCGCCTTTACCAGCAACCTCCGTGCGACCGTGATCTGCTCGCGCCGATCTAGGTCTGTCTGAAATGCCTGCATGTCGTAATGCCCGTCGCAGCTCTCTACGACATCGCCAAGCCCTACGACCACAAGCCTAGAGAGCGGACGCCCAGTCTTCACTAGCTCTTTCCAACGGGCTTCCACCTCGTTGATCCCAGCCAGGAATCTTGCGACGATGCCAGCGGTTCCGCCGCCCTCGCCCTTGCCAAGCTGTAGGTCGCTGATTGCGACAAGCAGCGCCAGCCCCTCTTCGCGAACGGCTGGCTTTGTGAATTTATGTTTCTTAATCTCCTGGATCAGCCGCTCCATGTCCGCGTCTTCCGACACGGTGCGCTGGATGACTTTGCCCTTCCACTGTCGGTTGAGCTGACCTAGCGGATCGCCCCAGACATTGAAGAGCACTGGCTCCACAACCTGGAACCTCTCTGGGTCCAGACCCCATACCTTAAGGATCGTGTCCCAATCGGGCGCATTTGCCGCTGGGAGCGCCCCAGTGACGATGGTTCCCTCTTTGCCATCCCAAGCAACCCCTGGCTCCCAGCCCTGTGCGTGATGGCGCGTAGGCGGCTTTGGCTCATCCACCTCGTTCTGGACGGCGAGGACTTCCTCCATCGCCTTATCTAGCTGGCTCATCGTGGACACTTGCACTGCCCACGGCGGTGCCTATTCAGCGTGTGATCCTGGATCTCGTATTTGTACGCTATCCGTATCGCTTCGCTTAGGTGCCTTTTGCTGCGCGTTTTGTCCGCGAGCGCAGCAATAACTGCAACTCGCTCTTCGTCATCCAGCGCGGCGAGCAGTAAGCCAACCGAACACGGCGGTCCCTTGCGGACCTTACTTTGCGCCCCAAGCGCATCGTCCAATCTAGCCATGGTGTGCCTCCCACTTTCAAGCCTGCTTTTGCAGGCACCATGATCATAGGTATGTCGCTACTTCTTTGCTGTCTTATCCGTGGAGCCAGCGCCCACGCCGTACCTAGAGTTAGACGGGTCCAGGTAGGTCTGAATGACCTGGAGGCACGAAGCGAGACCAGCTGAGAGGATGACCTTGAATCCATCGCCATCCAGGTCCAGGAGCGGAATGCCCATCCCCAGCGCCACCGAAATAGACACCGTGAGAAATGTACGGGTACCGTCAAGCAGCGCCTCATCAATAGCCGTGCGAGCGAATACATCCTTAATCCAGTTCATCATTACTCCTTATGTCTAACGATTACTACATGCTTGAACGCAGGACCAGGCTTAGAAGCTGCGATCTGTCGCAGCTGATCTTCCGTGACCTTCACGGCAAACTGTTCCTTGCCCTTGCCAGAACGCGTGGGGCATGCCCACTGCCAACCCTCAACGGGATCCCAGCCCCCAGCGGTCATGTGTCCATACCCAGCATCCAATATTTTTTTATCTTTCTTAGCCCAGTACGAAGCCCAAGTTGTATGCCACTTGCTAATCTCAACGCCAGCTGGATATTCAATTGGCTGCTGCACATGAATGATTAGCCCAGCGCCAGCCTTTGCAGACTCAACCACATCGTCCCAGGAGTCCGCGTAGCGAGCCTTGCCGCCAAGCTGCTTCACTGTTTTGATTAGATCGCCAAGCGAACTGCCATTATCCGACACGCCATCGCGATCTACCTGACCAGTCGCAGCCTGCTTCGCCTTAATGCCATCCGCCGCGCTTAGGTTTAACTGGTAATTACTTGCGTATGAAAGCGCAGCCGCAGCGGAGGAAGGTCCGCAGTCATCTAATACGCCGCCTTTTTCCATGTGATCAAGCTGCGATTTGACTTGAAATTTAGGCACTTGCGGACTCCTTCTTGACATATACGGCTACTGCGCGAGCTGCATCCTCAAAGCCAAGAGCGGCGCTGATTGGATGACCAGCGGTTACGCCCTCTGCGTAGTAGTTTCCATCGTCTGCAAGCTTCCAGAGTGTGCCGCCGAATGCGCTGTTATCGTCATTAGGGACAAGCGCGACCCACTCACCTGGAGCGGTATCAACGCGAGTCCATCCCTGTTCGTGAAGCTCTTCAATATAATCCGCGCTACGCATCGTCCCCCCATCTCAACGGTCCAGTGGCTATCCAGAGGATCGTTAGTAGAATAAATAGTGCGCCCATGCTTTCCTGGGTAGTCCCAGACGGGAGCACAATTACTGCAAAAAGCAACCCAAGTATTGTGAAGGATCCGCCTACAAGGTCCAATATAATAGATTTAAATTTCTTAAACATTATCGGCGTCCCTTTCTGCTGCTGCTGTTTTGATTGCCTCCCGCGCCGCCGCCGCCGCTTCCGCCAGATTGCCTAGCTGCGTTAGATGCGGCTGCTGTAATGCTTGCGATTTGACTAGACACAATTGCGACCGCTGCTGGCTGTGCAGCCTCACGCTCTTCCGCGTCAAGATCTTTCCCGATTTCTGTGATTGCCGCTAAGTCACCAACAAAATCCGCAACTGCTTCCGCCGCAGCTCCAGCAATCTCCGCCACTGCTTCTACGGCAGGCGGCACAGCGGGCTGTTCTGGCTCAGGAGAAGGAAGGCTAGTGGGATCAGGAGAAGGGGCAAGAGACGGCGAATCACTTGGCTCCATGGTTGGAGCTTCCGTCGGTTCTGGAGAGGAAGACGCGGCGGGAGGATCCGTGGGTCCAGCGGTTGGTGTTGGCTCAATCGTCACCTCTGGAGTTGGCTGAGGCGTTGGCTCAGGGGTTGGCTCAGGCGTGGGGTCAGGGGTCGGCTCCACGCTTGGATCGGGCGTAGGAGGCTCTGTGGGCGTCGGAGACGGGTCCTGCGTAGGTTCTGGCGTCTGAGTGGGTTCTGGCTCTAGCGTTGGCTCTGGAGACGGCGTAGGGCTACCTACAGCCCAGGTCGTATTGCTGACTTGTAAGAAGCCCGATCCGCAACAGGAGTCAGTGCTTAGAATGCGGAATCCGAAGATTCCGCCTGCGGCGATGTACACGGATTGACTGCCGCTCTGTTGCAGCGGGTTATATCCAGCCTGGTTCCAGATCGCCAGATCAATCCAGCTTTCATCAAGAAGCATCTGCGCGCGGTCGTAGAAGGCGCCATCGCTTGTCCAATATGACCAGTCAAAAGAAACTGTTTCGCCAACGGATGAATCTGTCGTTAGTCCCGTTACGGTATTTTGCCACGGGTAACCAGGTCCAGCGTTGTTGCTACCTTCAATCAAGATCGTGCCGTCTGTTAGCGTGATTGTTCCGTTGGAATCAATCTGCTGGTCCCACTCATCGGCGCTATCAATTGCGTAAGCGTTCGCAGCAAACGGAAAAAGAGTAACGAATACCAGCAGGAACGCTAGTGTTCGCCTATTCACTTGCCGCTAGATAGCCAAGAAGTTACGCCAGCTAGACCACTGATTCCTAAGAGGGCGATTACGAACTTGGCGAGCCGATACGCACCGCGAGCCTCTGCCAGTTCTACGCGAACGGCAGACAGATCAGCTTCAATGCGATCTAGTCGCTCAACGATTGAATCAACTTGGCTCTTGGTCATTCTGGATCAGCGGGAGTTTCTTCGTCTGTAGTGCGTGATGGGATGCTGACCGTCTCGTCAATCACAGGAGCGACCCACCCAGCACGAGCAACCAAAGCCGTGCCGTTCCAACGGTATTTTGCGTGAGAGT
>Ga0315903_10005470_pt1 | contig 16543 bp, 15 predicted proteins | sample LakEriMetagenome_7_FD_203524 | JGI IMG/M metagenome (GOLD analysis project Ga0315903, IMG submission 203524) | Freshwater fungal communities from buoy surface, Lake Erie, Ohio, United States - Buoy 2 MA119 | ecosystem: Environmental > Aquatic > Freshwater > Lake | place: USA: Lake Erie, Ohio...
AAACAATGCCAAGCAGGGGCTTCAAAAATCTCATGCTCATGTCTCCTGAAAAGTTTTAATCATAACAACGAGTGGTTGTCGATTAACTTTAGGTTAAAGTCTTTCGAATGCTCTTGGGGTAAACCATTGTTTCCAATAGAAGGTGTCGCCAAAGTTAATTGCATCTTGGCCGTCAGCACCTAGTTGGTGATATCTTGCAATAAGGCTTAAATTAAGTTGGTTAGACTTTTCAGTCCAGCTTTGTCCGGTTGGGCAGGGGTCAAAAAATTCATTCATTCGAAGAAAGCAAATCATGAAGCACATCGGTTTTATTGGCGCATCAGGTTTGATGGGTCACGGCATTGCCAAGAATTTGCTGGCAAAAGGCTTTCAAGTCTCTTTGACTGCGCACTCTAAGTCAGAACCCTTGAAGGATTTACTAGCCGCAGGTGCAAAGCTAGTGGGTAGTCATGCCGAATTATCAGCTTGTGATGCTGTCATTATTTGTGTCACTGGTTCGCCTCAGGTTGAAGCCGCGCTTGAGGGGCCGCAAGGCATATTGAGCAAAGCCCGCGCTGGCTTATTGGTTGTGGACGCTTCAACCAGCGAACCTGACTCAACGCGCCGATTGGCGGCACGCTGCAAAGATGCCGGCATGACTTTTGTCGACGCACCATTAGCTCGGACCCCCGTAGAAGCTGAGGCGGGTCGATTGAACACCATGGTGGGCGCGTCTGCCTCAGTTTTTTCTCAGCTTGAGCCAGTGTTTCAAGCATATTGTGAAAACATTTTCCACGTCGGTGAAACAGGCGCAGCCCATGTCATCAAACTTTTGAATAACTTTCTTGGGCAAGCCATCACCACAGCAGCTGCGGAAGCCTTTGCAGTGGGTGCCAAAGCAGGCATCGATGTGGGTCAATTGGTTCGCGTGGTGTCAGCGGGTGCTGTCAATTCTGGCTTATTTCAGGCAATGGCCAAAACGCTTGAGGGCGATTACACCGGCTTGAAGTTTGAGCTGAACAATGCTTCAAAAGACTTGCGTTACTACGTTCATTTGACTGAAAGTGTCAAGGCACCTTCGTTGGTTGGTTCAAGCGTTCACCAAAGTTTGGTGACCGCTTGTGCGCTAGGTTATGGACAAGAATTGGTCCCTTCACTGGTCAAAGCGCAGGCGCAAATTAACCAGGTCAAAATTGGTACGGCAATCTGACATGACATCCAAAATGGTCATGGCGCTGGTGGGTTTGGGATCTGGCGCTTTGCCGCACCTGCGCAGCTTTGAAGATCTAAAAGACCGCGTTGAATTGCGATATGCGTTTACGCGACAACCACGTGCTGATCGAATACAAGCTTACACGGGGCCAGTCCATTTGACGGACTCGCTTGAACTCATTTTGCAAGACACTGAGGTTCAGGCTGTCATCGTTGCAACGCCTGCGTCTACACATCTGGATATTTGTCAGCGTTGCTTTGCTGCTGGAAAGCACGTCTTGCTCGAAAAGCCTCTTGAGCTTAATTTGGAGAGATCTACGCAATTGGTTGAATTGGCAGCTCAGTCCAATCTTCAACTGGGCGTAGTTCTGCAACACCGCTTCCGAGAAGCTTCGCAAGTTTTGCAAAAATTGCTGATCGATGGCCGCTTGGGTGAGGTACAGGCTGCATCCATTCGAGTGCCATGGTGGCGTTCACAAGCTTATTACAACGAGCCAGGTAGAGGCACGCTTGCTCGTGATGGTGGGGGCGTGTTGCTAACGCAAGCCATTCATACATTGGATTTGTTCCGCGCGCTGGTAGGCATTCAGTCGGTTAAGTCTGCGATGGTTTGCCAAACTCGGTTGCATCAGATGGAGACAGAGGATTATGTGAGTGCGCTACTGGTTTTAGGCAATGGTGCGCCAGGCGACTTGATGGCCACCACCGCCATGTATCCAGGTTTTCCAGAAACGATCGACATCATCGGCACGCTTGGCAGTGCCCGCTTGACTGGTGGCAACCTGCAGGTTCACTTTTTGGAAGGAGCACCTGTGATCATTAGTAATGAGGGTGGCACTGGGAGTGGCGCCAACCCTATGGACTTTTCTCATGAGCCACACCGCGAACTCATTACCGATTTCATGCAAGCCATCTCTGAAAAACGTGCACCTCATGTGAGCGGCGCAGATGCCTTGAAAACGCAGGCCCTGATTAGCGAGTTGTTGCGAGCAGGGCAAATGCGTTGAGCTGCTAAGGCGTTTTGCGCCTAGTAAATACCCTCTGTAAATTTCTCATTTGAAGTGTTTCAATCCCGTTTTCTTACATTCATTCACAAGAATCAAGGAGTTTCACCCCATGACCAACCGTCGCCTATTGATGCAAGGTGCCTTAGCCAGTATGTTGGGCCTTAGCCATCTGCCCAACTTTGCACAAACTCGCTTGGAAAATCTGCGCATCATTGTAGGTTTCCCGCCAGGGGGTACGACCGATGCTTTTTCCCGCCGAATTGCTGAGAAGATGCGCGGTACTTACGCCAACAACGTCATGGTGGACAACAAACCCGGCGCAGGTGGGCAGATCGGCGTGACCACCCTCAAGTCTGCGGCAGCTGATGGGGCCCACATCTTGTATTCGCCCGCATCCATGTTGACCATTTACCCACACTCTTACAGTCGCTTGAGTTATGCGCAATCCGATGTGACCCCCATCGGTATTGGGCACTCCACTGACCACGCTTTCGTCGTGGGGCCTGCTGTTCCCGATTCAGTGAAGAACATCAAAGACTTTGTCGAATGGGCCAGGGCCAATCCTGGGAAAGCGAGCATCGGCAATCCTGCAGCTGGCTCAATGCCTCATTTGCTGGCAGGTCGCCTGGCCATGTTGGGTAGTTTTCAAATCACCAATGTTCCTTTTGCAGGCTCTGGCCCTGCCATACCTCAAGTGATGGGTGGGCAGCTTGCGGGCATGTCTTCGCCTCTGGGCGATTGGGTTCAGCACCACAAATCCGGCAAGATTCGAATTCTGGCCACCTCCGGCCCAGATCGTGCCATTTTCACCCCCGATGTCGCCACTTTCCGCGAGCAGGGTTTTGGCGAATTGATGGTTCGAGAATGGTTTGGTTTCTTTGCACCCGCAGGCATCAACGAAGCTGTCAGGCAAAACCTGAATACAGCGCTGCGCCAGGCCATGGGCCAGCAAGACATTCGGGACTTTGTGACACCCTTAGCCGCCAACCTAGAGGCTAGTACCTCGGCTGAACACACGCGCCGTCTTGCAGAAGATTCTGAGATGGCAAAGCGTTTGGTGACAGCCTTGGGCTTTAAGGCTGACTCCTGATTAAACCCAACCCTGCCGCCAAATACTGTCGTTTTGCAGTTCACGCCACGCAATGATTTGCGTGGCCTTGTAGAACACTGCTTCAATTTCCACAACTTGAATCGGATCCGTCGGCTGTTCAGGTTGAATCACACGACTCACCAAAAAGTGCTTTTTTTGAGCGACCGGTTCTCTATTGTCAAATCCGCCACTGCCTTCTTCAAGGCTTGGGTCTGAGAGCGCACAGTGAGAACTTCGTCACTGGGGTCAGTTGGCCTGTATGCCAGCGGCCCGCACCAGTTTGCCCAGGCGGGCCACGTCGGTTTTGATCAGGTTGCCGAATTCTTCCGGGCCTGCACCGACCAGGTCAAAACCCAGGCTGGCCAGTTTGGCACGCAGCGCTGGGTTGGCGATGGCTTTGGCAAATTCACTGTGCAGCTTGCGCACGACCTCTGGCGGTGTGGCGGCAGGGGCGACGATGCCGTTCCAGGCGGCATAGCCGTAACCGGGTAGACCTGCTTCGGCAATCGTCGGAGCGTCAGGCATGGCCGTCGAGCGTTTGGGCGTGCTCACGCCGTAAACGCGCAGCTTGCCGTCTTTGACTAATGCAATCACGTTGGACATGCCCGAAAACATCAGCGGCACCGTGCCGGCAATCACATCGGTCAGGGCTGGGCCCATTGCCTTGTAGGGCACATGGGTCATCTTGACGCCTGCGGCCTCAATAAAAAACTCCATCGCCAGATGCTGGGCAGAACCTGATCCAGTCGATGAGTAATTGATACTGCCGGGCTTGGCTTTGGCCAACGCAATCAGTTCAGGAACAGTTTTTGCCGCAAATGCCGGGTTGCCCACCAACACCAGCGGCACGGTAGATGTCAGGGTAACGGGTGCAAAGTCCTTGATCGGGTCATAGGGCAGTTTGGCATGGAGGGCCGGGTTGGCAGCCATGATGCCGTCGTTGGGCATGAACAGCGTGTAGCCGTCGGCTGGCGATTTGGCGGCAGCTTCAGCGGCAATGATGCCGTTGGCGCCGGTGCGGTTGTCGACCAGCACGGCCTGGCCTGTCTGCTCGGCGACCTGCGCGGCGATAGCCCTAGCAATGGTGTCAACCGCACTGCCAGCGCCAAAGGGGACGATGAGTTTGATGGGCCGGTCTGGAAACGACTGCGCGGCAGCAGGAAGAGGTGCGCACAGCAAGGCCATGGGCAGCAAGGTCAGTGCGATGGCAGTTCGTCGGTCAAGTCTCATGCATAGCTCCAAATCATGTGTTTAGAAAGTCGTGGTACATAATAAATTACTCTTAATCAATTGCAGAGTATTTTTATAAACAATCAGTGAATAATTTTCACCGCCCACACCATGACCGCTTCACCAGCCCCTGCAGCCGCCGCTACTGATTACCTAGATGAGTTGACCGCTTTCGCCTGCTCGGCTCAATTGGCTGACGTGACGCCCAGAGCCTTGCAGCATTTGCGCTACATCGTGGCAGACACGCTGGCAGCTTGTGCCATTGGCAATCAGCAGCCTGAAATGCAGGCCATGCTGGCGCAGCAGCTGGCGCTTTCAGGCGCTGGCCAGGCTGCAGTGCTGGGGACGGGTGCCAGTTTGAACCCGATCGATGCGGCAGCCCTGAACGCGGCGGCAGGCTGCTGGCTGGAGCTGGACGAAGGCAACCTGACCAGCAACGGCCACCCCGGCATTCAGGTGATTCCCGCCGCGCTGGCAGTGGCCCAGCAGTTGGGCAAAAGCGGCTCAGACTTTTTACTTGCCTGCGCTATTGGCTACGAGGTTTGCGCCCGCATCGGCAGCGCCTGCGACATGCGCATGTGCCTGCACCCGCATGGCACTTACGGCGTGGTGGGCGCCGCAGTAGCTGTGGGGCGACTGATGGGCCTGACTACCGAGCAAATGCGGGAGCTGATCAATCTGGCCGGCTCATCGCCCATCGCCGGTAACCGCCAAAGCATGAAAGACGGCGCGACACTGCGCAACTGGTATGCGTCGCACAGCGCCACCATGGGCCAGACCGCCGTGCGACTGGTCAAAAGCGGTTTTACCGGGCCACTCGACGGGCTGACCCCTACCTGTGACGAGGTGCTGTTTGACAACTTCAAACCCGCTGCGGTGGTCAAGGATTTGGGCTCGCGCTGGCTGCTGGGCGAAGGCTACATCAAGTTGTACGGCTGCGGCCGCCCGATACATGCGGCTATAGATGCCCTGCGGCAGGCGCTGGCACCTTTGGGCGAGCCTTCCTGCTGGCCACTGGCCGATGAGATTGAACGCATCGAGGTGCGTGGCTTCAAGTTTCTGGCTTTCCTGAACCGCCGTGACATTCGCAACGCCTTTGCAACGCGCTTTTCAACGCCGTTTGCCATGGCCAGCGTCATCGTCAACCGCAGCCATGGGCTGACATGTTTTGATGACCAAGCCGCTACAAACCCGGTTATCACGGCACTGACGCAAAAGGTTGACCTGGTGGAGGTGGACGAGTACAGCGCGCAGTTTCCGCATAAGCAACTGTGCGACGTGCGCATCCTGCTCAAAAGCGGCATGCAACTGGCGGGACATTGCGACACCATACGCGGCGAACCCGGCAATCCGGCTGACCCGGCCGAGTACCGGGACAAATTCATGGACCTGGCGCGCCGCGTGTGGCCTGCAGATCGACTCGACGCGCTGCATGATGAGGCCCTTCATGTCGACCGGCTGACCAGCATGCGGGAGCTGGGTGGCTCTAAGGTGTTAAACGTCGGCGTTGTATGACGGGCAGCACACGCCGCGAAGAGGCCTGTTGCTGATGTATGCCAGTGACGAATAAATTGTTAAGCAGCATGTGGCCAGTTGTTTTGCACTTTCCGGCTTTTGGCAAGACAGTCGCGAAGGTAGAAATTAATCAGACTCTGATAGGGGACACCGGCAGTGATGCAAGACAAAGCTTGGAAAAGAGGGTTATCGATTTCTTAGAATCAAGGTTGTAATCAAGCAAAAAATGTAAGATGTCCAAGGCCATCAAATTGCACAGGCTATGGCTACAGTTACGATGCACCGAATGATTCAATCTGTGTTTGTATCCTTATTTTCTCTCAGCAATTAACTGACAAGTAAAACCATGCAATTTAAAGCATTTTTATTGAGCGCTTGTGCCATGTTTTCAACTGGGGCTTGGGCTCAAAAATCTCCTGTTGAATGTTTACCGCAAGAGCAGGGCGCACTTGAATTGAAGGCTATCCGCCCTGGATTTTTTACTGTTGACGGTCGCATGGGTCAGTTTGACCCCTGTGAAAGCCTTGTTAAATATCGCGTACCAACGCAAAAGGGGCCTGGAAAAAAACCTTTGCTCATCAGCGTTCATGGCGGATCCGGCATCCAAGATGTCTTGATGTCTGACGAAGCATTTTTTCAGAAGGGTATGGCCACTTTGGTATTTGATGCTTACGCCATGCAAGGTCTAAAAGGTCAGAGCCCGTTGTTTTGGGCACGCTCGGTTACCAATGAAGCTAGGCAGCGGATGATTTTTGCAACAACTCTCGCGGCTTATCGCTGGGCATTAAAGCGAGACGACATAGACACCCAACGAATCTTCCTATTTGGCATTTCAAATGGTGCCGCTGTTGTTGCCAACATGGCCGCCTTGGTTGATCCGGCACATGTCAAAGGTGTGATTGCGGAGGGTGTCACGCCGATTGGCATGGGGTTGCCCGATGAAATTAAAGTTCCCCTCCTCTTGGCTTTTGGAAAACTAGACGATTTTGGCGTCTCTGATTCAAACGGCAAGCGGTGGAATTTAACTGACGACTGCAGATTAAATATTCAAGTAGCCCAAGCGCCAGCTGGAAGTTCAGTGACCTGCAATCAAAGCACGCCGGGCAAACGAATTCCCACACCACTTGAATGGGCTGATTCCGTTCAAAAAAAGGGCGGCCTCATTGAAATCTTGTACGTCGAAGATATGGCGCACAACGCATATTTTGGTCCCTTGTTCAATCGCAGAGCTACTTGGAGCAACGGGCAAACGTATGGGGCATCTGTTGGTGCTACGTCGAGTGCAAGAGATTTGTTCTTTCAATCTATGAACGAATTTATGGCTCGGCATGACAAGTAGTGGCTCTTTCATATTGACGTCACGCCAAGCGATGACATGCTTAGCCTTGGAAAGCATTGCCTCGATTTCAGCCTTTACCTTTGAGAACGCCAACTTTGCCTAGTCGAGCGCATAAAAAGAATATTCAAATTTAAAATCTGAATCATGAAATATTTTATTGGTGCGATTTTTTTCCTGTTTACAAATGCTTGGGCGCAGGGCCCATGTGTTCCTGGATCTTCTGAAAACACAAAGGTTGTGGCTTCGGGAAGTATCAAAACGGTAGAAGGAATTCTGGCTGATTTTGACCCATGTCATCGATCAGTCCAGTTGAGTATGCCCTCAATCTTTGCAAAAAAACGTGGAGAGAAACCTCCTGTTGTAATCATCGCTCACGGTGGGGGTGGTGTAGGCAGTTACGAGAGAGAGTTTTCTAAGTTGATGAATCGCAGTGGTTTCGCAACACTGCTATACGACGCATTTGAAATGAATGGGCTCACATCCGGGGCCAGCAGGCGGTCCATGTCGGTTTGACTGGGGCTCAGGGTCACGGGCTGATGCGTAGGCAAACCCACTTCACGCTTTGCGCGCAGACAAAGCCCACAACGCCACGATGCCCACCAGCAGACCCCAAAAAGCAGCCCCCACCCCCGCAATGCTCAGGCCCGAAAGGGTCACCAAAAAAGTCAGCAAAGCTCCATCACGGTGGCCCTCGTCTTTCATGGCCGTGGACAAACTCGCCGCGATGGTGCTGACCAAGGCCAATCCCGCAACGGCCAACACCAGCGCCTTGGGAAAGGCGGCCAGCAAACTGACAATGGAAGCGCCGGCCAAACCCAAAAGAATATAAAAAAGTCCGGCCGCCGCCGAGGCGGTGTAACGCCGTGTGGGATCGGCATGGGCTTCACGGCCCATGCAAATGGCCGCTGTGATCGCGGCCAAATTTAGCGCATACCCGCCAAAAGGGGCCAACAGCAAAGTCACGCATCCGGTGGCTCCGATCACGGGCGAAATCGGCGTGTTGTAACCCGCGCTGCGCTGAGCTGCCACACCGGGCAAATTTTGCGATGCCATGGTCACGATGAAAAGCGGCAAGGCCACACTGACCATGGCGCCCCAACGCCACTCGGGCGAAACCCACACCGGTGTGGCCCAAGTCCAGACAATCTGTGCCGCATTCAATTGCCTCTGCAAGACCGCTACCGCTATGCCGACTGCCAGCACACAAGGCACGGCCCAACGGGAAAAAAACCGGCGACCCAACAAATACGAACCCGCCATGCAGAGAACCAAAACCGGCGCTTGACCGACCGCCCCCACAGCATCCAAAGCAAAACGGGCCAAAACCCCCGCCAGCAGTGCACTGGCCAAAGCCAAGGGAATGCGCGCCATCCACCGCTCAAACAGACCGCTGTAACCCACCCCCATGATGAGCAAAGCACTCACGATGAAGGCCCCCGTCGCCTCGGGCAGCGTCAAACCCTGTGTTACGGCCAACACCGCCGCACCGGGCGTTGACCAGGCCGTCAACACAGGTTGCCGGTACCAAAGGCTCAACACCAAGCTCGTGCCCCCCATGCCCAAACCCAGCGCCCACATCCAGGAGGCCGTTTGTGCTTCGTTGGCGCCCAAGGCCTGTGCGGCTGAGAAAACAATGGCCGCCGAGCTGGTAAACCCCACCAGAACAGCCACAAAGCCGGCAACCACCGTGGACAGGGACGCATCACTCAACCATTTTTTCAACACGGGTGTTTCCTCTCACAAGCCTTGTTTAGCACGATGGTTTTTTGTCCACGCACGCATCAAACCCAACCCTGCCGCCAAACACTGTCGTTTTGCAGCTCTCGCCACGCAATGATTTGCGTGGCCTTGGAGAACACTGCTTCAATTTCCACATCTTGAATCGGATCGGTTGGCTGTTCAGGTTGAATCACACGACTCACCAAAAAGTGCTTTTGTTTGGCGATAGGTTTGACCGCAGTCCACTTGGTCAGCAACAGTTTTTTGGGGTTCAAAGGGTTCATGCGTGAAAGCCTTCAGGGCTTGCTTGGCATTTCTCGCGCTACAGCCTGCCCAAGCTCAATGACCGCCATGGCGTAGTAACTGCTCCAGTTGTAGCGGGTGATGGCATAGAAATTTTCTGTGCCAGCCACATAGCTGGCTGGGTCATTGCCATTGAGTAACTCAATCAACGCCAATGGCCCCTTGTGTAACAAAGCTTCGCCTTCTATCACAGCACCTTTTGCCTGAAAGCTGTTGACGCTGAAAGTTGGCAAGATGTCTGGTGCCATGAGGGTATCCATGTCCAGAAGTGAAGAATCAAACTTTACTGCGTAGTGGGTTGGCATGCCAGGCTGCCACTGAAAAGCTTTGAAGTAATTGGCCACAGAGCCAATGACATCGGCAGGGTTATTGAACAAATCAATGTGTTTGTCGCCATCAAAATCGACTGCAAAGTTGGCCCAGCTTGATGGCATAAATTGGGGCAGTCCCATGGCCCCCGCGTAGCTGCCCTTGGGTTGGCTAGGATTGATTTTTTCTTTCGAAGCCATCACCAAAAACTGTGCCAGTTCTTTGGAGAAAAAGGCCTGACGTTCTGTGGCTCTTGGATGATCTTTCGGAAAGTCAAAGCTCAGGGTGCTCAATGCGTCTAAAACCCTGAAGTTGCCTGTATGTTGTCCGTAAAAAGTTTCAACGCCTATGACGCCCACAATGAGCCAAGGCGGCACGCCATAGATTTGCTCGGCTTGGTTGAGAAGCGTTTGGTGCCGCTGCCAAAACTTAAGGCCTGCCTGAATGCGTTTGGGTTCGATGAAGCGGGCACGGTAGGCCGTCCAATTTTTTTGACTAACCTGGGCGGGAGGCAAGATCAGTTTTGGGATGCTGGGAATCAGCTTGGCTTGGGCCAGTTGTGTTTTGACCCATTTGGGGTCTAGTTGGTTTTCCTGAGCCGCCCGCTCAGCCCACGCCATGGCATCGGGCCTTTTGGCATAGGAAGCCCCCGCAGCAGGCAGGGAGGATTTGTTTTTTGACTTTGATTTTTTGGCACTTTCGGCGGCTTGTGTGCCTGCTGAAATACACAGCCCCAAACTGATTATGATCAAAGTCAAAATTCGCATGGCTTGAGTTTAGCCTTTGAAATGCGTGCAGGTGTCGTGATAAGCTGAGCGCTTCACATTTTGTCCCTATTTTTTAAATACACATGGGCGCCACTGGCTTTTTCACGCACTCTGATTGTCGCTTGCACGATATGGGCGAGGGTCACCCTGAGTGTCCCCAGCGCCTAGACGCCATTGAAGATCGCTTGCTCATTACGGGGCTAGATCACGCCTTAGATCGCAGAGAGCCTTCACCAGCCTCCTTGGCAGATATTGAATTGGCGCACGGCCGCATGTATGTGGCTTCGCTCAGAGGCTTGAGTGACGCACTGGCTGAAGACATACAGGCGGGCGGTCCTTCGCACACAGCGCTTGATCCTGACACATCCATGAACGTGCATACCTGGCAAGCTGCCTTGCGCTCCGCTGGCGCGGCCTTGGACGCCACCGATGCTGTCATTGCGGGTGAATTGGAAAACGCTTTCTGCGCGGTTCGTCCGCCAGGCCACCATGCCTGTCGCGACAAGGCCATGGGCTTTTGCTTTTTCAACAATGTGGCCATTGCAGCCAAATACGCCTTAGAGCGCCATGGTCTGAAACGTGTCGCCATTGTTGATTTTGATGTGCACCATGGTAATGGCACCGAAGACATTGTGGCAGGTGATGAACGTATTTTGATGGTCAGCTTTTTCCAGCATCCGTTTTACCCTGAGGGCGGCGCTCTCAAGAACGATGCCAATTTGGTCAATTTGCCTGTACCTGCTTACACCAAGGGCATGGACATTCGAGAGTTGATCGAGATGATGTGGATCCCTCGCTTAGAAGCTCATCGACCTGAACTTATTTTCATCAGTGCAGGATTTGACGCTCATCGGGAAGACGATTTGGGGCAGTTGGGCTTGGTCGAACAAGACTATGTCTGGATAACTCAGCGCATCAAAGACGTTGCCCTTAAATATGCCAAGGGCCGAATCGTGAGCTGCTTAGAAGGTGGCTACAACCTGAGTGCTTTGTCCCGCAGTGTTGAGGCGCATCTCCGCGTCTTGGCCGACGTTTGAAGATTTTCAAGGACATCAACTTTGACCAACACGCCTATCATGATGAGCAACCCCACTTTATGGTGGTCGCAAATGAACACGCAGGAAGTCACTCAAGAACTTGTCTTATTCTTGGCTTGCATTGCCATGACTTGGTTTCTGGTATGGGGTGTTCGCCGCACCACGCAGCAGTGGGATTTGTCTGTTCTGTTGGGTCGCCGTCTTTTAGATGGCGTGTTGTTCCCTTCACTTTTATTGGGCATGGTTTTCGTCACGAGAGCAGTATGGGCAAAATCACATCCTGTTTGGATCTTAGATTTCCTAATACCCGTCTGTTTGTCTTTGGCAGTCATTCGATTGGGGGTGAAGGTTCTTCAAGTCACTTTCAAATCTGCAGAGTGGGTGACACCCATTGAAAGAAGTCTCTCTTGGCTGGCATGGGCTGCCGTTGTTCTGTGGTTGACCGGTTTGTTGCCTTTGGTGCTCGAAGAGTTAGACCAAATCAAGTGGAAAATTGGCACTTCACATCTGTCCGTCAGAACCCTCATTGAGGGTGGCTTGACTGCTTGCTTGGTTCTGTTGCTCACTCTTTGGGTGTCCTCTGCCATCGAAGCCAAATTGCTCAAATCTTCCTCTGGCAGTGAATTGTCGCTGCGCAAGGCAGCGAGCAATGCGGTCACTTCTTTGCTGATGTTTGTGGGCTTGATGTTGTCTTTGTCCGCGGTTGGCATTGACCTCACAGCACTCTCTGTATTAGGGGGCGCGGTAGGTGTGGGTATCGGTTTTGGTTTGCAAAAGTTGGCAGCCAATTACGTCAGCGGTTTTGTGATCTTGGCCGAGCGCAGCATGCGCATTGGCGACAGTGTCAAAGTAGATGACTTTGAAGGACGCATCTCCGATATCAAAGCGCGTTACACCGTCATTCGATCACTGACAGGGCGTGAATCTATCGTACCCAACGAAATGCTGATTAACAGCCGAGTTGAAAATTTGTCATTAGCCGATTCGCGCATCTTGCAGTCGACCCAGGTCACTGTTGCCTATGGCACGGATGTCGATGAGGTGATGCAACTTCTGATGCAGGCCTGCGAGACGCAAAACAAAGTCTTGAAAGATCCTTTGCCATTTGTCACACTCACCAATTTTGGCGCTGATGGCTTGGAGTTTGGCGCCCATTATTGGGTCGATGAACAACAGGCTGGTTTGTTGACTTTGAAGTCAGAAATTAACATTCGAATATTGCAGCTGCTGCAGGCAAAGGGCATTGAAATTCCATACCCTCAGCGTGTGGTCCACACCCGCAGCTTGCTCTGATACTGCGCGTCTTGTAGGAGCGCAATCACTGATTAAGTTAGTGCACTGCATTTACCGGTGCAAGTTGGCCTTCAATGCCGATGCACACAAACTGACCGCTGTGTTGGCCTCTTGCATCACGCGCCCCATGGTGATGAAACCATGAATTTGACGTTCAAAACAAATGTATTGCGAAGAGACGCCGGCTTTAGTCAGTGCGTTGGCATACATCAAACCTTCATCGCGCAGGGGATCGAAGCCCGCTGTCATGACAAAAGCGGGAGGCAGTCCTGCGTGACTGTCGGCCAGCTGAGGCGAGGCGCGCCAATCTTTGGCGTCTTCGCGGTTGCGCAAATAATTTTCGGTGTAGTAGGCAATGGACTCTTTGGTGAGCATGTAGCCTTTGCCATTGGCGTGATAGGACGCGGTGTCTTGCCACATGATGGTGGCAGGATAAATGAGCAACTGAAAAGCGGGTTGGCCTGCCAGACCTTTTTGATCGCGCAGTCCAATGCAGGCTGCGGCAGACAAATTGCCGCCTGCACTGTCACCCCCTACAGCAATTCGATGGGGGTCAATGCCTAAACTTGCAGCTTGCGACACAGTCCAATTGAAAGCTGCTACGGTATCTTCGTAAGCAGCTGGAAATTTGTGTTCTGGCCCCATGCGGTAATCCACAGAAACCACCACCACCTCTGCTTGCAGACACAGACTTCTGCACAGCACGTCGTGCGTGTCGAGGTCGCCAATGGTCCAGCCGCCACCATGAAGGTAGACCAAACCAGGCAGGACCTTTTGAGTTTGTGCGGCGTGAGGGTGATACACCCTGACCGGCACATTCACGCCGTTGGCTGAAAACACTGTGTCTTCTACTTTGAAAACTTCTGGTGCATCGGGCTGCGTGAACGCGCGGCGAGATCGATAGGACGCACGTGCTTCTGTGGGTGAAAGGGTGTTCACTGGCGGAACACCTTTTTCAATCATGAGCTGCATTAGGGCTTGGGCTTGTGGGTCTAGCATGTTCAATCCATCATCGAAGGTAACCACAGGCTGATGCTGGGGAAGGCCAGCAAAATACCCAGCGTGATAATCAGTACCACCACCATGGGCCATACGCCCCGAAAGATGGCGCCGAGACCGACGTTGGGCAACAGGGCGTTCAGCACAAATAGATTCATGCCGACGGGTGGAGATATCAATCCAATTTGAATCACCATCACGATCAGAACACCAAACCAAACGGGGTCAAAACCTAATTGCACGACAATGGGGAAAAACAATGGAATGGTGAGTAGAACCATGGTCAGTTCTTCCATGACGGTGCCTAACACCACATAAATCAACATCATGGCCGCGACAATCATGATTGGAGACAGCCCTAAGTTGGTGATCCAGTCTTTGAGCTCAAATGGCAAGCTGGTGTAGTTGACGAAATTGGCAAAAATCGTGGCGGCAATCAATAAGGTGAACAACATAGCAGTGGTTCGAGCTGATTCGATGAGAACCTCCATGAATACCTTCCAGCTCAAGGCTTTGCGGGCTAGTGCAAATAGGAATGCACCTGTTGCTCCCATGCCTGCGCCCTCTGTGGCGGTGAAGAAGCCCCCATAAATACCACCCAACACCAGCAGCACCAAAACCAAAACACCCCAGATTCCGCGCACAGCTTGTAAGCGTTGTGACCAGTTGAATTTTTCACCAGCAGGCGCGTGCTCCGGGTCGTGCCAAGTCATCAAGACAACCGCCACCATCATGAGGCAGGCTGTCAAAATACCTGGCAGAACCCCTGCTGCAAACAATTTACCAATGTGTGTTTCTGTGATGATGCCGTAGATGACGAGAATGGTTGAGGGAGGGATCATGATGCCCAAAGTGCCGCCTGCAGCGATCACTCCCGTGGACATGGCATCGCTGTAACCCAGTCTTTTCATGGAGGGGTAAGCCACTTTGCCCATCGTGGCTGCTGTGGCAATGGATGAGCCACAAATGGCACCAAATCCCGCGCAAGCTGCAATGGTGGCATGCGCCACTCCGCCCTTGCGGTGTCCAATGAAGGTATAAGCCGCATGAAAAAGCTCATGCGCCAAACCAGCGCGTGCTACAAAATTGCCCATCAAGATAAAAAGTGGTATGACGGATAAGGTGTATGCGAAACCGGTCTCGTGAACAACTTGAGCGGTACTGGCCAAGGCCGGCAACCAGCCGCGTGTCAAGCCAATACCCACAACGCCTACCAAGCCCATGGAAAAAGCCAAGGGCATGCGCAAAAGTGCCAGCACAAAGATGGCCAAGAATCCAAGCAAGGCTTCGGTCACAACGTGCCTCCCTCTGAGACATTTCTATCTTGGGGAAGAAATGCTTTCGCCAGATGAACCAAGCCAGCCAGAGAACATAAAAAACCCATGCCGTGAATGAATGGGGCCTTGGTGATTTTGAGTTGGGCTGTTGTTTCGCCCGTAGCAGCAAACTCAGCGCCTGTTTGCCACATGAGATAAGCCAGGCCAAACAGCAAAGCTGCGCAGATGATGTGAATTAGACCTTGTTGAATTTTTTGAACCCAACTCGGCAGCATGCTGTCCAACGAGTCGAACACCACGTGCTCGCCTTTCAGTGAGACTAAGGGGAGTGCCGCAAAAATGACCACGACCATCAACAATTCGGTCAGCTCCAACGAACCAGTGATGGAATGTGACAGCATCTTTCTGCCTGAGACATCAAAAAATGTCAGCATCATGATGGCAAACAAGGCGAGACCAGCAAGGGTCCCGCACAGAATTTCAAGTAATTTATTCAACTTTTAACCCATAAAAAAACGGTATTTGCTGTAAGGGCAAATACCGCTGGTACTCTTTAGTTCCCTAAAGCCTCAGCCTAGGGAAACTTTGATCACTTTTGCTTTTGCAGCTTTGCGATTTCAGCGCGAAACTCTGCCAATGTACCCGAGGGATCTTTCAGACCTTTGGATTTGGCGGCCAGGACCCAGTCACGCTCGAGCTTGCTGACACGCACTGTGATGCCACTGACAAAACTGTTGTCGGCTTTGATGACTTTAACGCCATTTTTTTGCATATTTGCCAAAGCCTGATCATCCACACGGTCCCACGCTTTTCCAAATCGACTTGCCACGGCTTCACCAGACAATTCATCCACCACTTTTTTGTCTTGGGCTGAAAGGCTGTTGTATTTGGCTGGGTTCATCATGAACACGAAGCTTGTATTGTAGAGACCGCCTTGAATCTGGGTGGCATGCTTGATGATCTTGTCAATTTTGAATGAGTCTGTTGACTCTGCAGGGAACAGTGTTCCATCCATCACGCCGCTTGATAAAAGTTCAAAAGATTCAGGCGCTGGTTTGAGTGTGACATTCATGTCCAGCTGTTTTGAGATTTCATTGACCATGCCTCCGCCAACGCGGAATTTAAGACCTGAAAGGTCTTCTACGCGGGTAATGGGTTTTTTGGTGTTGAAAATGATCCCTGGGCCATGGGTGAAATAGCCCAATACTTTGACACCTTGGTGCTCAGCTGTGAATTCTGGGTGCTTGCTGGCAACGCGGTTGAAAGCCACAGACAAGGGCTCGGCACGGTCACCCAGGAAAGGGAACTCGGCCATTTGTGTCAGAACAAATCGACCTGGAGTGTAGCCATGAACAGTGAATGAAACATCGACCAAGCCGTTTCTGACGGCATCAAAGGTGCCTGGTGCTGGCGTTACTGCTCGGGGGAGGATGTTGCAACGAACTCGATTGGATGTTTTAGCGGCCA
>Ga0315903_10005471_pt1 | contig 16541 bp, 13 predicted proteins | sample LakEriMetagenome_7_FD_203524 | JGI IMG/M metagenome (GOLD analysis project Ga0315903, IMG submission 203524) | Freshwater fungal communities from buoy surface, Lake Erie, Ohio, United States - Buoy 2 MA119 | ecosystem: Environmental > Aquatic > Freshwater > Lake | place: USA: Lake Erie, Ohio...
AGTCTCTCTTGTCTTGTTTATTTCAAGAATTCTTGGGTTCAAGGAGTCACAAGAGAGAAACGCTATTTCTGAATCATCTTCTCATAAAGATTATGAAACGCTTGTGCTACAGCCTCGTTGCTAAACCTCTCCACTGAGTATCTGCGCAGCGCTTCTTTGTCGTAGTGGTGAATAGTGGACGCCATCGTTTCAATAGCATTTGCAAGAGCATCTTCGTCGCCACGTTCTAAGAGAATGCCACGTTCCATGCTGATATGTTCACTGATTCCACCCACGCGTGTGCTGATAACGGGTAAGCCGCAGGCCAGTGCCTCCACGATAACGCACGGTAAGTTTTCGTAGTTGCTGAAGAGCAACAAAGCATGAGAATCTTCCATCTTGCGTGCTACACCTTCCCACGAAATTTCACCGAAGAACTCAATTGAGTCGGCACGAATGCCAAGTTTCGCGGCTTGTTGCTGCCAAAATTCTACCGGGCCATCGCCGCCTAGGGTGAGATGAATGGTTGGGAGTTGGTCTGATATTTTTTTCCAAACGCGCAAAATTCCGCTGATGTTCTTGTGTCCATCTATGAGTGAGCTTACATGCAGAAATCGCACACATGCGCTATTGGTTTTGGCTAATGAAAACAAGCTTGTGTCGACTACGTTGGGTATTACTTGATAGTTTCCGTGTATGCCGAAGTCAATCATTTTTTGTTGCAAATCCAGTGTAACCGGGCATAGAAACGAAGCTTTGCGTGCGCCGAACTTCGACATCCACAATAGGAGAGGGTGTCGCTTGTTTGCGTTGATTGGGTCGTAACCTGTCCAGTGTTCCGTCACTAAATAGGGCAGGTTGAACTTGCTCAGCAACCACCTCGGTTGCCAACCATGCGGCCACAATACATTATGGTGTACCGCATCGAAATGAATATTCTTGGATCGAATCAGGTGGTATGCACCTTTGATAAAAGCCTTGCGCTTGGAGAAAAATCCGGGCCTGCAGTAAACAATCGCGGTGTTCACGTTTTTCTCACAATGCTCTTCAATCTTGGGAGGGCCTATCCACTCAGGCATAGAGGTCACATATAGCACCCATACATCACACATGGAGGCTACTGCTTCTGCATGGCGCTGAACGAAGTTGCCAACGGTGGTATGCGCTTTACTGGGATACCAGCCCGACGTAAACAATATGGAAAGACGCTTTTGGCTCACCTGAATTATTGGCTGCAATCTAAGCGCAAACGATTACATGATTTTCTTGTTGGTTCTGAAAGAAAAATACATTTAATTTGCACCCGCATTTTAGACGGTGGTCGTAGCTCAGTTGGTAGAGCCCCAGATTGTGGTTCTGGTTGTCGTGGGTTCGATCCCCATCGATCACCCTTCATGAAAAAAGGTCCCAAACGGGACCTTTTTTTATTTTTCAATTCGCCTTTTTGGAAAAGCTAAACCTGTTTATTAGTGTATTCCGTTTGATGCCAGATAACGCTCGGCGTCGAGTGCCGCCATACAACCCGTACCGGCGGCAGTTACGGCCTGACGATAAGTCTTGTCGGCTGCATCACCCGCAACAAAAACGCCTTCAATGTTCGTTTTGGATGAGCCGGGAATATTGAGAATGTATCCCGTTTCATCCGTATTGATCCATGGTTTGAAAACATCGGTGTTTGGCTTGTGACCAATAGCCACAAAGAATCCTGTTGCTTTTAAAGTGCGTTGTTCGCCTGTCTCGCGGTTTTTCACTAGCACAGCTTCAACTCCCTGATCGCCCAAGAGGTCTTCCGTTTCCGTATTCCAAAGTACTTCGATGTTGGGGGTGTTCGTCACGCGGTGTTGCATGGCTTTAGATGCACGCATCTTGTCGCTGCGCACCAGCATGTATACTTGCTTGCATAGCTTGGCGAGATACGTCGCTTCTTCTGCAGCTGTATCGCCGGCACCAACTATTACGACATCTTGATTGCGATAGAAGAAACCGTCGCAAACAGCGCAGGCACTGACCCCACCACCTAATTCGCGCAAACGTGTTTCGTTGGGAAGACCAAGCCATTTGGCACTTGCTCCGGTTGAGATGATAATTGAATCAGCTGTAATAGTATGCTTACCATTATCAATTTCCACCCAATGCTTTGGGCCTGTAAAGTCAACTTTCGTAACCCAGCCGCTGCGCACATCGGTTTCGAAGCGAAGGGCCTGATTTTTCAAATCAGTCATCATGGCAGGGCCGTTAACTCCTTGCGGGTAGCCAGGGAAATTATCGACTTCAGTGGTATCCATCAATTGGCCTCCGGGTTGTGAGCCCTCGTACATAACGGGTTTCATGTCGGCACGGGCGGCATAAATTGCTGCGGTGTATCCGGCTGGTCCGCTGCCAATAATTAGGCATTTCACATGTTCTTTTGCTTCCATCATGATTTTAATTTGGACTGCAAATATATCTGTCAGGTTCGCTACAAAATGTAGCATGAGTAACACAACTTTTAATTGCGATTAACTTCAGTTCTGGATCAGATTGAAGTGAATGGCTGTAGTTTTACCCCGTCCATGAAGCATCTATTCTCTCCTGCTACCCGCGAAAACATTCGAATTGCCTGGTTGGCTATCGGTAGTCAGCGATTGAGGGCGGTTATTACGGTGAGTATAATCGCTTTGGGTATAATGGCGTTAGTGGCTATGATTACGGCCACCCAAGCACTGGAGAACAAAGTGAACAAGGAATTCGGTCGAATGGGTAGCAACACGTTCACGATGCGCTCGGGTTCTATGGGAGGACGTCGCGGGCAAGTAGAGCGTGAAAATCCCCCCATTACTTTTCAAGAAGCAATGCGTTTTACCGGAGAGTTCGATTATCCTGCGGTTGTTTCGATGACCTCGCTTGCCTCTTTCAATGCGACGTTACGACATGGAAATGTGAAGTCGAATCCCAACATACGTGTATTGGGCTGCGAGCCCACCTATTTGGAACTTTCCGGGTATGACTTGGAGACTGGGAGAAACTTCAGCGATGGTGAAATGGAAGATGGTATCAACGCGGTTATTATTGGAGCTGATGTTAAGAAGCAACTCTTTGAAAACACGGGCGCAGTGGGTAAGGAGCTTTTTATAGGAAGCTATAGATACGAAGTTATTGGTGTTTTGAAGAGTAAGGGAAATACGTTTGGAATGTCGGGCGACAATCAATGCCTGGTGCCGGTATCGAATGTCAGAAAGAGCATGGCTACAGCGGATACGGAGTATACACTCAATATTCGGGTGAACGACGTGCGAACTATCGATGCGGCTATGGATGAAGCACGTGGCTTGATGCGTACCATTCGCGGAAACATGCCGGGCGAAGAGGATACATTTGAAATGTATAAGAGCGATCAGATAGCACGTGACTTGAACGATCTTACCTCAAACATCACGGTGGGTGCTTCCATCATCGGAGTTATTACCCTCCTGGGTGCAGCAATAGGATTGATGAATATTATGCTGGTTTCGGTTACTGAACGCACTCGAGAAATTGGAACGCGCAAAGCGATTGGTGCAAGTTCTTCCGCTATTCGGTCTCAGTTTCTGATTGAGTCCATTATGATTGGTCAGTTGGGTGGCGTAGTTGGGATTTTCCTCGGAATACTTGCCGGGAATGTCGTCTCACTGGTCGTTGGAACGAGCTTCACCGTGCCCTGGGCCTGGATATTTATTGGTGTAACCATCTGTTTCATGGTGAGTGTAATTAGCGGCTACTATCCGGCGCGAAAAGCTTCTAAACTCGATCCTATAGAAGCATTGAGATATGAGTAGCCACTTTTCACTGCTTATTAATCACTATTCATCATTTCTGAGTAATTAGTAATCGGTGAATAGTGAATAGTGTTTGTCGCATAGCGGGCTTTCACCGTATTTTCTTGATGCGTGAAATTTCGCGTTCAATCGCCCAGCTCATTTTGTTGTCGACCTGATTTTGTTTCAATGCTATGAGCAATTTCCCTGTGTCGATCATTTCACGCGAGTTCACTTCTTCCGGCAATGCTTCGGAGTATTCACTGAAGAGAGTAATGAAACTTTGCATGTAAGACTCTTGCCATTCGATAAGCGCCGACAATATCCATTCAACCTGTTTGAACGAAGTGGAATTCATGAGTTGCAGTTTTAGATCGCTTAATCCTGCTTCAAACGATTCCAGAAAATCTACCTTTCCCGTGGTTGATAGAATCGGTAATGCTGTGTGACCTTTTAGTTCACCTTCAGCCAGCGACAGTGCTTGCTCTGCAGCAATCAGTTGACTGATGATTTTCTGCTTGCTGCGCAATAACGAAGGCACCATGTATTTCTGCAATACATCCTGCTTCCATTCGAATAATTTTTCTTCGTGCCGATTAACGAACTCATCGAAATCGTGTGACGACTCAATACCCATCAACGCCATAGCTTTTTGTTTAGTAATTTCTGAGTCCATTACGTGACTTATTTAGGAGTGTTACGTCGTTTGGCCTGATTTTTATCAACCGCGGCAGCCTGCAAAATTACATGGAAGCTCCTTGAGTGTTTCTTGTGCATAGAATTTGAAATGAGATTTTGTCGGACTCTTATTTTTGTTGCTCTCAAAATGAAATGCATATGACCAGATATTTTCTATTGTTTGTAATGTTTTTAGTGAATGCTGTTTGCTCAGGTTCGGATTCGGATACACTTCAACGGCCCGCTGTAAAGGGATTAATGAAAATTTCGGGAACGATGGTTTCTCAGAAGGCGGGAAGACTATTTGTGTGGGAATCTTTTGGAAGAAATGTCGTGAAGTTGGATAGCACTCAAATTTTGAATGGTCAATTCACATTTGCGGAAAGGGAGTATGAGTTGGGCGTTTACATGATCGGTTTTAATGAGAATAATATGTGTCCCGTAATTCTCAATCCAACGGAAAAGGAAATAACACTTCAGTTCGGGTCGGTTAAACTGGAAAGTTCATTGAGCTCGCCCAATTCTCGTGAGAATATGGGTTGGAGCTTATATATTCAACAGGAACCCGCACTATTAAAGGCAATCAAAGATGCTAAAGTGGGCGCTGCAAAAAATCCGGATCGTAAAGCCGAATTTGAAAAGCAAGTAGTTCTTAAGGAGAAGGAGTTACTCGATTTACAGAACAAGATGATTGCCGATTATCCGGGAACGCAATTGGCCAAATTGATGTTTTGGAAGCAAGAGCCCAATCGCACAGATATCCGCAAGTATTGGGACAATGTAGATTTTGGTGATGTGAGTATTACACGCAGCCGCGTGCTTTCGGATCGAATCGAAAGCTTCATGCGTCTTTTCAGCAAAGGCAGTGACAGTGGATTTTATAGTTGCATCGAAGTGATTGTTGAGCGAGCTAAAGCGAATGATGCTGTCTTGGAGTTTGCCTTGAATCAAATGCTCGTTGGCTTCTATGAAAGCAATATGGAAACTGTCTGCATGTACATCATCGATAATTACATTAATGGTGATGCTTGCGGCGACGCCGATTTGAGCAACGTAGTAAAGAATACGGCCGAGAGCATTCAACGCTTGTCGGTAGGCCATACACCTCCCAATATTCAGTTGAATGATGCAAGTGGCGCTCCTGTTGACCTATATGCACTAGCCGCAAAGAAGAAATACACCTTAGTGCTTTTCTGGAGCAGTTACTGCGAACATTGCAAGGGCGAAGCTCCGGAAGTGAAAGCGTGTTATAACACTTGGAATAAGAAGGGCTTTGAGATTCTGGGTGTGTCAATCGATCGAAGCCCGGAAGCATGGAAAGCGGCTATTACTGAGCGTGGATTCACTTTTCCGAATGTGTGTGGTATGAAAGATTTTCAGTCGCCGGTTGCGAAGGATTATAGGGTAACGCGCACCCCGGCATTTTATCTGCTCAATTCCAAAGGCGAAATTGTATTGAAGCCGAAGAGCATTCGTGAGGTGCAGAGCTTTCTCACTAAGAATTTAAAGTAGTGGTATTTCTAAAATAAAAAAGGCCGCAATAGCGGCCTTTCATTTTTTATAACAAAGGGTTTTTACGCCCAGCTGGCAATTTTTTCAGCCTTGTAAGCTCCTGCTTCCAATTTCTCGCGCACTTTCTTGAAGCTGTCGATGGTATAATTCACATCATCTATGGTATGCACTACAGTTGGAATGAGTCGGAGCATGATGACATCTTTCGGAACTACCGGATAAACCACGATAGAGCAGAAGATGTTGTATGTCTCGCGCAGTTCGAGTGTTACGTTGGTAGCTTCACCGAGTGAACCTTTCAAGAATACCGGAGTAACCACAGAGTTAGTGTATCCGATGTCGAACCCTGCTTCTTTGAGGCCGTTTTGCAGTGCACCTGCAATGTGCCAAAGTTGCTCTTGCAGTTCAGGCATGGAGCGCAGCATTTCCAAACGCTTAATGGCGCCGATTACGATAGGCATTGGCAGAGCCTTGGCAAAAGTTTGTGAGCGCATATTGTAGCGCAAGTACTCGATAACGTGTTCTTCGCTGGCAACGAATGCGCCGACGGTAGCCATTGCTTTAGCAAAGGTTCCGAAGTACACATCAATATCTTTTTGAACGCCTTGTGCATCGCCTGCGCCACGGCCGTTTTCACCGATAGATCCGAAACCATGGGCATCATCAACAAACAAACGGAAACCGTATTCCTTTTTGTATGCAACGATTTCTTTCAGTTTCCCCTGATCCCCAGCCATGCCGAATACTCCTTCGGTCAGAACCAGAATTCCTCCACCTGTTTTGTCGGTGATGGCTTTCGCGTGCTTCAATTGTTTTTCAAAGCTTTCCATGTCGTTGTGCTGGAAAACGAAACGCTTACCGTTGTGCAATCGAACTCCATCAACCATACAAGCATGGGATTCGCTGTCGTATACGATGACGTCGTGACGACCAACGAGTGCTTCAATAGCACTCATACATCCTTGATAGCCGAAGTTGAGCAGGAATGCGTCTTCTTTCTGCATGAAAGAAGCAAGTTCTGACTCAAGCTGCTCGTGATATTTGGTTTGACCGCTCATCATGCGCGCGCCCATTGGGTAGGCCATGCCCCACTGTGCAGCTGCTTCTGCGTCGACTTTTCGGATTTCCGGGTGGTTGGCAAGTCCGATGTAGTTATTCAGACTCCACACCAATACCTTTTTTCCACGGAAGGTCATATGAGGACCTAATTCACCCTCGAGTTTAGGGAAAGTGAAGTAACCGTGCGATTCTTTGGAATGCTGACCTAGCGGGCCGCGATTCTTGGCAATGCGATCAAAAATGTCCAACGTATTCTGGTTTTAAAATTTCAAAGACAAAATTAGGAAATGGTTACGATCATTGATCGGGCTTCAAAGGCAGTTATAAACACCTTTGATTTTTGCGTTTTTTCAAAAGTCCGTGCCAAGCAATGCGCGGTCCATACACTACATTGACTTATTTTCGCCGCCGAAGTCATGAACATCCACCGCTTTTTCAACTCCTTTATTTTGCTGGTCTCGTTCGCCTGGATCCTATCTGGCTGCAGCGAGTACAATAAGGTATTGAAGAGCACAGATATTAATTATAAGTTCACGAAGGCAAAGGAGTACTACGAAGGAGAGTATTACTACAAAGCACTGCCGATACTGGAAGAGCTCATTGGTCTTACTCGCGGTACTCAATTGGCAGAGGAGGTTTATTTTTTGTATGCTAAAAGTCATTTTGGTGTTGACGATTATTATCTGGCTAATTATTATTTGAAAACGTTCACGAAAACTTTCACCAATAGCCCCAGGTCGGAAGAATGTCTTTTTCTGGCTGCGGAATGCAGTTATAAGCTTTCTCCTGAGTATTCACTAGATCAAACGGATACGCGCAATGCGCTTGACGAGTATCAGATTTTTTTGGATAAGTATCCAAATAGTCACTTGAAGGACTCAGCCAACCATCAGATGGAACGCCTCAATCTAAAGCTTGAGACAAAGGCTTACGAGAACGCCTACCAATTTGCTAAGACCTTGAAATACAAGGCGGCTACATCGGCGTTAAAGGATTTTATTCAAGATTATCCTGGGTCGATCTACCGCGAAGAGGCTATGTATCTGATTGTCAAATGTCAGTATATGTTGGCCGAGGGGAGCATCGAAGAGAAGAAATTGGAAAGAATGCGCGCAGTTGCTATAAATTATCGTACATTCGCAGCCGCTTTTCCTGCAAGTAAGTTTTTGAGCGATGCTGAAAGCTACCTCCGCAGAAGCGAGAAGCAAGTAGAGAAATTGAGTTCAACCGCTAGCGAACAATCTAAAAAATGAGTACATACAAGAATTCAACTGCCGCTAAGACAACTGTAACCCGCAACACCAGCGAGTTGTATGACAAAGTGGACGGCAACCTTTTCGAAACCATCGTTTTGTTGACCAAACGTGCTAATCAGATTAGCCGCGAGATGAAAGAGGAGTTGTCTCAGAAGTTGGAAGAATTCGGCAGTAATAGCGACAATCTTGAAGAAGTATTCGAGAACCGCGAGCAAATTGAAATCAGCCGCCATTATGAGCGTCTTCCAAAGCCACACAGCATTGCGGTGCAGGAGTTGGTTGATGGTGCTATTCATTACCGTTATCCGGAAGAAGTAAAAAATAGCTAATTCAGTTAGCAAATCGATATTGGAAAGATGGCCGAATGCCATCTTTCTTCATTTTTGGACGAAATGCTTCAAGGAAAGAAAATAATTGTTGGTGTATCGGGCAGTATCGCTGCTTACAAGGCTGCCTACCTAGTGCGTTTACTGGTACAGGACGGTGCCGAGGTGAGGGTAATGTTGACGAACGGAGCATTGCAGTTTGTTACTCCGCTCACGTTTTCGACACTGAGTAAGAACCCCGTTTACTCCGATTTCACCGAGAATAAGGACAGTGGCGTGTGGGTCAATCATGTCGACATGGCCTTATGGGCTGACCTCATGATTTTGGCCCCGCTTACGGCAAATACGCTGAGCAAGATGGCTCATGGACAGTGCGACAGTTTTTTCATGGCTGTATACATGAGTGCTCGCTGCCCGGTGTTTTTCGCGCCTGCGATGGATCACGATATGTTTTTGCACGGGGGTACAACCGAGAATATTGAAAAGCTTGTTTCTTTCGGACACCATATGTTGGCGCCCGGCGAGGGAGAGTTGGCCAGCGGTCTTATTGGAAGGGGCAGAATGGCTGAGCCTGAAGAGATTGTGGCATTGGTGGTGTCGACCCTAACCGCTCAGAGCCCTTTGCATGGTAAGCACGTGCTGGTAACTGCCGGTCCCACCTATGAAGCAATTGATCCGGTGCGATTTATTGGTAATCATTCAACCGGAAAAATGGGATTTGCCCTGGCAGAGCAACTCGCCAATATGGGAGCTCGTGTATCGGTTGTCTGTGGCCCAAATCATCTTAATCTGAAGCATCCTTTGATTCATAGAATTGATGTTACTTCAGCCAAGCAAATGCTCGAAGCTTGTCTGCCGTTGTTTGATGAGGTTGATGGCGCCATATTGGCCGCGGCAGTAGCGGATTATATGCCTGAGGTTATTTTGGAGCAGAAGCAAAAAAAGAGTGATGATAATTGGGCTTTACAATTGGTGAAAACGCCCGATATCGCATTAGCCTTGGGAAGCCGCAAGCGTGAGGGGCAATGGCTCGTGGGTTTTGCTTTGGAAACCAATGATGAGTTGAAGAATGCAAAATCCAAACTGGAGCGAAAGAATCTGGACCTGATTGTACTCAACAGCTTGCGCGATGAGGGTGCCGGTTTCGGCACAGACACGAATAAAATCACCTTAATTTGGCGCGGCAATAAAACCCGTGAATTCGGGTTGAAAGCCAAGTCGGATGTTGCTCGCGACATTGCTGATGCCATTGTAGAATTGATACACGCATGAAAAGAATTTTCGCTTTTTGTATAGGTTTATGTTTGGTTGCTACTGTGAACGCGCAGGAGCTCAATGCAACCGTCAATGTGCTCATACCTCAGCAAGTAATATCGCCGCCTGAGTTTTTCAATACCATGAAAAGCACCATCACGGAGTTTTTGAACGGGCGCAAATGGTCGAAGGATACTTGGCAGAACAGCGAGCGAATACAGTGCACATTTCAGATTACCATCGAACAGCAGGTCGATAATCGCTCTTTCAGAGGCAGTCTGCAAGTGACCAGCAGTCGACCAGTCTACAATTCGGACTATAAAACCTCGGTACTGAATATAAATGATCGGGATTTTGAATTTGTGTTTCAGGAAAACACCATGATCCAGTGGAGTAACGATCAGCATCGTGATAACTTGAGCAGTGTATTGGCGTTTTACGCTAACCTAATTCTGGCAATGGATTACGATAGCTTTGCCATGGAGGGCGGAACAGATCATTATCTTACGTGTCAGGCGATCATAAACAATGCACAGAATGCTGCTGAACCCGGTTGGAGAAGCAATGAAAAAGGACGTCAGAATCGTTTCTGGTACATTGAAAACATCCTTTCGCAATCGTTTAAGCCCATCCGTGAATTCCTGTATAACTATCATCGTAAGGGGCTCGATAAACTCTACCTCGATCAGCCGGGTGCCATTGAAACCATGAGCGCTGCTATCGATGCTTTGAATGATGTGCATCGTATTAAACCTTCATCCTACAACATGCAGGTTTTATTCTATTCGAAGTCTGATGAGATCGTGAATATCTACAAGCCTCGCCCCATCGACGAAAAGAAGGCGGTAGCAGAAAACTGCAAATTGCTCGATCCTGGTAACATCGCCAAGTACGAGCGGATTATTCAATAAGAAAATCTTCCTTCTGTGAATAACTAATAGGCCGTTTGAGTGCTACTGGCAGCATCGGCTTGTGCTCCGTGCGTTTACTTTGCTCTACTAAAATTGTAGGGCATGCTAACGTCGTTGTTTGTTCAGAATTATGCGCTTATCGATGAGCTTTCAATTCCGGTTTCCAATGGCTTCACAGCTATTACGGGTGAGACAGGAAGCGGTAAGTCTATTTTGCTCGGAGCCTTCGGTCTGCTGCTCGGAGAGCGTGCTGATGCAAAGGCCATCAGGCGCGGTGACGCTAAATGCGTAGTTGAAGCCACATTCGATTTAACCGGATGTGATTTGAAATCCTTTTTTGTAGACCATGATTTGGATTATGAAGCGCAGGCTGTAGTGCGCCGAGAAATAGCAGTTGGCGGTAAAAGTCGCGCGTTCATCAATGATACACCTGTTCAGTTGCACGTATTGAAAATGCTAGGTGCCCATTTAGTTGATATTCACAGTCAGCATGAGAATTCTTTACTCGGCGAACGATCATTTCAATTCGAAGTATTGGACGCTTTCTCAGGAAATGAAACGATCCTAAAGTCCTACAGAGCGGTATTCGCAAAGTGGAATGAACGGCACACAGAGCTTGGTGAATTGAAGTCGCAATTGGCGCATTGGCAGCAGGAACAAGACTATGTGCAATTTCAATTGCTGGAGTTGGAGAAGGCCGGCTTGGAAGAGTTAAATCAGGAAGATTTGGAGACGGAGTTGAATACACTTCAACACGCTGATCACATTCGTCAGGCTTTGCATGGCGCTAGCGAAATACTAGACGGAGTTGAGCACTCCGTGCTAAGTCGTCTAGCTGCGTCAAAAGCTCTTCTTGCTAAAGTCAGCGGTCATAATGCAGCATTGACTGAGTATCATAACCGACTTGATAGCAGCATCATCGAATTGCGTGAATTATCCCGCGACATCGAGTCGTTTGCGGCCGGTGTGCAGAGCGATGAGAAAAAGGCCGAGCAAATTGGAGAGCGTTTATCGACGCTCTATCAGTTGCAGAAGAAGCATCGCGTGCAGACCTCCGAAGAGTTACGGGGCATATTGAAGCAGTTGCAATCGCGGGCGTTTTCTTCGGAAGAGTTGGAGGAAAGAATCAAGCAATGTGAATTGGCGATTGCCGGCTACACCGATGAGTTGAGCGAATTGTCGATGGCGCTGGACAAAGCAAGAACCAAGGGAGCAAAGATGGCAGAGAAGGAAATGCGCGGCTATTTTACTCAGTTAAGTATGGAGCATGCCGAGGTACAGTTGCAGGTGGAACGTAAGGATGACTTTGACTTGTGGGGAAGAAACAACATAGCCTTTCTTTTCAAAGCTAATAAGGGGGGGCATTTTCAGCCCATACAGAAAGTTGCAAGCGGAGGTGAAATTTCACGCGTGATGCTTGCCATAAAAGCTTCCATTAGCAAACACAAGCGTTTGCCTGTGCTCATTCTGGATGAGATTGACCAGGGTGTAAGCGGTGAGGTGGGACTAAAGATTGGAGTCATACTCAAGGAGATGAGTTCATCGATGCAATTGGTGACAATCACACATTTGCCGCAAATTGCAGGTAAGGCCGACCATCATTGGAAAGTTGCCAAGGAGGTGCGTGGCGAGCAGACCTTTACTTCCGTAGAGGTTATTCATGATGACAAGCGCGTGAATGAATTGGCTGAAATGCTCGGTGGTAAAAAGCTTTCTGCTGCGGCCTTGGCGAACGCGAAAGAGCTTTTGTCTTAAAACTCGGCGTTGAGCGGAGTGCGTGGGAAAGGTATCACGTCGCGAATATTTCCCATTCCTGTCACAAACATGATGAGTCTTTCGAAGCCCATTCCAAAACCCGCGTGCTGGCATGTACCGAATTTGCGCGTTTCCAAGTACCACCAGATATGATCTTCCGGTATGTTGAATTGAGCGCATTTGCTGCGAAGCATTTCGTAACGCTCTTCGCGCTGTGATCCACCAATGATTTCGCCAATTCCGGGAACTAATATGTCCATAGCAGCAACTGTCTGACGACCCTGTGCGTCCGGCTCATTCATGCGCATGTAGAATGCTTTGATGGCAGCAGGATAGCCGGTAATGATAACCGGTTTCTGGAAATGCTTTTCTACGAGATAGCGCTCATGTTCGCTCTGCATATCGATTCCCCATTCAACAGGATACTTGAATTTTTTCTTCTTGAAATGGTTTGACTGCAGCAGAATATCGATAGCCTCGGTGTAAGTGATTCGCTCAAATTGATTGCTCACAATCATATTCAATCGCTCTAGAAGCGGCATAGACTGGCGCTCATCGACAGGCTTTTGCTTGTCTTCGTTCATTTCACGCTCCTGCAAAAATTCAAGGTCTTCGCGGCAGTGGTCTAGTGCGTATTGAATGCAGTACTTCAGGCATGCTTCACCCAAGTCCATGTTGTCTTGGATATCGTTGAAGGCTACTTCCGGTTCTATCATCCAGAATTCAGCTAGGTGTCGGCTGGTATTCGAGTTTTCTGCCCGGAACGTTGGTCCGAATGTGTACACCTTTCCCAAGGCGAGTGCTGCGAGTTCAGCTTCCAGCTGGCCACTCACGGTTAGGTTGGTAGCTTTTCCGAAGAAATCTTCAGTGTGATCGACTTTTCCGGACGTGGCAATTTCCTCGAGATTCAAATTGGTCACGCGGAACATTTCACCTGCACCCTCGGCATCGCTTCCTGTTATAATAGGCGAGTGGAGGTAATAGAATCCCTGATCGTTGAAGAACTTATGAATGGCAAAAGCCAGGTGATGTCGAATGCGGAATACAGCACCGAAAGTGTTGGTGCGAAAACGCAGATGTGCCTTCTCACGCAGAAACTCCAGTGAGTGGCGTTTCATCTGGATAGGGTATTCATTGGGGTCGCAGTCGCCGAGAATTTCAAGGCTGTCGCAAATCACTTCAATGTCTTGCCCCTTGCCAAGGCTTTTTTGCACCTTTCCGGTGGCGGCAATTGCAGCGCCGGTTTGCAGGCGCTTCAAGGTGTTTTCACCGTGCAGCTCTTTACTCACAACGATTTGCATGGTGCGAATAGTAGAGCCATCCGATACGGAAAGAAACTGATCGTTGCGGAGAGTTCGCACCCAACCTTTCACGGTTACAACCGTGTCGATGGGCTGAGAGGCAAAGAGCTCGGCGATAGTAGCATGAGGCATAGTAAAGCGTTTTGGAAGCGCGAATTTACCACATCAACCGTAAACTCGTGGACTGCAAGTTTAAACAGTTGCACGTTGAGGAACGTTTGCCGTATCGCTTTCCACCTTGCCGTCGCGCATGCGCACGATACGATGAGCCATGCGCGCAATGTCTTCTTCGTGGGTTACGATGATGATGGTGTTTCCTGCGCGATGAATCTCGTCGAAGAGAGCCATAATTTCATGGCTGGTCTTGGTGTCGAGATTACCGGTAGGTTCGTCGGCGAGAATGATGGATGGGTTATTTACGAGAGCTCTGGCTACGGCGACCCGCTGACGTTGACCGCCCGAAAGTTCATTGGGCTTATGGCTCATGCGTTCGGCAAGTCCAACACTCTGGAGTGCGGCTTTCGCTTTCTCCGTTCTTACTTCTTTCGAAACACCGGCATAAACCAAGGGAAGTGCTACGTTATCGAGCGAGCTGTATCGGGGCAGCAGGTTGAAGGTCTGAAAAATGAAACCAATTTCCTTATTTCTAATCTCTGCCAATTTGTTATCGTCCAGGTTAGCGACATTCGGACCGTTCAGAAAATACGATCCCGAGGTTGGAGTATCAAGGCATCCGATAATGTTCATGATGGTGCTTTTGCCTGACCCTGAAGGCCCCATCAAGGCAACATATTCGTTCTTACAAATCGATAAATCGACACCGTTGAGCGCCTTGATTGTTTCATCGCCGATGCGATAGAATTTGGTGAGTCCCTCTATGCGAATGATTTCTTGCACGCGGTAAATGTAATTCCTTGCGCGACTTTTCTCTCGTGCACAAGAGGTAATTTACCTAAATATCATTAAATTAGCTTACTATTCTCTAACCAATCCAAATGAAAAAGGTAAGTCTCATTTTGCTCCTGAGTTATGTAGGAGTAGGCCTATTGTCGGGGCAGTTGGTGATTGATAATGCAATTAATGCGAATGCTGCGGTGCAGAATGTACTTCTAGGTGCAGGAGTAACTGCCAGTAACATCACTTTCCAAGGTGATAATGCGCAGATAGGTGGATTTACTTGCAATGGATGTGGTTTAAACATCGGAAATGGTGTGGTAATAGGTTCCGGGAATGTGGATGGTGCTGATGGCCCCAACAATAGCGGAAGTTTTAATCAAGGACCTCCTAATTCGAGTGATGGTGTGGGCGATGCCGACTTGGAACAGCTGAGCGGAATGTCGCTGAATAACACAGCAGTTTTGGAATTTGATTTTGTACCAACAGGGGATAGTCTTGCTTTTAATTATGTTTTCTCTTCTGATGAATATCCTGAGTTTGTGAATAGCATCAATGATGCATTTGGTTTTTTTCTGAGTGGTCCCGGTTTGAATGGCCCATATAGCAATAGTGCAATGAACATTGCGCTTATACCCGGTAGTTCGGTACCGATTAGTATCAACACGGTGAATGACTCTGAAAATGCTCAGTATTACATCGATAATACAGGAGGGGCTGCCAATGTTCAAGCGGATGGCCTTACAACAGTTCTAACGGCTTACGCTCAGGTGATTTGTGGAGAGAATTACCACATCAAAATTGTAATTGGTGATGCCATGGACAATTTATATGATTCATGGGTTTTTCTGGAAGCCGGTAGTTTTCAAAGTAATGTTTTGGCGATGAGTTACTCGGCGCCTAACTACTCATCGCCCATTGATGGCGGAGTATTCGAAGGTTGTCAGGCCGGTAATTTGGTCTTCTCGCGATCCGGTGCTTTGGATGCAGAAGTGAGTTATGCTTTGTCATTTGGAGGTGATGCAGTAATCGGAACGGACATTGACTTTCCCTATAATGAAATTGTATTTCCGGCCGGTGAAGATGAGGTGACGATTACCTTCCAGGCCATACAAGATTTCGTTCTGGAAGGTGTAGAGGTATTGGAAATAACCATGCAGAATGCGGGTTGTGGTGCAAACAGCGCCGATTTGGCCATCAATGTATACGATTTGCCGGCTTTGGATGTAACGGTAGAGGATGCGCTCATTAACTGTGGGGAGGCCGCCACTTTTACCCCGGTTGTTTCAGGAGGATTGGGAGATTATACAATTGTTTGGGAAGGTACTGTGGAAAGCAGCAGTTACACTGTTTATCCTGAAGAGGCCTCCGAATATTCATTTACAGTGACAGATACCTGTGGCGTTATTCCTTTTAATGGAATTGCTTCTGTCACTTTCATAGCCAACCCACCCTTACTGGTTGATGTCTCGGAAGATTTAACAGCGACATGCCTGGATGTTCAGGATTTTCAGCCTTCCATAGAGGGCGGTTTGCCACCTTACGACGTGGAATGGCTGGTTGATGGTCAGCTGGAGTCCGTTAATGCGAATCTGTTTTTTTCTTCCGATGAATCAGTAACTATTGAATTCAGTGTAACGGATTTATGCGGTGTGGAAGAGTCGGATGTCTTTCAATACAATGTTCCGGCAGTGCCTGTTATTGTTGACTTGGGGCCGGATTTGACCGTTCAATGTATCGATGAGGTTAGCTACAATCCCCAGGTGCAAGGCGGCGTTGGAAACTATCAATACGAGTGGTTTGTAGATGGGAATTCTGTCTCTAACCAACAATCCTATAACGA
>Ga0315903_10005474_pt1 | contig 16537 bp, 34 predicted proteins | sample LakEriMetagenome_7_FD_203524 | JGI IMG/M metagenome (GOLD analysis project Ga0315903, IMG submission 203524) | Freshwater fungal communities from buoy surface, Lake Erie, Ohio, United States - Buoy 2 MA119 | ecosystem: Environmental > Aquatic > Freshwater > Lake | place: USA: Lake Erie, Ohio...
TTTCCACCTGAACATTTTTTAGCAGTTCATTTTAGTAAAATAAAAATTGATATAAGATTTTTTCCATCATATCTTATGATAACAAGAGTATCGAGAGGCAAACCGCATGAAATTTACAATTCCTTTATGAAGCAAAGAGATGAGTATGTTGAATCAAGCGATTTAAAAAAGTTCCTACCAGACCCACAATATACTTTTAGAAAAAGTTCAATAATAGATGATTTTGTTTTATAAATCAAAATTATCGTTTTTACAACTTTCATTATATTTAAATAAAATCTAAATAAATCTAATTATGGACGCTAAACTATTAGACATCATCGAAATGTTGGAGGATGCAATATCGGCTGAGGACTGGGATTTAGTTGAAACAGCTAAGAAGGAACTCAATTTCATGTACGATGAGTTGGAATCTCCATTTGGTATGGATGATATGGACGAATCGGAAGAATTTTAATAACATTTTAGGGGGTATTTTCGTAACTGATTGATAATCAATAAGAAAAAAGTTTAAAAAAGTCTTGTTTATATGGAAATTATTTCGTAGTTTTACTATGTAATAAAAGATAACATATGAACAATCACTATTTTGACATTGAAGTTCTTTCTGACAAGTATGAGGAAGAACAAGCTATTCTATTGGAAATCAATCAGTTAGAAAAAAAGTGAAAAATTCCTTGTTTATATCAGGAATTGTTCGTATATTAGTTCTGTAATTGAAAATAACCCCTTTATGAGCAAATACACAAAATACGCAAAAAACTACGGTAACTCCTCTTGGTGGATGGATGATTGGGATTCTGATATTGCAGATTCCGTACTATCTACCCGTGAGATTAATTCTAAGAACCTATATAAGATGGCAGCTCACCGTAGAGCAATCGCCAACTTCGTTAGTATTGTAACTAACCAAGCAATTCCGGTTCGTTTCTCCGTTCGTGGTGATTCTTATACTGATGGTAAAACTGTGACCATCTCTTCAAAAATTGTTGAACCTTCAGAGTTTGACCCCGCTGTGGGTTTGGCACTGCATGAGGGTTCTCACATTAAATTATCTAACTTCGCACTTCTTCGTGACCTTTTGGGTGGTTGTGTTAAGTTGGTTGGTATGGATGATATCAGAAGTATGACTGAACTTTCTAAAAAGAAAGGTATTTACTTTGAAAATCTAACCAAAGATGTTCTTAACTGGGTTGAGGACCGTAGGATTGACCAATTCATATTTAATCAGGCCCCTGGTTATCGTGATTACTATCGTGCTATGTATGATAAGTACTTCAATGACCCAGCTATTGATAAGGGATTGAAGAGTGATGAATATACCGATGAGACTTTGGAATCATATATGTTCCGATTGATTAATCTACAATCCAAATCTTCTCGAATTGGAGCTCTGAAACAATTAGGTACTATTTACAAAATCGCTGACCTTAAAAACATTTCTCGATTGAAATCAACCGAAGATGCATTAGGTATCGCCCTTCAAATTGTTGATGTGATTCTTAACGCTATTCCTGATGTAACCCAACCACAACAAAATGATGGACAGGGTGAGCAAGGACAAGGTGAGGGTGAAAGTGGTGAAGGACAGAGTGGTGATGGTAACGCTAATGGAAATGAAGATTCTGATTCATCATCACAAAATGGTAAATCACCAATGACCGGTGATATGGATAGTAATAGTATGGGTGGTTCATCAATGACTCCTGATGATATGGGTGATTTTAGTGGTGGTGAATATACTGATTCAAATTCTCAATCACCAGCATCTGATTCCGATTCTAATATCAAAAAAGGTAAACCGGCTGATGGTAAGTTAAGTGACCGTCAAAAGCAAATCCTTGATAAAAAGATTGAAAAGCAAAAAGATTTTATCAATGGTGATATCAATAAAACTAAGGTATCTGCATCAGAATCAAATCAACTTAAATCTATCGAAGATAGCCAAGCTGAAATGAAAGTTGTTGGACAGGATTACGAAAATAGATATGGTACAAAATCAAATGGTATCGAATGTATCGTTGTTAAGAAAATGAGTTCCGCTCTAATGGAGCAAAATGAATTCCCTTTGACAAGTACTCGTTGGTTTAAAAAAGATGAAGAAAAGACTGGATTGGCTCTACATAGTTATTGCCAAACTGAAGTAGCTGAAGGTATTCGTTTGGGAACTATGTTAGGAAAGAAACTCCAAACTCGTTCAGAAAGTCGTGAGACAGTTTTCAATCGCCAAGCAATTGGAAAGATTGATAAACGAATGATTTCATCTTTAGGTTTTGGTAATGAATTCGTATTCTTTACTAGAGAAATTGATACCTACAAAAAAGCTAACTTACATATTACGGTAGATGCCTCTGGTTCAATGGGTGGTACAAAATGGAGAAAAACTATGACCAATGTGGTAGCACTTTGTAAAGCAGTGGATATGATTCCTAATCTTTCAATTCAGGTTTCATTCCGAACTACATATGGTGAACTTCCTTACATAGTTATGGCTTATGATTCTCGAATTGATAAGTTTACTAAGGTAAAGAATCTTTTCCAATACCTTAACCCAAATGGTACAACTCCTGAAGGATTGACATTTGAGGCAATTATGAAAATGATGGTAGCATCTTCGCAGGATGTGGATTCTTACTTCCTTAATATCTCCGATGGTGAACCTTACTTTCATGGTAAAGGTATGGACTACTCTGGATTTACCGCAGCACATCACACTAAAAAAATGGTTGATAAAATTGAAGGTATGGGTATCCGTGTTCTTTCTTACTTTGTGAGTGATTATAATGGACAGATTGATATCAACCATGGTAGTGGTAGAATCTTCAAAGAAAGCTATGGTAAGGCTGCATCGTTCATTAATGTTACCAATGTAACGGAAGTAACCCGAACAATGAACAAACTTTTTATGGAAAAACCTGTAAAAGCCTGATAATCAATGACTTATCAAATTGAAAAAAAAATAAAAAAATTTGAAAAAAGACTTGTTTATCTCGGGAATATTTCGTAGATTTACTATGTAAATGATTGATATGATTAACAAATATAAAAACCCCTCTGTTATGAAAAAAGACAAAGTTACTGAACAAATTTTCAAAGTAGTGAAAGTTGGTTCGCATTTCAAAATGTTAAACGCTGCCGGAACGAATGTAGGTTCTATGGGAGTTAACACCGGTACTCGTAAGAAAGCTCATGATTCTGGTAAAGCTCTCCGCCAGGTAGTTGGTAAAGGTGGTAAGATTTCTTACCGATTAGTTGATATGAATGAATATTCTAAGTTGGTAGCTCCGCTTAAAAGCAACGCTGAAACCAACATCGAAAATCCAAAATCCCATCAGGAAATTACTGAATTCATCCACAATGAATCAGTTAAACTGAAACCCGAATCATTGGTAATGACAGAACTTAAATGGAAGTATCTGATTCGCTCCGCTGTTCGTGCTAAGAATATTATGATGACTGGACCTGCTGGTTGTGGTAAAACAATGGCAGCTAAAGCATTGGTTACTGGATTAAATCGACCTGACTTCTACTTCAACTTAGGAGCAACGCAGGATGCTAGAGCAACCCTAATTGGTAACACTCACTTCGATAGTAAGAAAGGTACTTTCTTCGCTGAATCCGCTTTCGTAAAAGCAATTACTACTGAAAACGCTGTGATTCTGCTTGATGAGTTGAGTAGGGCTCACCCTGATGCTTGGAACATTCTTATGACTGTTCTTGACCAGGGACAACGTTACCTTCGTTTGGATGAAGCTGAAGGCTCACCAATTGTAAAAGTGGCTGAAGGTGTTACCTTTATCGCTACCGCTAACATTGGTACTGAATACACATCAACTCGTGTTCTTGACCGAGCTATCTTAGACCGTTTCGTAACGATTGAGATGGATGTTCTAAACGCTGAGCAAGAGTTAGGACTTCTAAAGTATATGTTCCCTGAAGTTAGTGAAGAGGACTTGAACGCTGTGGCTGAAATCGCTCACCACACTCGTGAAGTTTCTCGGGCTGATGTTGGTAAACTTTCCAATATGGTATCAACGCGTGCTAGTGTTGAAACTGCTGGGTTGTTATACGATGGATTCAGCTTGTTTGAGGCTTGTGAAATTTCAATGTTCCCATTCTTCTCTACCGATGGTGGGGCAGATAGTGAAAGAACTTATATGAAACAATTGGTTCAAAAGTATGTAAAAGATACTAAAGTTGAAGAGCAATTGTTTTCAACTCCTGAAGATGAAGAAAAAATTACCTGGTAGGTTGAGGGGTTAACTGCCAGGTAGTGGGGGAGCTTCGGCTCCTCCACTTATTTTTTAAAATAAAATTAAATTAAAATAATATGGATAAGTTTATGAAATTTTGGGGTAAGTATGGTTATATGTTTCATTTGGGATGCGCTATACTTTCTTTTATTGCTGGTGATACGTGGATTGGTATTACCAACATATTTTTAGCATTACCATTATTTATTGAATCAAAAACAAAAAGTTATGAGTAAGGATACAACAAAGGATTGGATGGAAAAATTGGTAAAGAATTATCAAATACCAGAAGATACGCAACCTAAGAAGGAAGAACCAAAACGTATGTTAAAAGAATCTCAGCTGAAAATTATTATGAGTAGGGATAAAAAAGATTTGGAAAATAAGAAATAATTCACTATATTTGTAAAGTATGAATCATTATTTGTTAAACGCATATGTAAAAAAATTAAAAATGAAAGGATTTAAACATTTAGAATTTAATCCACATCCCAATCATATGGGTGGTGTTCAAGCAGTTATCACATTTGAAAATGGGTATGGTGCTAGTGTAGTTAAGACACCTTATACCTATGGTGGTGATAGAGGATTATATGAATTGGCTGTGTTGGGTAAAGATGGACATCTTACATATAATACTCCTATTACTGATGATGTAATTGGGTTCTTGAAAGAAGAAGAAGTAACAAAAATTTTGGAACAAATTCAATTGTTAAAATAATGAGATTCGCTGGAACAAAAAGAGCAGTTTATACTAAGCAAAAGGTTAAGGAGCTTAGAAGTAATAGAATCCAAACCAAACCTAAAAAGGAAGGCGTATCACTTGAACAAGTCCAACATTATTTAGGAAAGTTACAGGCAGCAGGACATATGAAGATTGGTGGGTTTCGTAAACTTAATATTGATTCAGAGATTGGTGAACGTGGTGTGATAAAGACCCATCAAATTGAGTTTAATACATACGCTGAGAAAGGTATGGAAGATAAACCGCATGTTACTGGTTACCTAACATCAGCACATGATAATGATAAGCAGTATCGTTTGAAAGGTTGGTTTAATGAAGATGGGGTATTAAGAATTGAAATAGTTTATTAATATGGCATACAACAAATATCGCTGGTGGACTAAAGGTAAACGGCATCAACCGCTTAAAGCAGATGCTCCACTTCTTTTGAAAATTAGAAATGGTGATTTTGAATATTCAGAAATGTTTGAAGAAGCTAAGGAGTTGAGACAATCATCTCACAAAGCTTACGAAGAGGCTTATAAGAACTATGGTGGAACTGATGAACGTAATAGAATACAATCAGCAGTTGAAGCTAGTAGAATGAAAAGAGTGAAAGCTCTTAAATTGGAGTTGGAAGCAGATAAAGATGAAAATCGTATCTTATTTACTCTCCGAAAGGTTTTGACCCAAGAATTCGGAAAGGATTTGTGGGAAAAAGCTATGGAACGCCAACGTGGAAAAGGTACTACTGAAGATTTATATTGGTGGTATAAAAAACAATTACGTTGGGGTTCTACACCATCTGAAATAGATATTCAACTAAAACGTAGCAATACTAAAGGTTTGGAATATTTATTTCAGTAAGTACCCCGAATATGAAAACTAAAAAATATCACAGATTGGAATCATTAGCATGTTGGATTTGTGAAGATACCCTAACAATATACCCTTGCAATAAAGAAGGTAATCCTAACTTAACGGAAGGTGTTAAGGTATCTGAAGTAAACCCAGAATGGTTTCAATTATTAAACAGTAATGACAAAGATTTAATTTCTAATTTACACAAAAACAAAAATAACAACTAAACTACAGTTATGGAAATCGTAAAAAGCAGATATGGTTTGGAACGTTCTATTGAGCGTATTAATTTCAAAAAAGTCCGTGTAATGGGTGAATCCCAATTTGTTCGAAAATCATCTGGAAAGGATTCGAACAAAACTACTATGTTTGATTTCGAAGGTGGACCTTGCTACACAGTGGGTGGTAAGCTTAACTTTGAGAAACTTCAATGGAGAATTGTTGGGATTGAGCCAAAAGAAAGTGGTTACAAAGACTTGTACGAATGTGTTCTTCACATCGAGCCAATTTTCCCAAATGAAAGAGCATAGGGAATTATTAACATTTGAAGTTCCATTTGAGGAGTTTGAAGATTTCCTCGATAATAATAGACCTTTAATTGTTAATGAAGTTGTATCCGCTGTTGAGGATATGATGTACAATGATTTGGATGTTATTGACGTTTGTACAATTAAAGTTATACTCCCTATTGGTGGGACTATAATGGGTTGCAAATTAAAAAGAGATGAGGTAGAGGAAGGGCTTCAAAAGTTATTAGATTGGACTATTGAAGTTGAAGAATACGAATTATCTCATAGAATAAAACTCATCCAAGATTGGATTAACGAAAATGGAATTAGACCCAAAACAAAAAGAAGAACTAGAAAAGCTAGAAAAGGGAATTCAGGAAAAGAAGTTTGACCGTAAAGACCCTTATTCAACTAATAGAACTTTATATAACCCGCAGAATGGTGATATGTATGTTACAGTTACCGATTCTAATGGTAATATAAAGAGAAAGGTTTTTAATCTCTTTGGTGAATAACAACGAATCTCCATCCGAAGGTGGGGATGAGTCGAAGGGAAAAATTTTTGATAGTAATATGTATAGGTAATAAACCATCCTACTATGGTGGTAGCCATTACATATATGAGAAAAAAAAGAATATTAGTTCACCTAAGAAGATTGAAAAGGGATTTCGTAACGGGATTCTTTGAAATGAGTGCATCTATGTACGAATATTACAAATGGGGTTGGCGCCCATATTAAAATATAAAGCCTTAAAAGTTATATGGCATACGGAGAAAAAGTAATAGACCATTACACCAACCCCCGAAACGTTGGAACTCTGGATAAGAGTAAATCAAACGTTGGTACGGGTTTAGTTGGAGCCCCTGAATGTGGTGATGTGATGAGATTACAAATTGAGGTTGAGGATGGTATCATTACGGATGCTAAATTTAAAACGTTTGGTTGTGGTTCTGCAATCGCAGCATCTTCTTTGGCAACTGAATGGTTAAAGGGTAAAAGTGTAGAGGATGCTATACACATTGATAATATGGAAATTGTTGAGGAGTTAGCCCTACCGCCTGTAAAGATACATTGTTCCGTTCTTGCTGAGGATGCTATTAAAGCCGCTGTGAATGATTATCGTACAAAGAACGGATTTGAACAACTTAAATTTGATTAGATATGGGATTTTTAAAAAACTTAAAAGAACTACTTTTTAGTAAAACTCCGGTTGGGGTTAGTGTGGTAAACGCACCGCTAAAACTTCAAGCCGTTTGGAGTACTGAACCATCAACTATACATTTTTATGTGGTGAAGTATGAAAATAATCTTACACCGGCTCAAATGAGTTTGGTACTATACCAATTGATTACCTATTTTAGCCCGGATTGTAGACCGGCAAACTTAACGGTATCGGTTAGTACCTTATCGTTAGCTTTTCATAGTGGTTGTATTAGTGGTGAAAAGATGAAAGATATTTGTGAAAAGGTTTTGGGAACAACCACACCAACAAATAGGGTAAAATCAGTAATGTTGGATGGTTCACAAATTTGGCCTCTACAATCTAAAACAAAAAAGTAATGTTAGTATTGGTAATAATTGGTGGAATGATAGGCGGCTTTATTATTGGTAACTTGTTATTTAAACTAATAGATAAGGAAGTAAATGACCAGTGAATTAACACATACTGAACTATTGTTAGTAGGGTTGGGATTGTATATCATTTCCAGCTGGTCTTATTGGTGGATTTATAAAAAAGAGAATAGAAGTAAGTAGATATGTCATCAATGCCCTGTCCCGCATGTAAAAAACCATTAGGGTTGACTTTGGAATTTATAACCAAACACCCAAGGTGTATGTGTCCCAGTTGCCAAACAATGTTTAATTTTGAGGTTGATGATGATATTAAGCAATCTTTGGGAAAAGCACTATCAGATATCGATAAAATCAAAAAACAATATAAAGGTATGGTTAAGTTTAATTAATTTAGAACTTTTAATTACTTTTAACAATATTTATACGCATAAAAAGGTTATACTAAAACACATACACAAATAAAAAAAATTATGGCTTCAGACATTTCAGCTCAATTTACCGGATTACCAATAGAAGATTTAATCGTATCTCCTATTGTTGGTATGGCAAAAGGGCAAGCAAAATTAAACGATGTAACTTGGCAGTACATCAATCAAGTAGCATTTGTAAAGGATGAGAAAACCGGTAAAGCAACCGCTCGTTCATTAGATGTACAAATGCAAAGAGTAATGACAGACCCGGATACCGGAAAGCAAGAATTAAAAACCTTGTATTCTAAAGTACCAATGTTACCATTAGTACCACTTCCAGCTTTAGCAATTACTTCAGCAGATATTGAATTTACTATGGAAGTAAAAACTTCTGAAGTAAACAAAGATTCTGTTGATACAAATGCAAGCGTTAGTGCAACAGTTAGTGGTGGTTTCTGGGGTATGAAATACTCTGCAACTATGGCAGGTAGTGTAGCAACACACAAAGAAAATACACGTTCAACTGATAATTCAGCTAAGTACAATGTAAAAGTACATGCTGAGCAATTACCAGCAACTGAAGGTATGTTGAAATTATCAGACTATTTAACTCAAATGTTAGAACCATCTTTGATTCCATTTGGAGAAGGTACAGCAACTAAGTAATATAGTTAAAAAATAAAGGTTATATGGCAAGATTAAATGTAGAGGAACTAGTTGGCGGTCTTTTAGAGGCCGCCATGGTTTCTCAAGGTATAAGTGAAAGACAGCATATTAATGCTCTCCGAAACTATTTCAATGAAGATGGTACACCCAAAACTACTACTTTTAACATAGGTGGTACGGATTTGGTTGTACCTCTTTATATTTTGGCGGACCACTCATCTATTGGTTTGGATGAATTGGATATTGAGTTTACTTGTAGACTTATATTTGGTGATGATGAAAGGGAAGTATCCAGCCTTAAAAAATCTCTTTTAGGATTATTTAAGAAAAAAGGATACGAACACAATATCAAAGGTATTGAGGTTGATTCCGGATTCAACCCAAATGAAACTGGTACTGCTAAAATAAAGGTTAAGTTTAAAGCAGATGATAAACCCGAAGCGGTTAGTAGATTGATTGATGAATATATCAAAACATTAGCAGACCCTAGTAAAAAAATAAATGAATAATATGAAAGAGTTTATCCAAAAATATCAGAAAGCAATAGTAGGTACGGGCGCTGTATCGGTTTTATTAATATGCTATTTTCAACAAAAGGAAATGGTAGAGTTACGCACCAAAGTTAAGAAGCAAGAGGTTACAATAGATTCTCTTAATGCGGAAATATTTCCAATTCAAATTGAGTTGGGTAGATACGAAAACGCATATCAGATTTTATTGGAAAGAAATCCAAAGGCTGCTCAACAATATGGTACAATAATATCCGATGAAACCGAATAAAAATGACAAAAGCTCAAAAGAAAGCTAATAATCGTAAAAAGATGCAAAAAGAATCGAGAAAGGCTTTATATAAAAAAGGACTTTTTGGTAAAAAATGTTAAAAATCTTGCATGCCATGCTTAAACCCTCTAACAAAATATCCAAAAGTTAGGGGGTTTTTTATTTGGAAAATTAAAAAATTATTCGTATATTTGTAACATTATGAAAGTTATATTCTTAGACAACGATGGGGTTATTTGCTTATCAAATAATTGGGGTTCACGCCACAAAAAACAAAAAGAGTGGGGTGGACGTAAATTATCTATGACAAGTTGGGATATGCCCGTAGAATATCGATTTGATAACTTTGATGAAAAAGCAATCAAAGTGTTGAATACGATATTAGAGGAAACTGGTGCTGAAATAGTAGTAAGTTCCGATTGGAGATTACATGCTAATTTGGAACAATTGGGTGAATATTACCTATCACAAGGTATTTCCAAAAAACCAATTGCAGTAACCGAATTGTTTAAAGATATATTTCCATCCGAATGGTCACAACTTCGATTCAGAGCAGAATTGGAATTGGAAAGAAGTATGGAAATTCAGAATTGGTTAGAACAACATCCTGAAGTTACGAATTGGGTTGCTATTGATGACTTGAATATGTCTATTGAGTTTTTAAGCGCTAACTTTGCATCTAAAGATGATTCTAATTCAAAACCTGGTCTTTCTAATTTTGTTCATACACCACGTTCAAACGAGGGGATTAAACAAAGTGGAATCAAAGAAAAAATAATTAAATTTTTAAAATAAACAACTATGGGACTTAAAGCAGATTTTTTAGAAAAAGTAAAAGCAGGTTATCCTGAATTCAATCCGGAAACCGATTCAGTTGAAATTAACTTCGAAGGTGGTGGTGATTCATTCGGCTCATTTTACAACATTGAGGTAACAAACTACGAAAGTGGTAAGGGTTATAAATCATTGGAAGGTAATTGGGATTTGGATGAAGATTATGATTTTCTTTTCAAACTTTTAGATGCAGCTGATGTACAATATAGCTGGATTAATTCAGGTACAACGGGTAGTATCAAATTTGAAGATGGTGACCTTACAGTTGAAACAATTGTAACTGATGAATCTTGGGGAAGAATTGAAGATGAAGAATAATGGCAAATCCTTTAAAACATTCTGAATCGTCTGTTAGGTTATGGGGTGGTGTGGTAGAAGATTACCTACCACTTCATAACAAAATGGATTGTAGTAAGAAATACTTTTCAGATAATAGACATAGGGCTCTTACCCATAATATGTTTTTTATCTTTGAAGTTATGATACCTTTATTTGGTGAGTACATTACAAATTCGAATGGAAAAATGATTTCGGTTAAAGATATTTGCGAATACCATATATTGGAAGATTATGGTAAAAAGTTTATTCCTAACGTCTCTGATTTCTTAAATGAAATGGAAATAAAAAGTTGGATGGCGAATGGAATTGGCGAATCACCGGATTCACAAAAGAAAATGCAGGTACAAAATATAAGAGTTAATAAAGTTATAAAAATAGATTAATTATGAAATGGTTACAAACTTATAAGATTCATTTATTGATGGTTACCTTTGCTTTGGCGTTCTTATCAACTTACACTTTGTATGTAGGTAGAGAGTTGGAAATACAACAACTAAAACGTGATAATGAAGCACTAAGGGATTATGTAAAAACATTACATCAAAAGATTGAACTTTTGGATAGTTATAATTACGAACACTCTGAAATAAAATAGAATAGAAATGGCCCTTTATAAAAAAATAAAAGAATTACAAGATGAATTGGATTATTGGAAAGCTTACCAACCTGTAAATGGTATGGGTAAGTGGGCTAGAAGTGTAAGGGTTGCTAGTATAGAAGCTAAGATTAATAAGATTGAAAAGGAATTGGAAAGACGAAAAAAGAATAAAAAGTGAATTTCAGAACTCGCAAATTAATTAAGTACGAAGATTTAAATGCTAGAGGTACACTCTTTGGTGGGCAGGTCCTAAAATGGATTGATGAAGAAGCAGCTATCTTTTGTATTTGCCAACTAAGTACTAGAAGTATAGTAACTAAAGTAATGAGTGAAGTAAACTTCATATCATCTGCGAAGTTGGGCGATATTGTAGAGATAGGTTGTGAGTTGGTAGGATTTGGTAGGACATCAATAACAATAGCATGTGAGGTTCGTAATAAAGATACAAAGAAAACTATCATCAAAATAGATAAGATTGTATTTGTATCAGTAGATGAGGATGGAAAACCAGCACCACATGGAATTATAAAATAATGAAGTTAGAAGTAGTAAATAGTACTATAAGTGTAAACCCTGCGATTGCAGTTTCGGCAGAGCATATAAAACGGGAAATGATTATATTGGTTACCGGAACTACAATTGAACCATATGCTCAAAATTGGAAAGAGTGTTCTCACACTTGGATACCAATATTAAGAGCATTGGGTTATAATGTAATGGTAGCCATTGGTGACCCTAATTTGGAAAACTATTACAAAATAGATGGTAGTATAATTTGGTTTAAAGCCGAAGATACTAAAATGGGATTATATGATAAATCTATAAGGCTACCCATTAAATGGATTTTGGAGAAAACCGATTTTAAATACTACTTCAGAATTGATTCAGATTCTTTTGTACATCCGCATCGATTTGATAATATGATTTTACATAACTTTGAGGATTTACGAAATATTCAATATATGGGATGCTGTCATCCATATCACGGATGGAATCCAAATGATTTTACTAGGTTTTTTATTTGTAAAAAGAAATATATGGCTAGCGGATGTGCATATATGATTAATAGAGAAGCTATGGTGGTAGCTCAAAAAAATATGAGAATTGTAGAAGACCCGCTGGATTATACAATTGATGATTGGGTATTGGGTAGAGCAATGTGGGAAAATGGAATACCACTTTTACATGATTCAAGAATCCTATTCGAATCCCCACATCAACAATTAACAGTTGGACCGTGTCCAATCCCAAATATAGCAGAACCAACTTCACATTTAGCTATTCAACATTATATGAATGGACATATGTTTGAAGCATTAAAAACATTAGGATATGCAAGTTAAAGAAATAGAAAATTGGAATAAACTAAATGCAAAAAAACTAACAATTGTTGGTTGTGATTTTTATTATACTGAAGCTAAGGTTGTTGATAAAAACATATACACAGTTAACTTAATTGAGCAGATTTCAAAAGATGTGTATTTTAGGATAGACCTTTTTTTGGATACTATGGATATTGGTATTAAGGTGTATTTTCCAAATTCAATGCAAACTACCCCAAAACACCTACAATCTAAAGTAACTAGGGAAGATATAACTAACCCAGAGAGGTTTAGTTTGGTTGTGGTGGATACCTGTCTAAAAGACTCTCTAACTTTCTCCCTATTGGAACTACTATCGGAGATACAATCGAATGTAAAGCATTCTAAAAGCAATTCTGGTAGCGTTTTAGGAGCTAACTTAACATCGCAGGGTATTATATCATCATCCGTAATGTGGTAGGTTTTAATATGTGTAAATCATTGATTTTCAATGTTTTATAACGTGTTGATTATCAATGAAAAAGTTTTAAAAAAAGTGAAAAAACCCTTGTTTATTTGGAAAATGTTTCGTAAGTTTACTATGTAATAAAAGATAAGAGATATGAAATTTACCAACATCGCACAAGCTAAGAAATTGACAGGTTTAAGTTATTTAGGTGGGGTTGCTTCCTCTTCCAAAATAGCTAAAGGTTTAGAGTATAACGAAGCAACTTACATTCTTTATTTGGCACCCGCTAAAATGAGTGGGTATGAAGTTTGCCCGATGAGAACGGCTGAATGTACAGCGGCTTGTTTGAATGAAAGTGGACATAATAAGATTGATATTAAGAAAAACGCAATCAACAATGCCCGAATCAAAAAAACAAAGTTGTTCTTTGAAGAACGTGAGTTCTTTATGGGTTGGTTAGTTTCCGAAATCAGAAAAGCTAAAAAAGATGCGGATACTAAAGGAATGAGATTTTCAGTTCGATTGAATGGAACTTCAGATATTGAACCTACTCTATTTAAATTTGAAGGTAAGGTTATTATGGACATTTTTCCTGATGTTATGTTCTATGACTATACTAAAGTTTCTAAGAGATTCAAATTAATGAAAGAATATCCAAACTATGATTTGACATATTCATTCTCTGGTTACAATATGATGGATTGTATCAATCTTTTGAATGAAGGTGCTGGTAGGGTGGCTATGGTGTTTGAAGGTAAGAAATTACCTGTTAGTTGGACTGGTTACAAAGTTATTGATGGTGATGCTTATGATATGAGATACTTAGATGAGCATAATGTGATAGTTGGTTTGAAGTTTAAAAAAGTTAGAAATAAAATTGATACTTCAAATAACAAATTCATCATCCCAAATAACTCACCATTTAGCGTGTATGAAAACTAAAAAAATGAATTATGGGATTTATTGAAATAATGGGTTATGTTTGTTTTATAATTGGTTTGTGGTTATCTTATGAAATATGGAGAGCGCCAGAAATGGATGAACAAACTGGAAGAATTACCAAACCTGTTAAAAAATTAAAAGATTTGTTTAAAAGGAAAAAATGATAATTAACATTCTACCGGATGAATTGGAGCCGGAGTTTAAAGAAAGTTGGAAGATGGGGTTTATAACACAACCATCCATTGATTATGCTGATAACGCAATTTGGGCATTGTTTGAAGGTAAGAATGTAATTATATTCCGATTTAAAGAATATGGTTGGATACACGATAATCGATATAATAGTTACAGTATATCAGCTGGTAGTGCGGGTATAACAATCAGAATAGAAAAAACATCATAATGAAAATACATATAACCGATACTTTTACCAAATCACTAAAAGTTTTAATTAGACATCAAACTTGGTGGTACAAAACATACAGCGTTATTCGTTGGGATATTTGGCATTTTTTCAAAAACATTTGGAGATTCCGAAAGGAATTGTGGGACCATAAATGGTGGGATTATCGTTTCACTCTTAATATGCTGGAACGTTCTCTTACTATAATGGAAGGTGGGATGAGTACAAAGGGAATGGAAGTGAGTGAGACTAGAGAACCAAAGGTGAAATCTATGAGAAGGGCTTTGGAGTTACTTCGTAATAATAGAGAAGATAACTTTATGGAAAGAGCTGAAGTTGAATTAGGTCCTATTACCAGATGGGATTGGGAATTGGATGATGAAGGTGTAATGGTTGATAGAGATACACCCGAACAAAAAGAACACAATCGTAACGTATTCAAAAGAGCACGTGAGATTGAAGATAAAGAATGGAAGGAATTGTGGGAAATTTTTAAAGGCACAAAGTACTCAAAATCATATGGTAAAAACTATGATGGAACTGATATGAGAGCTTGGTGGGATTGATTTTTGAAAATTAAAAAAATACATATATATCAGTAGAAATAATCGCCAATTTCCAATGTTACTTACCATCGCCATAACCTTACTAATAACTTTACCAATAGCCTTTATTTGGGTTAGAGGTATCGATTATATGAAACAAAATCACCCAGATTATAAAGGTGAAGATTTGTTTAATGAACTAAATACTGAAATAGATTCTCACATTGACATCAATATACACGCTGCGGCTGGTAGAGATGGATGGGACACCATAGAGTGGGATGATAACGAAGTACACACAGAACAAAATATTTAAAATATGTTACCATTAAAAGAAGCAATCGCAGAGAAACATTCGTTGGCAGAGAAGATGCCATTTAACCAAAGAATGTTTAAAGGAGAATTATCCAACGAAGAATACATTTTGTATCTATGTCAACAATTGGCAATATTTGATGCAATTGAAGTACATACATTACCACATCCATCATTGGATAGAGCTGGTAAAGTATTTGAAGATATTAAAGAATTGATGGGTGAAGGACAACTTCAAATTAAACCACTTAATTCTACAAACGAATATCGTAAATATCTAAATGGATTGACTCAAGAAGAAATACTTCCACACGTTTATCTTAACTACTTAGCTATTATGTTTGGTGGGCAGATGATGAAGAAAAATGTACCCGGTAGTGGTAAGATGTATGAATTTGATGGTGATGTAAGAGAAATTGCTGGAAGTATTAGAGCAATTCAAAAAGATGAATGGGCTGATGAAGCAAACAAAGCATTAGATTACAACATATCTATCTTAGATGAATTACAACGAGTATCTGAATCAGCTGGGGAATAAATTTCAACAAATGGTGTTAAATACACCAAATGTAAAAGATTTATTTACTGAAGATTTTGGATGGATTAATCATCGTTATGAATCACCTATATTCAGATTAGCCCACGTTGAAAGGTATTGGGATAAAAATATAGAAGTACTTCATTTTACTACATTTCCACACAAAGATTCGCCAGAACCTATATTTGGGTTTGATGTAATAGCAACAAAAACTATGATTACAGGTTGTTATATGGATTTAAGTCCAATTATAACCGATTATCCATTTGATAGTGATATAGATTTCAAAGATAGAAAACCTTTACCTGAATGGGCTACGGTATTTTCTGATAAGTTTATAATGTTGAAACCCTATTCAAACGAAGAATTTATTCGTTTTTGTGATTGGGTTTTGGAAAAGTATAATTGGTATTTAGACACTTTAAATAAAGGGATAAAAACCGAAAATATAGATATTGTTGTAGAGAAACAAA
>Ga0315903_10005476_pt1 | contig 16535 bp, 15 predicted proteins | sample LakEriMetagenome_7_FD_203524 | JGI IMG/M metagenome (GOLD analysis project Ga0315903, IMG submission 203524) | Freshwater fungal communities from buoy surface, Lake Erie, Ohio, United States - Buoy 2 MA119 | ecosystem: Environmental > Aquatic > Freshwater > Lake | place: USA: Lake Erie, Ohio...
GGCATATTAATAATGTCAAAATATGAAAAATTTGCATGTTTTGATAAATAATAAATTTCATCCATTAAATTTTTTTTGTGATTAGAAGAAAGGACGAAAAAATTCAACCCCAAAGGACATATTAACTGTCACCTTTTCTCCTGACGGGGCTATAATTGTTTTAGATAAGTTTAGTTTTGGTTCACAAAGTTCAATGTATTTTTTTAATTCTTTTGAGTCCATTATTGGCATTTGTAAAATAAATGCAGATATTTGACCTCTATCTTTTTCACCATCAATTTCCACAATGTGTTTTTCTAATCTTTTAGTGACTGTGGGTGCAACCATACCTTTTGGGTAACTTGCAACAAAAGAATCTATTTCTTTTTCTTCTCCCAAACTTAAAAGTTTAAATTTAACCGTTTTATTACTTTTTGGTAACTTGAAAGTAAATAACCCATTTTCATCGGGAAAAATATCTTGTTTTTTAAAATCAATTTCATCCATCAATAATGTTGTATCAAAATACTTGTCTGTTGCCGGATCTTTTACTGAAATATTATATTCAGGACCAAAAGAAGTATTTCTTAAAAAAATCAAAACCGCTTGAACATCGGCATTAATCATTTGATTAACGTCAAATCCCGGTTCATAAACTTTATTTCTTAAAAGAGTTGTAATTAAGTTGTCATTATTTTGAGACATTAACAAGTTTTCATCATTTGCGGTAAGGTATCCCACTTTTAACGATTCTTTTTTTGGTGTGTAAAATACACCTTTAGACGGTAGTTTTATTACGTCGTGAGGTAAATTAAAATTTTGTTGTCCATATTGTGATGCTTGATCCATAGTTTTTATTTTAAAAATAATTTATACTACTTGGATGTAAATATAAAAACCCACCTTAATAGATGGGTTTAAAAAAATTATGAAAAAAATATTAAATTAGTAAACAAGAATACATCTATCAGGACGTAATGAAACATCAACAGTCATAATATCTGATTTGTCATATCCTACATCACCAAATTTAGCGGAAGTGATAAAACATCCTTGTAAAATCCATTTTTCAACGGCAACTCCTGTTGGGTCTAACATTTCAAGATCAACATCTTTTTTATAACCTGCGGCGTAACCCATACGTCCCGTTACTGATTCAGCGTGTAGACGAACCCATTCCATTAGTGCTTGAGAAGCTGAAGGACCGATAGGATCTCTAAACTTCACAGTAATTTCTTCCCACTCAAATGTACTAGCAACATAAGTTTTAGTGTTTAAGAATGGAATATCCTTTGATTCAATTTTTATACTTGGTCTTGCAGCAGATTCAACATACCAAGAGTTAATACCCAAAGAAGTTGGGAAAGTTAGTATAAATCGGTTCGCTCTTTTAGGTTCATACTGAAAGGGCATTTTCATTAACAAATCAGCCATCGTGTGTTTTTTTAGTTTTTTTTATTTTTTATATAAATATTTAATAATTGATTTTTTTTTTATTTACTTTTTTTTGGTTTTAAAATATGATTATAGCATAACTTATAATTCTTGTTTTAATCCGCCTTTAGTTAAATATGTTCTTACTGGTTTTTCTGGATATTCTTTTTCTAAAAACTTATTCATTTTTTCTATGTTTTGTGGGTCGTCGTCAGAAAAACCTATAAATGGTATTATTTCATCATTTGCCACGTCATTTTTAAATTTCCCCGGTTTTTTGATTTCATTTGCCAATTCTTTACAATAAGAAATAAATTTTCTCATTGCTTTAATTTTTCCTTCTTCAGGATTTGACGCACTACCCTCACCGTAGGTTACAGGGGCAAACATACATCTATCTAAGTATCTTTCTAAAAGTTCTTTACCTTCGTATTCTAAACTAAATTCTTCAGACAACTGTTCATCGTTTTGAATGATGTTTTCATATTTTTGTAAGTTACTAAGTAGTTCTTTTTGATTGATACCATTTTTATTTGAAACTATAAGGTTTTTAACCGCCTCTTTTAATACACTTGGTGTATGTCCTCTTGCTGTGATGATTGCAAATATAGAACCACCATTTAAACACTCAACAAAATCATTCCAAGAAGGACCGACAGGTGCCGTCATACAATCAATTATAAAACGTTTGTCACCTTCTACCCCAAAATATCTAAACGGATTTGGTGCATAATTTACTATTGTTGCTCCTTTATATTGAAATGGTTCTTTTCCTATTTGATGTCTATGTTCGGCAAAATCTTCAGTTGACATACCTATTTCATCTTCATTTTCAGATAAAACCATTATTTTTGTTGGCATAAACATTATGTTGTCGTCCCAATCAAATGCGTAATATTTTGTATCTGGTTCACCCTCTTCAGTAAACCCTTCTTGAATTCTTTTTTTGTGATACTCTATAATATGTTTTTTTATATTAATCATTTTTCAATTTTTTCAAAAGATTTTCAAGTTGTCTTTCAGATATAATAATGTTCTGTTTTTTTTCAGAAAACGTTTTTACGTTTAACGTCTTATCATTTAAAGTTTCCTTGATTAATTTTTTTTCAACTTTCATAAACTTTTTTTTATAAATAAATTATGGGGGTATTTCTACCCCCGTATTTTTTTAAACGTCATCAAACGATGCTCCTGTTGGTGTAATTATGAACTCGATGTCAATATATTCTAACGCTCTTGTTGGTTTCAAGAAGATTTTTCCTGTTAATGTGTTGGAATCTAAATCTTCAGGTGTGTTAGAAACAGTTACTCTAAAGTCAATTAAACCTCTATCTCTTCTAATTGAATCCAAAATTGGGTTCACAGAATCTAAGAAATCTTGTCTTACCTTATCATCATTTTGTTCAAATAGTAATCTAATTGCCACCGCTGAAATTAATTTACGAGCTTGTAGTAATAATCTTCTTACATTTATTCTGTCAAGTGCTGACTCTCTAATCTGTAAAGTTTTATTACCCCAAATCACTGTACCAACATCAGAGAAAGTTGCGATTGGGTTGATTCTACCTTTATAAAGAGTATCTCTATCTTCTTGAGTTAACTTCTTTCTTGCTTTAATTGAATTAACCAAACCTCTTGTGTACCCTGCTGATGCAAACCAAGGGAATGCGATGTTATCAGTTAACGCCAAGTTTTTAGTTACCTCGGCAGTCGCAGGAAGATAGATTTGTGTGTTATTAACACTATCTCTTGTAAGTACCCAAGGGTAGTAAGTCGCAGTATAGTTTGAATCAATACCTGTCTCTTCTAAATTATCTACCGCTTCTTGTGGGAAGATTAATCCCTCATTAACATCTGAGAAAGAAGGTAAGAATAAGTTAAAGTCAGGTGTTGTACAGATATAGATTGAATCTGCTCTATCTGTCTCTACCATATCAATTGCATCTTCAACAAGATTTGAGTTGTTTACATAATCAATCCCAGGTGTGGTAAATACATTGATGTTAACAGCTTCAGGGTTTGCAAAAGTTCCTTGTCCCCATTTGTATGCGTAATAGTCAGTATTTGCCCAAACTTCTTGGTTAGGTCCTGAAATTTGTTTGAATGCTCCCCATCCAGATGCGGTTGGGAATTGAGATGATGGTGCTGCTCCGTATTTGTAACCTGTTTGTCCAAGAGCATATGTGTCACTGTTTGTTCTATATTCTCTGTAAATATCCCATCCATCAAAACCACCATATGGATACAAAGTAAATTTACGTGTATTCAATTTGTAGTATGGATTGTCTGTACTTTCAGGCTCTGAATTGAAACTTCCCGCACCTACTTCAAATGCTTGTGTTGTTGCTGAAGTCAATGTGTCATACATAGTAACAACAGTAGCTCCACTATCCATATGGAAACCTTGAATTTGGTAAGTCCAACTTGGTCCTGTAGTATCTGTTTCAATATTAGCAGGTAGTTGTTTACCTTTATAATCAAAGAAATCATAATCTACACCTGTGATGTTTGAAATCCCTAAGTACGCCTTTCTTGGATTTTCACCATTAGAAATTACAGGATTGTCAGCTCCACTTGTTGAACCAAAAGGTGGGTTATAAATCACGTCACCAGGTTGTAAATATCTTGTTTTATATACAATAAACGGCGGTAATGCGTTTTTATAATTTCTAATTATGTATCCTTCAAATCCACAAGGAAGAGCATCTTCAGGTGCCTCATCACTCATTTCAAGCATTATATACTTAGAGTTTAGATTGTATTCACCATTAGATGTACCGATTTTATTTGCAACATAATTGTTTAAATTAGGATTCATTGAACAGTTTGTGAAACTTTCAATTACTCTAACATTTTGATCGTTATCGTAGAAATCTCTAATGAACACATCAAACGTTCCATTATTAAATGAAATATTACCAATAGACACTTTAACTAATCTGTTTGCAGCATTACCATCAGAAATCAATTTGAATTTAAACAACTTATATACTTTGTTACCTCTTAATTCTGATACTAAATAAGGGGTTTCAGGTGTTTGATATTGTTCTAAATAGTTTCCTATTGAATCTGTTTCTAAAGAAACTGCACTGTTTATTTCAATTAAATCACAATTAAGTCCTCTAACTTTATTTTGTCTGTAACCATTCAAAAGTAAACTTGAGTACACTTCCTCAACAAATAAAGGAACCTCAGTTCTATCTTTCCCAAAGTTGCTTCTTCCAAATACTTTAGATAGATATTCAGTATCTGTACTCAACATAGATGTTTCAAAACTGAATGTGTCAGCATCTTTTGTAATACCACTTATTACAAATGTTGCGTATGGATCTTTTGTTACTGCCGAATAAGAACCTGTACAAACCATATTAACATCAGTAATTCCAGTAACTTGGTAAAGTGGTCCGTGCTGTGTTGATGAGTAATTAGTTATACCTCTACTTCTAAGAGTTGCGATTACTAAATTATCCCAATCAGAGTAAGGTGTTCCTGAATATGTTGTTCCTGAAACAATACAATACCCTGAGTACGCACCTGTACCAATTGTTGTAATCGCACCAAGTACGGTACCAAAACCATAACCTCCGTATGAACCAACTCCACCTACTTGTGAATAATCAAATAACGCATAATACCAAGGGTCGTTTGATGTTGCAGTAAAATCAGTTTGTGATAATAATACGTTGTCAACCCCAAAAGTTTCAGAGTAAGCACTTAAACCAGCACCGATTGTAGAACCTGTTACCGCCGCAAAAGTCGCATCACTAACTGTTCCCCAAAATAATGCGGTAGTTCCTGATTGAACATTTAAAGATGGTGTTACTTGATATGTAATTTCATTAGCAATAAATGATTGGAAATTTGCCGCTAATGTTGATGTACCTCCATTGAATGTAGTGTATGGTATGTAAAAATCATCAGAAATAAGTGATGGTAAAGTACCTGTAAATACCACATTAGAACTTCCCCCTGTCGTACCTGTAAAAGTTAATAATTGAGCTGGTGTTGTATTAGATGAAAACCCAATCGTGTTTGGATCAACATTACCTATTGTTGATATAGACCAAGAAGGTCCTGCGTCATATCCTGATAAACCTAAAACTCTTGTAACAAAAAGTTGATTTGATTGTTGTAGATATGCTTTAGCAATATATGATGTTTCATATTTAGGTATTTGTGTGTTTGTGAATTTTTCAGGACTTGTCCCTCCGAAGTAAACTTGATACTCGTCAAAACTTGTTATGAAAATAGGTTCGAAGGCTGGACCTTGTAAGGTTTCACCAACAATACCCAATGTAGTTACCCCCACACTTTGGGCAACAAAAGTTAAATCCCTTTCTGAAGTATATACTCCAGGTGAAACGAATACTTTGTTTGTAGATGCCATTTTAAAATTTATATAAAGATTTATTTTACTATATAAATATGTTCAAAATGAGTAAAAAACTTCGTGTAATATTTTAATTTGACAGGTAGTATGAAAAAATTCTGCCTTTTTTCTACCTTAAAAAATATTTATAAGTATGAAAAAAATTAAAAATATAAAGATTTCAGAAGAAAGTCATTTAATTTTAAAAAAGTACTGTGAATCAAAAGGACTCAAAATTCATAAATTTATAGAATCACTAATAAAAAAAACTTGTGAAAAACCAAGAGATGTGTACGGTGAATGATTAAATAAGTGAAACTTTAGTTTTTATAATTGAGTTTTCTAAAGGATTATCTTTAAACGCTATTATTTTTAAAGTGTCCCCATTATTAATTTGTATTACGGGAACATTATCCCCAATGTAATTATTATTAATATAAACTGAATAACTTGATGCACAAGAACTACCTTCAGTAAGTGTACCACCAGATGAAACGGCAAATGATGGTAAAGTACTTGATTTGACACAAATTGTTCCTGTATCCCCTGAAGAAGTTGGTAATGTTGTTACAACCCCCGTACAATCAGTATATGTTAGGGTGTTATTTGTAATTGAAGAGTAAATCGTTGAAAAGCAGTTGTCTAAGTTTACTATACTGTCAACAACAATGTCGGCATCATATCTAAACACTTCTATCAATTGTGTATTACCTGTTACAAAAGTAAAATCTAAATTAAAGTTTGTGGGATTAGAGGGTTCTATAACTGCCTTTTTTCTTCGATTATTTGTTGTAAACTCAAATAAAGTTAATTGTCTTGAAATTGCAGGAGAAACCTCAAACTCTTCTTCATCAATCAAAAGTCCAAGCATTGTGATTTTATAACTTACTATATAATACTTTCTTTTTTCTAAATCTTTAGCCGATTCATCACTCACATCGTCTAAAGTTAAAGGAATATAATGCCCTTTGATTTGAGTATATGCTTGTTTAGAAGTAAATGTTCTCATCATAATTTTATTGAATTCATTCACTTCTCTCATTCTATTACAAAATAATTTTACAGTAAAAATTAAATCTACAGGTATAGGTTGAGGTATTTTATAAACGTCAGCACCCTTTCTTTGTCCGTCCCAAGTTGGGACTGTGTAATAAAAAAATTGTCTTCTTTCAGGAATATTTGCCTTTCCTGCGTTATTTGTTCCGTATTTAACTTCAGGCGCTCTTAATGTTGCAATAAATGGTAGAGATATATTTTTATCTAAATCTTGAAAATCCCAAGTTTGGGTAAATTGAGCCCAACTTTGATTTGTAATAATTCTATCAATTGTGGGTACTTTTTTTTCGTCAACAACAAGTTGTATTTTGTCTTTTACAAAATCTAACATACCTTTATCTAAATCGGCATGCAAAACTCCTTTTGGTAGATACGTACCGTCTTTAGTAATATCTTCAAGTAATTCTTCTCTTCGTTCTTTACCTGTTTTTGTTGGTACTAAAGGTAAAGTATTTTTTATTTTTTTTGGTAAAGCCATTATTATAAACCTTTGAATTCATTTGTATTGACTGGAGATGCCACTATTGTTCTATAAAATCTTTTATACCCTCCGTATGTGTGTTTATTATCACCAAAAACTCTTCCGTCATTAACTACAGAGTAGAATCTTACAAAGTCCTCCGTTTCATAATAACCTATGTAATCACCTAATGATACTTCAATATTTAACTCCTCCAAGTAACTTTGGTAAACGCTTACTTGCAAGTTGCCAGGTTCTGATTGTGAAAGTTTAGATGTCCCCAAATCCACGTTTGTTGGTGCCTCAATTTTAACATAACCCTTGAATTCAACAGGAGGTAAAAATTGTATACCGTCTTCTGTTGTTTCACCATAAACATCATCTTTATCTGTTTTTTGTCTATCAACTCGATATAACACAAGTGTGAAATTCATATCACCGTGCAACCATTCTGAACCCATTTCAATATCCAAATTGAAATCTTCTTCAGAAAAAAACTTGTTTAATCTTGTAATTGGAACTTTGTTTTGTGTCATATTAATAAATACTTTAATTGATTAATTATTATAATTTGTTATTTTTATTTATATAATAATGGAAGAAACATCACCAAAAACTCCTGAAATGAAAGCCCTTCAAATTTTAGAAGAATATGAAGGTTCAAATAATTTTATTTTAAATCTTAAACATAAAAAGTTTAATAGCAAATCCTTTACCCCTACAAGAAGTCAAGCTGAATATATTATCAATTACCAAAATACAAAACCAAAAGTTGCAAAAAAATGGGTTAAGTTAGATTCTTATTTTGCAAAAAAACTTAAAGAAGATAAGTTGTACACAAAAGAACCAACCGAAATTTACGTTGAGAAATTGTTGGTTGAGAAAGATAAGTCGTATCACATTTGGGGAAAGGTTTTTAGTGGTGAAACAATTTATGATTTTTGGTTACCTAAAACCGCATTACTAAAAGATAACGAAGTTAAAAATGTTGTTATTGATTATGAAAAATATAATCATAGAGCACCAATGACTCATCAAAAAGAAGCCATTGAAAAACTTGTAAGAAACAAAAAGTTTATTTTGGCGGATGATATGGGATTAGGTAAAACAACATCAACAATTATATCTGCACTTGAGACAGGGGCAAAAAAGATTTTAATTATTTGTCCCGCATCTCTTAAAATAAATTGGCAACGTGAAATTGCAAATTATTCAGATAGAAGTGTGTTTTTAGCGGAAGGTAAAAAGTTTTCAAGTGATTCTGACTTTGTTATTGTCAATTATGATATTTTAAAAAACTTCCACGACATTAAGGACAAAGATAATTCACAAATTTTAAAATCAAATTTTGAACTTGTTATAATGGATGAAGCACATATGATTTCAAATCCACAAGCACAAAGAACAAAAATTGTAAACGACTTATGTAATAAATTAGAAAGAGTTTGGCTTCTAACAGGAACACCAATGACTTCTAGACCGATGAATTATTATAACTTGTTAAACCTTGTTGATAGTCCTGTGGCTGCTAATTGGATGGCATATGCTAAAAGATATTGTAATGGTTTTCAATTTAGTGTTGGGAAAAGAAAAGTATGGAACGTAACAGGGGCATCCAACTTAGATGAATTAAGAGAAAGAACCCAAACACATATTTTAAGAAGATTAAAAGAAGATGTGTTAGATTTACCTGATAAGATTATTACCCCTGTTTATTTAAGATTAAAATCTAAAGATTATGAAGAACTAATGGGTGAATATTATGAGTGGTATGATAAGAATCAAGAAGAATCTTCATCTCTTACAATTCAGTTTGGAAAACTAATGAAAGTAAGAAAAGTAATCGCACAAGAAAAAGTTAAATCTACAATTGAACTTGCAGAAAATATTATTGAACAAGGAAAGAAAGTTATCATTTTTACAAACTTTACAGACACACTTCAAGAAATATATAATCATTTTGGAAAATCTGCAGTTTATTTAGATGGTTCTTGTTCAAAACCTCATCGTCAAAAGGCGGTAGATGAGTTTCAAGAAAACGATAAAATTAAAGTCTTTGTTGGTAACTTAAAGGCTGCAGGTGTGGGTATTACTTTGACATCGGCGGAAGCAGTCATTATGAATGATTTATCTTTTGTTCCTGCCGAACACGCACAAGCAGAAGACAGGTCACATAGAATCGGACAAAAAAATTCAACATCAGTTTATTATCCATTATTTGAAAACACTATCGAGGGTGCTATTTATGACATACTAACAAGAAAGAAAAAAATAATATCAACTGTTATGGGTGACGATTTACTATTAGATGATGCATCGGCAATAGAAGAAATGTTAAATATGATTTCTACAAGTAGGTGATATTTATTTATATGTCACTTAAAAAAATCAACGAAAAAATAAATTTAATCGAGAATAAACTTAACTTAAAATCTTCGTTAAACGAATCTATTATATCTGAAATTAAAAGTGTGAGTATTGAAAAATTACCTTACAACTTTGACTCTGTTGAGACTTTTATTGATTCTGAGACGATGAAAACCCATTACAACAAACACTACAAAGGTTATGTTGAAAAGTTAAATAAGGAACTTGAAAAAATTAAAGGAAAAGATTTAGATTTAGAACAAATCATAGTTTCAATATCAAAATTTAACACAAAAGTTAGAAATAATGGAGGTGGTGCTTTTAATCACGCACTCTTTTGGAAAATGTTATCACCAAAAAAACAGACAATCGAAGATCCAATTAAAAGTAAAATTGAAAAAGCATTTGGTTCTTTTGAGAAATTTAAAGAAGAATTTGAAACCGCATCCAAGGATAGATTTGGTTCTGGTTGGGTTTGGTTAATTTTAAAAGATAATGGAAGATTAAAAATTGTCACAACCGCCAATCAAGATAACCCACTTATGAATACAGAAAAAGAAAGGGGGTATCCATTGCTAGGTTTAGATGTATGGGAACACGCATATTACCTAAAATATAAAAATCAAAGAGACAAATACGTATCTAATTTTTGGAAGGTAGTGAATTGGGGATTTGTTAATGATTTGTATACAACCCAAATTAAAAGGGACAAGTATTAAATATTTTGATTTAATAAAATATTTATACAAAAAACTCTATGACAACTACCATAATTACAGAACCAGATAGAAGTAAACTTTATAAAAGAATACGTAATCTTTTAGGTGCACCTTTACGTTCAGTAGAATTAGAAGACGAAATGATGGATTCACTCCTTGAATTATCTATTCAAGATTATGCTCAACACGTAAATGATTGGTTAATTGAAAGTCAATGGTCTTCACTTTATGGGTTGAATTTAGATGAACAATCAGTCACAAGAGCGTTTACCACAAGAAGTATGGATTGGGAAACACAATATACATACGCATACTCTAAAATTGTTGGTTTACAAGCTGGTGGTGATTACGTACTTAAAAAAGACTATATTGATTTAATACCAGGTCAACAAATATATGAAATACCCGCAGGAAGAGAATTAAATGAACTTTTATGGTTTTCACGTTCAGAATTAGATGCCGCGTATTTCGATCCATTTATGGGTGGATTTGGTGGATTTGGTGGTATCGGACTTGGGGGTGGTGCCGGATTTTCACAAATGGGGACAACGGGAAATTATTTTATCACACCAGCATTTGATATACTACTTAGAATGAGTGATATCAGTATGAAAAGAAGAATCATTACGGGTGAATTAACTTATCGTGTTACAGCATTACCTGAAGGAAAAAAGGCAATTCATTTAATGAATGTACCTGGAGGAAGGTTTGATTTCGGTAATATACAAAGAAATCAATATAAAGTATGGTATTGGTATTACGACACTTTTGATAGAGAAGATTGTTTGAAAAAAAATCCAGACGTTGTAAGATTACCTTCAGATGTTCCTATTGACGAAATGTCTTGGGATGAGCTTAATTCCCCTGCACAAGCTTGGGTTAGAAGATGGTTTACGGCGTATTGTAAAGAAACATTAGCAAGAGTAAGAGGAAAATATAGCGGTAACCTTAAAACACCTGATAGCGAATTAACTTTAGAATACGCATCATTACAAACTGAAGCAAAGGACGAAAAAACACTTTTATGGGAAGAATTAAAAACAAGGCTTGAGAGATTACGTCCTGAAAAACAATGGGAAATTAAAGGATTACAAGCGGAAAATATGAACAAGGCATTAAAATTCAGACCGTTTACAAGCCCTTATAATGTTATATAACAACTTTATGGCAATATTTAAATCAACACCAATTACAAGAATAGTAAAAGGAAATGAAACATTATCTTCAGAGTCAATTATTCTGAGTAATCAACAATATACCACTAACGGTGAAAAATTTATAGTTGTAAAAGGTGTTGATGCTTGTGATTTATATTTAGATTCAAAAACATCTGATCACGTTATAATAAAGGCGTTAACAATTATTAATATTACAAGTGATAAAAAAATAGATGAAGAATATGATGTTATTGAATTGAACAAGGGTGCTTGTGTTGAATTCAAACTTATCGGTGATTTTTGGTACATACTATCTTCTGACGGATTAAAGAATTCCTAATCAAAAACAAAAGACATTAAATCTCCATCGACATCATACTCAAAGATATCATCCTCATCAACCTTTTCAACTCTTTTAGTTTCAATCATTAATTTATTATTATAGTTAACTCTATTTTCATCCACTAAATTAATAGTATCATCTATGTACATATAATATGGATCAATACCTACAGATTGCCAAAAGTTAATTTCCATATCAGATAAAGTTAAAACTTCATCTAAGTTATCTTGGTCTTTTTCTTTCATTGGGAATCCTCTTCCTAATTCTGTTTGGGTTTTTGTGAATATTGGTCGGTTTTTAGGATCTTCAATTAAAATGTCTTGTCTAATATCAGGACTGTACACAACAAGTAAAGGTTCGATTCTTTTGTTAAATGCTGCCAAATATCTTGGTACGTTATATTCACCTAATAAATCGGGATTATTTTCAATCTCCTTTTCATCAATTAAATAACAATTCAAAATTACTTCACTTTTTGATAACATTTCAGGTGGTACTGCTCCGTGAATATTTGTATATTCTTCTATTTGTTTTTTTGTCATTTTGGTGGTTTTCTTTTGAACATCTCCGTGTGACTTCTTTTCACCATTATTAACATAATAAATAGTATCACCTAAACCTGGATTTTTACCTGCATTTATCAAAAGTTCCATATGTGCCTGTCTTGACATTAAACTTCCTGACTTTGTTGTTTTTGTTACGTGAACTTTATAATCATCAATTGATTGTTTAACACGAGCCTTGTTCGCTATTTTTGCTAATGGAATTTGTTTGTTAAATATTTTATCCACATACTCATAATAAAAATCTAAAAACTCAGAACCTTTACCATCAAGTAACATCCTTAATCCTTTATCCAAAAACTCCGCAACGTATGTTTGAAGTTTTTTAGATTTAATTGTGTTACCCGTTAATTTAACTTTACCTTTATCTGTTAAAAGTGCGTAGTTTTTACGAGCCACATTAATAGTTGCCGGCCACACACCGTCAATATCAAGACCCATTTCATTTCTCATAAATAAGTCATTGTATTCTGCAACATCTGCTTCGGCACCTACGTACTCTTTACCTTCTTTAACTAAATCATTTAATCCTTTACCGATGTACTTGTAGTTTTCTCTATCTTTAGGTGTTTCAAAGTTTACACCATCTGTATCCATTACTAAAGGAACATAACCTCGTTTCATAAAGTACATAATCATTTGACGAAGATACTGTCTACCTGTACAAGTAATTTGTTCACCCATATCAATATCACCCCAAGGAAAAACGTGTGGTGCAGATAACGAACCAAAGAATGCGTTGATAAAGATTTTAATGGGTAACTGTTTTCTATCGTATGAAATTGAAGCTTTTGGGTCAATTGTTTTATAATCTCCCGCTAAGTTTTTATATTTAATACGAGTATCACGGAAATACTTTAACATACTTTTCATTGCTCCTGTGACATCACATGCGGGGAATACATCGTGAACCAATTGAATAGATGGGTATAGTGAAGAGTAGTCAAGTTTCAATACGTTTCTTGAATAACCAACTTGAACTAAACGAGAAAGTCCTCCTGTAAATTTTCGTTTTTCTTTTTTCTTTGGGATTGCCAAATTATGTTTATACGACCATGCACACATAATCATTTTCCAAAGAGTTGCAGTACCCATTGTTGATAACCTTTCATATGTCGTTGGTACAAGTTTAGAAAGTAAAAAGTTTGCTTGGTTAAACTGTTCGTCAACAATCATCGTTTCATACAAGTCATCATCAAGGTAATCCTCAATTATTTTAGAACCGTTAGTTTTAAAATAAACATCATCTCTTCTTGAACAAATCTCATCTATTTTAGAATCAATACCTACTTTTTTGTAGTTACCATTTTCTTTATTCATCCAATAGTCCTCGTTGTCAAAATAGATTTTACCGATTTTATCCCCATCAACGTAAACACGATTTTCTTTTTCTGCCTCAATAAATTTGGTAATATACTTCAAAGACCAACTTTTAATATCTGAGTTGATTGCCTGTGCTCTACGAACAGCATGAGCAATGTCCACAATGTTATATCCCCACATTTGAGTTTGAACATAGGGCTCCATCTCATTTGCCAACTTTAAAATTCCATCCTTTTGTTTTAAAGAATAATCAGGATGTAAAGTTTTTGATATTTTTTTGATGTTTAGTTTTAGTATTTCTGCTCTTTTTAAAATAAATGGAAAGTCAAAGAACGCCGAGTTATACCCACCAATAAGAGATGGTTTTAATTCATCAATAGTTCTAAAAAACTCAACAATCATTTGGCGTTCTTCATCTTCATTTTGTGCTGATAATAGTTTTAGAAAACCACGGTTGTCTTTCATCCCAATCAAGAATATTTTACTTGTTTTGGGGTCTAAACCTGTGGTCTCAATATCGAATACAAATCTATGAATCTCATCGTATTCATCAAATCCTTTAAATAATCTTTTACTTTTTTGAATCAGGTATTGTTCAACGGGAGATAGTATTGTTATTGCATCTGAGTTATCCCTACCCCAAGGGTCAAGTCCACCACCTTTAAAAAAGTTCACAAGGTTTGAATATGACTTTGTTGTTTTGACTAAAAAAGTTAATCCATTTTTTAATCTTTCATCTCCTTTGTCTTCTAATTTTTCTATAATGATGCCGTTTTCAGACATTGCCTTTTTTTGAAGGTTTTTGTTACCTTTATAAAAATTCTTATCCCTTAAGTCACCAACCCAAGCAAATGGAATAAATGTATCCATTCGTAAAAGTTTACCTTTAACAGGGTCTTGAATTACTTTATAAATTTTTGAGGATTTGTAATCGTACTCTAATGATACGATATATTTTTCGTCGTCTTCGCCATGCAAAAACCTTTCAATTTCTTCTTGTGGAACCATTTTATATAAATTAAATTTGGGTTATTGTACTCACAAAAAATGTTTGTGATTTCCCTTACTTAATAAATACAATAAACTAAACTGATTGTCAAACTATATTGATATAAAGATTTTCTCTAATTGGTGAAATTAATTCCCCGTTTGGTAAAAGAACGCAAAATTCACCGACGTATCTTCCTTTTTGTTTTGTGTCGTTTGCACTCCATTTGTAATAAATGTAATATTCTTTTGGTGCGTTAGGTTGAATATTAAATTTTTGAACTACATATGCTGGGTTCATAAATATTTTTTGAATACCATTGTCTATATTTTTCATAGAAAATTTTATACTTGAATTGTACAAAATAGAATAAAAATTATTTGATGCGTCAGTTCTACCGTCTTTAACAACATCCATTTTCAATATTGGTAGACTACCCCCCTGTTGAATAAAAAATTCCATATATATTATAATTTATTTTCTATTGTATTTTACAAAAAATATTTGCACTTAAGATGCCGCTGGCTGTTGGTTTCCTCTATTATTTATTGTTGAACTATAATTATTTTTTGCATCTATAAACATCTGTTGGTAATTGGGGTTATTATTTCTTGATTCTATAGCGGCATCAAATAAACATTTATTACAAGTTTCGTATTCACTTGTTGGTGTTGGGATAGGACTTTCTGATGTTTGGTTTTGTGTAATATTTAAAAATTGAAAACAGTCGATTCCTTTCCCTGTATTTACCCCGTAAACACCGTTAATTGAAAAATTATAATCTATAGGTAAAAAATAAGAACTATTTTTACTTTTACAATTTTTTATTTCAAAAACAAAATTTAGTGTTGAAAAACATTCGACACAACTCTGAAACTGTCCATTTATTTGTATAGTGGTGTCTTGTACTGTTTCTTCTATAACTGTATAACACCCTATAATACTTTCTGAGTTTAAATATACTACTTGTCCAGGAGATAATTGACCTTTTGTTGTAAAAACAACTTGGGTTTCACCCGAATTTATACAATTTGTTACTATGTAATTTGCCATAATTAATTATCTATATTTGTTATGTTTAATACGTCCGAACTATCGAAATACATAAGCCTCGGAGTGTTACCTTGCCTATCAAATATTGTTTTTGATACTGTATTATCGTAAACAAGTGTTGCTGATGAAAAATCGTAACTAAATACATTTTCAGATGTAACTACATTTTTGGTGAAACCATCAAGGATGGTATTTCCGCCAGCAGTATTTGTGCCGTCATTTCCAAAATAGTTTCCTATTTGGTTATCAGTAAACCCACTTCCAATTGTATTATCATTATTTGAGTTACCAAAATAATCACCTATTATATTTCTTTGGCAGTTGTCCCCAAAAGTTGAATACCCGAAATAATTACCAATTTTATTACTTCTGAATTCAGTACCAAACGAATTACCTGCAAATATATTTCCTATTTGATTATCAAATGTGTTAGTACTAAAAGTATTAAAGGAACATAGTTGCCCTATTTTGTTATTAGTAAATGATTCATCAATTAAATTGAATATAAAATTATCTCCTATTGTATTTTTTTCAAAACCATTATTAATTATATTTCCTCCATCATTACTGATACCATCATTCCCAAAATAGTTCCCTATTTGATTAAATTTAAAATTATCTAAAATAGTATTTCTTGTTCCTAAACTATTGTGACCAAAATAATCACCGATAATATTACCATCAAAACTATTCCCAATATCGTTACCTAAAAAATAGTTTTTAA
>Ga0315903_10005479_pt1 | contig 16533 bp, 3 predicted proteins | sample LakEriMetagenome_7_FD_203524 | JGI IMG/M metagenome (GOLD analysis project Ga0315903, IMG submission 203524) | Freshwater fungal communities from buoy surface, Lake Erie, Ohio, United States - Buoy 2 MA119 | ecosystem: Environmental > Aquatic > Freshwater > Lake | place: USA: Lake Erie, Ohio...
GGAGCTTATGCTAATGCTAAATATAACGCACGTCAACTTGGAGGTTCTAATGTATTTGCTGGTTTACAAGCTGGTAGTACTGCTTATCAAAGGAGCATTGCTGATTATGAAGAAGCTCTTGAAAATAAGAATAGGATGATTCAATCTGATGTAGATAGAGTTAATAAAACTATTCAACAAAGTAACTTGAATCAACGTATGCAGATGGCTATGTTTAATGAACAGAATAAAGCTGCACGTAGGAATGCCATTCGTCAAGGATTAATGAACACTGCAGGTACTTATTATAATCAGCAAGCAAATCAAATGACTAAAGAAGGTCTGAGTGCTGCATATCCTGACTATCAATTTTCTTGGAATAAAAAGAAATCTTCTTAAACTTATAAATAATGTCATATTCAATTTGGGACAAACAGCCTGAGCTTATATTACCTAAGATACCATTTGAGTTTCTTACAGGCTTAGCTGAAAAAAGAGATAAGCAATTAGATGAAGTAGACAGTAAGATTGGCGAGCTTAAAGGAAAGTTCGCTAGTCTTGTTGCTGCACCAGGTCATGAAGATTTGGCTACTGGACTTACTACTGATTATAATACTAAAGTTAATGATTGGTATGAAAAATACAAATCAAATCCTTTGTCTCGTGAAGGTTCTAGAGAACTTAGTTCTTTAGCTAGTCAGTTTGCAAATGACCAAAAGGTACAGACTGTAGTAAAGTCTAGACAATTCTATGAGAAGTTTGAGCCTAAGATGTGGGAAGAGCTTAGCAAAAGATCATACATTGATGCTCCAGGTATTTTACAAACTGATGGTAGTTTTCAACAGAATAGTCAAATGTATGATATGAGTAAATTTCATTTGACTTCTCAAGCTGACTGGAATACTCCTATACAAAAGCAATTAGCTATTAAACATGCTGAAATTGCTAAAAAGTATGATCAGGAACCTGTTATAAACCCTATTACAGGTGAAGTTAGTTATACTATGACTACTGAAACTGAACGGGAGTGGAAAGATCCTAATACTTTTAAAGATGTAGTAAATTCTATAGAGTACCAAATTATAGATAGTCCTACTACAGATCCAGGGTACTTATATTTAAAAGAAACTGCAAGAAGAGAACACCCTGGAGATGAAAAAGCTCAAAGAGAATATGTAAGAGAAAGAATAAAAAATGCTGCTACGCCTTATTATTATGATATTGAAAGTGAAAAAACTACTATTAAAGAAGCAGCTGATTCAAGTGGAAGTAAAGGCGCTCCAATTAAAACACCTGCTATTAAAGGATCTAGAAGCACAGTAAGTGTAGATCCAATAATGGATTTAAATGGAACTATTATTAATACTAAAGAAGTATTTGATGGTGCTATAACAGATGCTGGTGCTAATGTACTGAAAAAAGAAGGTGCCATCAGACAAGAATTTCCTGAACTAGCGGGTATAGAATTTATACCTACAGGTGCAGGTAAAGAAATAGATTTTAGTAAAATAAAAGATCCTCAACAACTTTCAAGAGCACGTGCATTAAATGCAGAATATGTTAGTGCTCAAGCTTATGCTAACTCTTTAGAAGAAATGAAGCATAATTTTATGGAAGAAGCGGGATTTCCTAATCCTGATATGCCTCTATTAGACCAAGTTACTTTAGATAGTAAACTGACTGTTTATAATGATGGTATATCTTTTTTACATAAGAATGTAGATATTTTAAGAAACCTTAATCCTAACTCTGAAGATAAAGCACTTATTAATATTATTGCAAAAGCAGAAGCTTTAAGAACAAGCGGTATAACTGAACCTCAACTTAGGGAAAACTATGAAAAAGCTGTAGAAGCAGCTAGACAATTGGGCGCAAGTTCTAATAAACGTATTGCTGATTCAGCTGGATCTTTTTATAATGCTCAGAAAAATTTTGAAACTTCTAAATTAAGCGAAGATCCTAAATACCAAAAGTATACTGACTTATTAAATAATTATTTAAAAGCTGTTGCATATCGTCAAGAGTATAACTATACTCCTTTAAGTGAAGATATAGGAGATATTACTAATACTGTAATAAATGCTAAAAATACAGGTACTTTTGAAAGACGACATGTAGATGCTAATAAAGGACTACTAAGCCCTAAGGAAAAAAAGAATTTAATAGAAGATACAGATTTTTGGACCAAGGGAATCAAGACAATCAGATTTGACCAAAGTAGAAATGCTTATGTAATAGATGTAGAACATGAAGGTGAAATAGTTGAAGTACCAGGTATAGATGATTTAGGAAAGTACGTTCAAAAAATTGATCCTACAATGTCTAATGCATATTTGACTAAACAAAAAAGTTTCTTTGATGGTCTTAATATGACTAATGGAAGATCTAGTGCTGTTCAAGTATACACTGCTTTACCTGATGGGACACAACAAGAAAGCTATAGATTACCTGTAAAAAGTGTGTATGAAGCTGTTCCAGGAATAGTAGGTGCTAATGACTACTTGTTTAAACTTGAAGAGCTTAATCCTAACAATGTCATTGTAGCTAAAAGTTTCTATGATATTGCTATGTTTATGGATGCTTATAATGTATACAAAACATCAGGATTACCAGATGCTCAAGTTACTGAAAAAGTAAATCAACTATTACAAAACCCTGAATTTCAAATTCAAGTTGTAGATGGTACTAAAGGTAAAATAAATCAAAAGTACTTTCCTACTTGGAGGCAAACTTTACAGACTATACAAGGAAAAAAGTAAGCCCTCCTGAAGCCACGCCTGGTTCTTCGGGAGGTACTAATACAGGCACTACTAATACAAGCAATACAACATTACCAGATTATTCAGCAAACATAGATTCTCCAACAGCTAAGAGCTTTTCTCAAGAAATTATTCAGAAAGGCTATACATATAGAATGGGAGCTAAGGGAGAAAGAGATGCCATAGATTGTTCAGGTGCAGTATGTAAAGTACTGAAATCTATAGGAATAGATAGAGGTGATATTACAATAAGTAATTCTGCTCAACATCTACATAATGATTCTACTGAAGTAAAAGCAGGAGAAGAAAAAGATGGAGACCTTATTACTATGAATGCTAGTCCTGGGTCTAAAAAAATTGACCATATAGGATTCTTGGTAATAGATAAAAACACTGGTAAAAAGTATATTGCTGAGTCTTCTTCTTCTTTTAATAGTGGTAGGATAGTTCCTTTTGAGGAAAGAATCTCTGCACTACAAGACTCTGCTAAAAAACAAAATCATAACTTTGAATATCATATACGTAGATTAAAATGAGGCCATCTCTCCTTACAGTAAATCCACAGACTGGACAAGCATATACAGCTGCAGAATTAGCTGACCTTAAAGTAAATAGTTTACTTAACCAATATAAAGGAGATGCTTCTCCTTATGGAGATTTGACTATTAGAACTGAAGATGCTGTATTAAGTCCTTTAGATAAAAATGATTATTCAGCTTATACTCCTAATGGTTATCAGATAGGAGCAGATAATGCAGAAATAAGAGCACAGCTTCAACCTTGGTATGAGCAACTTGGAAGAGGTGTAGTAAAAGGTACGGGTGTAGCTGCTTCTACATTTGTAGATGGTACTGTAGGAATTGTTGCAGGATTAGCCAATATGGCTACAGGAGGTGAAGATCAAAACTTACTTAACAGGTTTATAAACAATCCTTTAAGTAATGCAGTAGTAGATTTTCAAAAGTATCTTGACGAAGAATTACCTAACTACTATACTAAGGAAGAAATGGATTCTCCTTGGTGGCAAAACTTAGCTACTTCAAACTTTTGGGGAGATAATGTTATAAAAAACATGGGGTTTGCTGTAGGTGCATTAGGTGCAGGGGTAGTTACAGCAGGTATAGGAGCAGAAGCTTTAGGTATTACTAGACTTAGTAAAACCTCTAAGTTATTAGAAGGTGTAGCTAAAGGTGCAGAAGCTGGTAAGAAAATTGGCCAAGCTGAAGGGCAGGTCTTAAAAGCTTTAAGTGCAGAGGACCTAACAATTTTACGTAACCCTAAAGTATTAGATGAGCTTGAAGCTACAGCTAGAGCTTTAAAGAGTAAGACTGCTCAAAACCAGTTATTATCTTCTTTTGTAGGTTCAGTTGGTGAGGCACGTATTGAAGCTTTATCTAACGCTAAGCAGTATAAAGAAATGCGTGCTGCTGAGTTAGATACTAAATTACAATCTGGAGAAATAGATGAAGTGACTTATTCTCAAGAGATGGCAAATCTTGATAAGAACACTTTAAATAATATGAATGCTACGTTTGCCAGTAACGTAGGATTACTTAGTTTATTTAATTACATTCAGTTTAAGAATGTCTTTTCACGTGGATTTACTCCTAACAGAGCAGTAACTAATGAAGTAGCTAATATAAATGCTAAAGGTCTTTATGAGATTGAAGCAAAAGGTAGACTTTCAAAAGCTTTAGATGCTGCTACCTTACTTAAAAATCCTTTAGCTGAAATGTCTGAAGAGCAATTGCAAGGCGCAATCTCTAAAGGCATGGAGCATTATTATGATTTAAAGACAGATGCTGAGTCTAATGCTGATGTAAAAAATTGGCTTAACTCTATGGCTTATGGTTTAGGCCAAGCGTATGGTACAGAAGAAGGTTGGGAGCAAGCTGTCTCAGGATTTATTATAGGTGCTTTAGGTGTACCTACTTTTAAAGCTGACAGTAAGCTTAAGATTGGTATGGCTGGTGGCATACGTGAAGATTATAAAGAGAGAAAAGCTGCTAATGAAGGATTTAGAAGAGGAGTAGAAGTAACTAATAAGCTCCTTGAAGATAGTCCTATTAGAAAGTTATTTGATGCAGCTGTAGTAGATAAAAGTTTACAACGCTTATCAGATCAAAGTGTTGTAGATAATGATCGGGCTAATGATAAGACTATAAATGCTATGCAGCTTGCCAATATGGTAGATGCATTTGTAGAAATAGGTAAATACGATGATTTTGTAAAGCTTCTTGAAGATGAGAAAGCCTTAAATGCTACAGAGCTTCGTGAGAAGTACAAGACTACTACTAAAAGTGCAGTTACTGGCAAAGATGTTACAGTAGATTTCTTTAAAGGAATGACTGATGACCAAGTAGAAGCATATATTAAAAGAAAAGCTGATAAAGCTAAACAGCAAGCTGAGCAGATTAAAGGTATTAAGCAAAACATTGACAATAGATTTACTAGTCATAGTAGTGATGCTAAGAAAGATCTTCTTTTAAAAAGTGCTGCTACTTTAGATATTGATGATAGGATTACTAGATTAGGAGCAGAATTAAAAGAACTTTCTACCTATGGTTATACTCCTAAAGGCATAGAAGAGTTTGAAAAAACTGCAGGAGTACTTGATTTTCTGAGTCTTACCAAACCTATTGACTTTGAGAATTATCTTACTAGTTCTAAAGGACTAGAAGAATTCCAGTCTCTTATGCAAGATTATTTAAGCAAAGAAACTGACACAAACAAAGCTCTTGAGCTTGCAGAAAAAGCACGTGATTTATTTACTCTTGTAAATAAGCGTCAAGCTTTGAATGACTCTTATTTTAAGATGGCTGATGCAGAGTATGCAGCTAACCAAGATGCCCTGAATCAATCAGCACGTGAGCAGGAAGAACTTGCTAGTAAAGCACAAGATTTACGTTACAAGCAATTCTATGATCAGAATACTTCTTATAATGATAGAGAAGGATTCTTTAGTACTCAGTTTCAAGTAGACAATGGTAAAAGAAACAAAGTAACTGTCAAGGGTATAGATCGTGCTACAGGGCAAGAAATTACTCTAGAAGATGCTTATGGGGATGATAGTAAACCTGGACTAATAGATGAGCAAGGTAATCCAGTAAAGAGGACTGCTACTACTGGTAATGTGTTTGCTAATTACAAGGCTATGATAAATGGCCAAGAAAGGTCATTTGAAATTATCAATCCTCAAGAGACTACAGAAGAAGTAGATGATGTAGTTAGTCTTGAGTTCCGTAAAGATGACCCTAATAACCTTTATGATGAAGATGGTAATGCATATAGTATTGCAGAACTTGAACAAGACCCTTCTTTTTTAGCTTCTAATATACTTACAGTAACTAATCAAAGGGCAGAGTTTATAAATAATGTAAGGCGTGAAAGCCTTCAGACTTTAATCCAGTCTAATCAGAACCTCATTAATAATGTCAATGAGCAGATTAAAGGGTTAGAGTCTAAGATTGAAGAGACTAAGACTTTACTGCAACGTGCACAACGTAATAAATCAGGTCGTGTAAGAATCAATGGTACTAAGAAAGTAGCTAAAGTATTTGAACTTGAGGCTCAACTTAGTGAACTTGAAAAGCAGATTGATGACTTAATAACAGAGCGTGGTACTTTAGAAGAAGAAGGGCAAAGGTTAAATATGCAACTGCAGCAAGCTGTAGCAGCAGGCTTTGATCCTAATTCTTTTGCAGAAGATATTCAGATTGTAGCTAACCAAGTCAATTCTGCTGAGCAGGCTATAGCTAATGCTGCTAAGAAAGTTAAAGCTTTAAAACGCACAATTACAGCTTTAAAGAATCTCTTAAAAGTAGTATACCCTAAATTCAAGAAAGCCTACATAGATATTTATGGAGTAGATCCTAGTACAATATCTGATATAGTTAAAAGGTGGCAGACTGAAGTAACACCTATTCTAAGGAAACTTAGAGCCGAAGAAATAACTCGGTATGAGAATATAGCTGCTACTGAAAGGGAGATGCAAGAAGTAATGGATGCCATTGCAGAAATGGAGCAGTACTTAGCTGACTCTAAAGCTTTGCTTGAAAGACTTGAGAAAGATAGGGCTTACTTTGAAGCTGCACTTGACAAAGCCTATCTTGTAAGACGGTTAAAACAAGGAGCTAAAACTACTCCTGAGCAACCTTTGCCAGGTATAGAAAAAGAAATAGATGCTACGTCTAATGAAGATGCAGCACAATTTGTATCTGCAAAAAGAAGTATCAATGATATGTTTGCCACAGCTGGTCAACACTTTGATGCTAATGATAAAATCAATCCTAAACCTTGGGCACAAAGATGGTTTAAAGCTATTTCTAAGATTAATCTTAGTGCTGGAAACTTTGCATTAAAAGTAGTTAATGCAAAGCAAAGGCCTGACTTATTTGCTGATGTACCTGCAGATCTTAAAGAAGATGCTCTTGCAGTTATTTTGTTTAAGGATGGTAAACCAGTAGATGAGAACTTCCAACCTATCTCTGAAACATCTACTGCAGAATTACTCTATTCTTTTGTACCTCTTCCTTCACTTGAGTCAGCAGAGTTTGGTCCTAAGTTTAGAGATGCTGCAGAAGATCCTACTAAAACACAAGAACTTGTAGATAAACTTAAGGCTTTACGCACAGAGTTACATAAAAGAGTATCAGAAGGTACTCCTACTTTCTTACCTGTCACAGAAAAATCTGCAGGGCTTTTACAAACTACAGGAGCTAAAAGAACTGGTGACCAGGATCTTACTACTGCTGTATGGACTACTTTGTTTAAAGATGAAGAAGATGCAAAGAGCAACTTTAATAAATCTAAAATTGTAGTAGGTAAAGCCAAGACTCCTGAAGAAGTAAAAGCTGGTACAGCTGTTATCTATGTAGGTGGTAAAGAAGTTACTGTAAAGAATGGTATAGCTTATTTTATTACTCCTGATGCAGTAGTAGTTCCTCTTTTAGCAAGAAAGGTTACTAACGAAGAATCAGAAGTATTGTTTGATTTGCTTAGTGCTGTAGCAAATGGAAATAATGAACTAGGTGCAGACAAAGAAGTAAAAGAAGGAGAAGAAGAAAAAGGTGTTACAACCAAAGCTCCTAAAGCTAAAAGAGTATTTAAACAAGTATACAACAGGACACAAGAAAGAGCAGCTAAGGCTAAAGGCAAGAAGATTGTAACTATACGTGGTAAAAAAGGTTACTTTGTAACTAAATCTGCTCCTAGCAAAACAAGTGTAAAAGCTGCTAAGCGTGGGTTGTTACGTGACAGGATTAAACTTCTTCCTTATATCAGCCAGCTTATTTTCTTTGGTCCGCAAAGCAAAGGAGCTGATTCTACACTTATCTCTAACCCTAACCAACAGACTGAGATATTTATTAGCCCTGACTATAAAAATATTACCTTCTATGACTTTGGTAAAAAGGCAGTAGTAACTATTCCTTTTACTCCTGAATCTCTTGCTAAGAATGAAGAAGCTTTAATGACCTTCTTAGCTAATAAATATCATCAGGTAAAATCTAATTTGCTTAGTAAAGATGGCGGAGAGTATAGGGAGATTGTACGAGTTGTAAAGGATGAGGCAGGTAGACCTTTGTATGTAGAAACAAGAAGGCACACTAGCTACCAAACTTATCTTGTAAGTAACAAGTCTGGTAAGAATGCTAAAGGAGAAACTACTGAAAGGTCAGTAGAAGATATTCCTTTGACTACAAACGTAGCACCTGATGCTAAAGGTGAGATAGTAGTCAAGAGTACTTATTTGAAGTTCTCTCCTGAAGTAGAAGCTATTAAAGATGCTCCTATTACAAGCAAGACTCCTCCTAAAGCACCTGCAGCTCCTACAAAAGACTCTGGAGTACTTAAAACTGAAGCAGTAATAGATACTATAGATGAACTTATCAACGCTGAAAATTTTGATCAAGGTACTATTTTAGAAAAAATTGCAAAACCTTTAGTATCGCTAGGTTATACAGAGGCATTTTTTAAAGAGGTAGATACATTAGTAAAAGAATCTACAGAAGATGAAGTATCTGCTAAACTTGACTCTGTACAAAAAGATAGTTATTTTACATTAAAAGCTACTAAGACTTTACTACAAAAAGAAATAGCCGCTAAAGTAGGAGTAGCACCTATTGCTTCAGACCCTGCTGCATTACCTAGTGACATAGGTGGAGGAACACCTTTTGATATTAGCAAACTAGGTTCTGCAGATACTACACTTGACTCACAAGTAGAAGCACTTAAAAATGCAGATGCAGCTGCTGCTCAACAAGCAGATGAAGATGATGCAGATGAAGACTTGTTTAGGACCCAAACAACCGGTGCTCCTACTATTGATATAAAGAAAGCTAAGGCTTGGCTCAATAAGAACTTACCTAATGTTCCTTTAGAGATTCGTGATAAGATTGCTAATGGATTGGCACAAGGTAAGATTGATACGAATGGTGTAATGCACCTTTCTAATTTTGCAGAAGAAGGTACAGAATACCATGAAGCATTGCATGCTGTAATGCTTGGTATACTTTCAGATGAAGAACTTGCAGCTGTATATAAAGATGCAAAAAAACTTTTTGGTAAACCTACAGAGGAGCAATTAGCGGAACTTAAGAAAACCTATCCTCGCCTTTCACCTAGTCTTCTTGAACAAAGATGGTATGACGAACAACTTGCAGAAGGATTTAGAGATTATGCATTAAGTCGTGATAAGATTGCACCTACAACTATTCTTGGTGCTTTGTACCAAAAACTTTTGCAGTTAATTGAGGCTGTCAAAGGATTGTTTAAAGCTCGTGTAATCAATGAGTTATACAACAATTTGTACACTGGTTATTATGCTAATAGTCTGTATGACCAAGGTAAAGTAAAAAGCCGTTTAGCTAATACACATATATTAAGGCCTATTCAAGGTCTAAAAAATGTTACCAAGGCTGGAGTAGAAAAGCCTATGGATCTTTTAAAGTCTGAGCAGATTACTAAAGAGACAGTTAATGCCGTAGTAAGTAATTTGTTTAAAGAACTGTTTAATGACATTACCAATATTCAAGCTATGGCTATGAGTAAAGGTGCTTTTAATAGTTATATAAATAAAGCTATTAAAGCTACAATTAAACAGATTGACTCTTTGCCTCAGAATGCTCGTCTCGACTATTTAAAAACTAAAGTCCTTAATGAGCGTAAAGCTGAAGTAGTACGTGTAGTAAAAGAGTATGTACAAAAAGACTTAGGTATTGACTTGGGTCTTTATGATGATGCTAAAGAGTTTGAGAATGAAGATAATAAAGAAGCTAAAGACTCTGTAGTAAAGAAAGATAGTACTACTATTCATCCTAGAGAAGGCACTAGTGCTTTTGTTAAATTACTTGTAGCTTCACTAGAAGATTATACAAGGGATGAACAAGGGCAAATGGTTCCTAAAGTAGGAGAGTTCTTTGGATTACCTGAGCTTGTTAATCCTAATTCTGCTTATAATTATCTTCTTAAGACTTTACATAATGCTACATCTATCAATCAGATGATGAGTATTATGGAAGCTAATCAAGATAAAGTTCCTTATCTCAAACAATTACTCAGACTATTAAATGACCCGCAGCTTATAAAACCTTTAGATGGTACTATGTTGAAGGTAAACTTCCTTCAATCTATGTATAAGTCTGCTGTTAATTACAGGATGTGGCTTGTTAATAAAGAAGATGTAGTAGCAGTAAATCCTAATGCTGAAAGTCAAGAAAGACGTATTGAACAGAAATGGAGAAATGCTTTAGTAGAAAGTGTAAATACTCCTAACTCTGTTGTTACTAAACCTAAAAGTGGTAAGCTTCCTGTAGTAAATGCAGCTGCTGTAAAACAACTTCTTAAAGATTCTAAAGAAGAAGCTAAAGAAGGTACCTTTAATTATTGGGTAGCTGCTTTGAATAAGTTTGGTTTTACTATTACAGCACCTGAGGAATACTCTGCAGAAGAACGTGACCTTCTTAGTGAGAATGCTTCATGGTTATTTGCAACTCTTAGTAAGGAGAATGTAGAGCTTGATTATTTGTGGAACAAACTTTCTGCAGGTCGTGTTGAAAACCTTATAAAGCTTGAAGCGGCACGTAACTATGATGTTACTGACTTACAGCATATAGGACCTGATGGTAAGACAAGGTATGGTATTACAGAGCATAACATGGTCTCTATGATTGGGGATTATATTAACTCTATGGAACCTGGTACTAGTATTCAGACTTTGTATGCTACATACCCAGCACTTGATTCTATTTATACACGTAATTCTTACTTCTTGCATAATGTCTTGTTTAAAGATGGTGTAAGAACATCTGCTCCTTTCCAGACAAGTATTCTTGAAGGTGCTAGAATTAATGAGCCGGGACAAGAAGGAGAGACTAATACTAAGATGGTAAAAGCAGACAGAGCTTGGATGAGCTTTAATGCTGTACTTACTGGATTGTTTCCTTTAATTCGTACCTCAGATAAATCTCTTGAGTATGGTATTCAAACTAAAGTACCTTTTACAATAGATAAGATTGGGGAGAATGTGGGTAACTATTTAGATGTTTTTGTAGGGTATCTTGTAGACGAACTTAACATGGGTAGAAGTACTGATGTTAGTAATATCAAGAACTTTGATAAGAATATAGGTAATGGTTTATACTTCTTTAAAGATATTCTAAAAGGTAAAGTACGTTCTATATTACCCACAGAGTCAGTTAATGAGTACATTAATAAAGAAAGAGATAATATAGAAGAAGCTATTCTTGAGTATCTGGACAGCCATGATACTGAAGTAAGAGAGTATATGTCTAAGAATGATCTTCTTCTTGGTACAAAATTCACAGCTTTAGATAGAGGTATTCTTGAAAGTGGAGCACCTGTTGCAGATGTTATTAGGGCATTCAGTGTAAACTATCTTATAGGTAATATTGAACAGACTAAGATGTTCTTTGGGCATCCTGCGTTCTATAAGAATAGCATTGAATTGTTTAAACGTACTGCAGGTGCAGTTGGTACTAAGCAAGTGGCTTTAGTAGATGATACTATCAATGCTTTCTTAAATGCAGTGCCTACAGTTAAGCAAGATGGTAAAACACAAAAGAATGGTAACATAGATGTAGTAGTACTACAAGAACCTGTTACTAACTCTGAGTATTATAATGAGTATGTAAAGCTATTAGGTGAAGAAATGGCTAAGAAATACTTAGGCATGGAAGAAGCTGATGGTCAAGGTTATATTACTCTTCCTGAGTATAGAGAACTAATGATACGTATTGGAAGCTGGAATAATACTATGGAAGGCTTCTATATTGCTGTAATGAGAGGTGAAGGTTGGACAATTCCTAAAGAATCTATTAACACAGTATTTAATCCTCTTAAGGCTCAATATTATGGAATGCACAAAATGGGAGACACTTCTTTCCCTGTATTCCTCAAGTTCAGTTTGCTTCCTTTGATTCCTTCTGTATATAAAGGTACTAACATGGAGCCTATTGCTGAATCTATGATGCAGAATGGGCAAGGCGTAGCTGTCTATCCTTCTGGTATTAAGCTTGGAGCTTTGATGCAAGATGGTAAACAATTCTTACCTATGTATGATGAAGATGGTACTACTTCAATGATTCCATCTGATGTAAATATCTTGTCTTTGGATTATCGGTTTATGGGTATCCAAGTACAGACTGGTAATAAGATTAAAGAGACTACCCCTCGTGGTACACAGCAAGCTAAGATTGTTGTATCTAACATGTTTGAGAATGGAGTAGCTAAGCCTATTAGTGTAGTTACTGACCGTGGTATAAAGAAATTAACAAGTGAGCAAACCGCAGAACTTGTAAAAGAGTATCATACTGTAACTAATAAAATTACTGAAGCTAAGATTAAAGAACTCTTAGAAGGAGAACTAGGAGCAACTAAAGAACAAGTAGTTAATATTGATGGTAATCTTGAAACTGTTTATAAGATTAAGAACCAAAAAAAGCTTGCGGCTATTCTTAAGAAAGCTTCTTTGAATAGGAGTTCTCCTGATAATATTGTAGATTCTTTTGATATTACTGAAGATGAAGCTGGAGAAGAAGTAAGATTTAAGTATCTTCTTGATGCTGTACCAGGTAGAAATAAGATTGAGAACTTGTTATTCTCTTTGGTAAATAATAATATTATTAGTCAAGAGTTTTATGGAGGTACAAGGATTCAAGCAGCAGGTACAGGATTTGAAAATACTCCTAGAAAATCTGATAATAAAGCCCTGTCTTCTAACCCTGCTTTGAAGTTTTACCGTAAAGGTAAATTTGGAGAGACTTTACCTGCACAGGTAAAAATGTCTCCTAATAAGAATATGGTTAGGCTTATTAATAAGATAGGAAAGCAAGAAACTCTATCTGAAAATATAGCTATAGTCAATGAGCTTCTTAAAAAATATTTAGGTAATGACGAAGCACGGTATAATGTAGAAGCTGCAAAAGCTGAAGGATTACCTATTGAGTTGTTCCAATTTGTAGGTTACAGGATTCCTACTCAAGGTATGAATACTATTGAGCACCTTGAAGTAATAGAGTTCCTTGATCCTTTGAATGGAGAAGCTATGCAACTACCTAGTGAGCTTGTAGCTAAGTCAGGTGGTGACTATGATATTGATAAAATCAATGTGTACTTTAAGCAATTCAATGACCAAGGTGAATTAATTACTAATGGTAAACAAGGTTTACAAAACAGACTTGTAGAACTTAATCAAGCATTTCTTGCTGCTCCTGAGAATATGGAAGAGCTGCTTACACCTAATAGTCCTATTACTCTTGAGAAACTTGCTGAAGAAATAGGTAGGGCTGATAAAGTAGGTAGTACTGAGTCTCTTTCTTGGTTATTTAACCTTAAAGCAGCTGAAATGTTTGTAGTAGGTAAGGCTGCAGTAGGTATTACTGCACGCCACATTACTCACCACACACTTGCACAACAAGCTGATTTAAAAGTAAACCAAGCTTTTAGAAATACAAATAAGCAAATCAAAGCTGAATTCCTTTCTTCTGAGTTGAAGTTTGAAGGTATGCAGGAAAAGTATAGTCTTGGAGGAGTAAAGGATGTTACAGGCAAGCATAAGATTAACAATATAATCTCTGAGTTTTTGTCAGCTTTTGTAGATGTAGTAAAAGATCCTTTTGTATTTGATATTAATGGTAGTACAGATACTGCAGATGTCTATATGTATTTAGTAAGACGTGGTCTTCCTATTGAGACAGCTGTATATTTCATGAATCAGCCTATTATCAAAATGTACCTAGATAGACTTTCTAATGCAAAGGCTATGTTTAAAGAAGGTAAGACTGATCTAGATGGAGAAGATTTGACTGTAAGAAGTTCTAAAATACTTGCTGATTTAGAAGCTCTTCTTAACAACGAGTTTAAGAAATCAGTTGGAGATAAAGCTGATATTAGTAAAATATCTTTTAAGTTTCTTACTCAGTCTGAACTTAAGAATAACCTAAAGTCTTCTATTGAAGGTGGAGATGTGACTTTCATAAGAACTCAGTACCAAGTATTGCAGAACTTCCTTAACTATCAGCAGCAAGCTAATAACTTACGTGCTTTGATGGATGCTACTTCTCAAGATACTACTAAGCCTAAAAACTTTAATGCTTCTGATGAAGCACGTAGTAGAATGAAAGAAGTAGAAGCTACTGAGATGTTTGATATGGATTCAGTAGAAAGAATCTTTTCTAACACTTTCCTTGGTGGATTTAGAGAAGCTCAAAATACTACAGATACATTTAGAGATTTATTTATTACAGAACGTCCTGGAGTAAGAAAAGCCTTTGATAGATTAAGAAGTTACCTTACTATCAATAGGGTTACAGGAGATAAAGCTAATGTCCTTATGGATAGAGCTAAGAATGACTTTATTGTTTACTTAGCATCTAGGTTCTTAAAAGAAGTAGCAGGTCTTGATCAAAAGAGCATGTTTGTAGGAGAAAATACTACAGCTAAAAAATTAGCTGCTACTTTAAAGTCTCCCAATCCTGCTATTAAGAATAACCCTTTCTACAAGAACATGTACCCATTGCTTGAGAACATCCGAGCAAATGTAGAAGGTATAAAAATGTTTAATGGTAAAATGAATGCCTTTGACTTTAATCAAATGGTCAATGGTATGCGTGCTATTTCAGATGATAGTAAGAAAGTAGAATATGCAATATTTGCTTTGCTTCAATCAGGTCTAGATAACTCTCCTATTACATGGTATGATAAAGTGCCTATTGAATTAATGGCAACTAGGATTCTAGGACCTGCTATTAAAGCATATATGAGTACTATAACTAGTGGAGATGTAGATGCTTTCTTTACTCAGTTTATTAAGAATAACTATATTTACAGTGACTTAGTGCCTAATGCAGGAGTTTTTAAAGGAGATGGCACTGGTAATATAGGAATAAATTCTGCAGGAGAAGCTACTATTACTAAAAAGATACTTGCAAACAGACAGTACGTAAAACTTTTTGCTCCTTTCCCACAATACTATGGTAAGGATAAAAAGATTCAGATGGAAAAAGATCGTGCTGCAGGATTAGAAGTTGGTGAAATGCTTCTTTTGGCTAGAGTAGGTAAAGACAAATTTAAGCTAGTAAGCAAGCAAGGGGATAAAATGTACATGAAGGAGTACAGTTATGCTATTAGGTCTTCTATCTTAAAAGAAAATAATCCTAACGAAGGTGCATTTAAAGGATATTTTCCTAATTGGTCTGAACCTGCACCTACTGTATTTACAGAAAATCCTATAGATCAATCTGATAATGAGTCTAAAAATAAGTGTAAAGGTAAAGAACAATGAGTTGTCCTAATATAAATAGTCCTGAATGGAAAGAACTTATTAAACAAGTTCCTGAATCAATAGCATATACCTTATGGGATAAGTATGATGGTAATGTACCTAAGTCTGCAATTGACCAATTGACAGGTAATTATGATACTACTTTATTAAATAATGCAGCTAGTAAATTAGATAACTCATTACGGCAGATTCTTGCTAACATGGGTATTAGTTACCAAGCTGTAGATGCAATTAAAGATGATAGGGGGAATGTTTTATCTGCTGTAGCTAAAGCAGATATGCTTAACAAAATTGTCCAGGTAATTGAGGGAAAAGCTGATGCTACTACCTTACCTGAAGAAGCAAGTCACTTTTTTGTAGAGGCTTTAGATAAAAATGGACATGTGTATAAAAGTATGTATGAAGCTATTACCAAGTATTCTGTGTACCAGCAAGTGGTAGAGCAGTACGGTAATCTGTCTGATTATACTGAAGAGTCATTGCGAAAAGAAGCTATGGCTAAAGTGCTTGCACAAGAGCTTATCAATACATCTAGGGAATCTACTTTAAGTGTAGCTCAACAAAAAACTTTGTTTAGTTGGTGGAACATGGTACTTAGCAAGCTAAAGCAAATGTTTAGCAAGTTTGACCATGAAAAATTCAATAATGCCGTAGAAGAGTTTTCTCCATTCAAAGAATTAGCTGCTAAGATTGCTGAAAATAATTTAGAAGATTTATCAGCTCCTATTAACCCCTCCCACTCTTATTATCAGCTAGACAATGCATCACCTAATCAAGTCCAGAAAGATATTATGGATAAGATTATGGAAGGTGCAAAAGGCATTACTAAAGTAGCAGTAGGTGAAGACAGAGGGTATGAAAAAGAAGGTAAAAGGTTAGGAGAATCTGTTACTACAAAACGTGACAGGATATTTGATGCTAAGTATGCAAACAGACCTGCAAATCCTGAGCTAGAAGAACGTAAGGTCCTTGCAGGTAAAATAGGTTCTGCAG
>Ga0315903_10005480_pt1 | contig 16532 bp, 32 predicted proteins | sample LakEriMetagenome_7_FD_203524 | JGI IMG/M metagenome (GOLD analysis project Ga0315903, IMG submission 203524) | Freshwater fungal communities from buoy surface, Lake Erie, Ohio, United States - Buoy 2 MA119 | ecosystem: Environmental > Aquatic > Freshwater > Lake | place: USA: Lake Erie, Ohio...
CGATCTAAATTCTTTGACATCATCGATGGCACTCTTCAACGTCTCTGCATAATTGAGTGCTTGTTGTTTGGATAAATGTACACTTGATTCAGTATCAATGTAGCCTTTGGTCAACAAGGTCCAAATGTGATACCATCGTGTTTTGCTCCACCAGTTTGTTTTGCCTGTGGTGTAAATGGTCACGACAATGTCGTGATCGTCTGCTTCAACCCACATGTTATGGTTATGATTTTCATCGTGACAGTTACAAGCAATTCGGTAGACTTTGCTGTTGCCCCAATCGTTGGTTTTCATTATACCTTCTGCTGGAATTTGTGTCTTCATTGAAAAGTTGGCCTTTCGAAAGTTTTAACTTGATTTCTACTTGCTGATATATTATCAACCATTCGGTTATAGTCATCTTCACTCATTGCACTTTTATAAATGGTCAATGATTGTGTCATCATGATAGCCGCAACTTCCATAGGACTATTTTCTGCACACATGTGGTCAGCAAATTCTAAAAAATTATCATAAAGACGTTGTAATTTATCATCGTTCATCTACAGGTTTCCAACCATTTATCTAGTTGAGCAACGGCTTCGTTGAAATCTACAGCAAATACTTTTGCTCGTAGTTCATCTTCAACAATGTTTATATCAAATGGTATCACACCGTTGAATCTGAAATCTTCAGGCACTTCGGTGGTTACTGTAAATTCCTGCATGTTTTTGGCACGATTAATTAAAGCCGTTGCCATGTCTACTGAGTTCATTGTAGTTTCCTTTCTTTGGCTTGTGATTCTTGTTCATAGATCCGTTCAAGCATTTCAAGATCTTCTTTGTCTAGATCATCTAGATCCAATCGGCGAGCATTTTTGGCTTCTCCAGTACGAAACATTTCTGTAATACTGGCCATCAACTCGTCTAATTCTTCTTGTGTGCCTTCAAAGTTGTCAAAGCACCCTGGAGCAAATTCGATCTTGAGATCTTTCATTTCGTCCAGTGAGAGTTCTTGCAGTGTTTTATTTTCAGTGTTCATTTTTTGCCTTGTTGATATCTAAATTCTCTTCGTAACCACCATTTGTATTGATTGAAGTAGTGAGAAATGCTATAGGCAGATTGATTGAACGCATCACGTTCCATGCAATTTTCTTGCCAGCACATCCTTACCCAATCGCGAAACTTACCTTTTGTCATTTGCATCTTCTCTAAATCTTAATAAAAATGCTTCTTCATAGCAACTAAATTCTTCGGCTTGCTGATTACGATAGTGTACCCATGTGTGTCCGTCTATCACAATGGTGTGTAATACTGTAAATCGTACTCCGGTACTGTTGGACCAGTTACTGCCTTGTTTGACTTTCTGCATCTTGTTTATCCCCAAAGACTTCGATAGCGTTAGTGACCATCTGCTTGATCTCTTCTTCTGAAAACTTTGATTCTACTGCATTAATTCTAAAATGTTGATCTGGATACTGCTTTTTTAGACTTTCAAACAGTCCGGTGAAGTCTGCACCTTGCCCAAGGAATTGTCCTTCTCCGGAATAGGCAAAATATTGATTCTCAACTCGTTCAATGTCCAAAATCATTTCGTCTACTCCAAATTCCAATTCTCCGTTACGTCCTACCTTAACATCGATACCCTTTTTTTCCAAAGTTGCAATTACTGCCTTGCTTACTTTGTGAATGATAGATGCTTGGCCAAGTTTAAAAAACAGCCAGTATATCACTGCTTGAAAAAGAATATTGCCCCAATCTAAATCTTCCATGGTATCTCTTAAAATAGTTACTGTTGATTATATTATAACATTATTTACGCAATGTGTCAACTCCAGCGTAGAATAAACCAATCACGTTTGGCTTCACTTTTCCAACTGAACAGGCCTTTGTCTTCTACCACATAGGCATCGTTGTCCCGAGCCCACGCCATCATTTCAGTGACCTGTTCAGCAGTGTATTGGTTAACATCAACTTTGACTCCTTTGAGTCTAAACGGGCCGACTTCGCAGGTCTCCAGTTTGGGGCCTTTGTTTTCTTCTGCACTCATAGGAGGCATAAAGGTACCAGGTGCCGGAATGTTCACTTGCGTGGTTGCTGTGGTGTTTTTGATTTTTGCCATTATTGAAACTTTATCCAAAATTTAGTTACTAACTGATAGTTTTTATTATAACACATAACTTTTTCAGTGTCAAATCCTAGTTTCACAATGCTAATTTTTTTTGAATATATTCGTTGACTTTGATTTTGAGTATGTCAAAATAATAAAGATTATCATCCCATTTTGTTATTGCAAGAGCATCCACAGGACTTACACCCAAACTCATTTTACCCCACACATTGAAGTTGCCTTCGCGACAAGGAACATCGCCATCGAACCCATCAAACTTTCGAGCCGCTTTGTGAAAGGAAAAATAATTGCCTTGCGGATTTTTCCAATATATGTGAGGAGTGGCTTCAAAAGGATTTACAGTTCTGTCTGTGTCGCTGGAGAATTTAGACAATTCAAAATCAACTTCGTCTTGTGTCATTTCACTGTACCCGTACTTGCCAATGTCTTCTCCAAATATACTAAGTCTAGAGTTTTCATTTGGCTTGGGGATACCCAACGCCCACATTGCCCAATTTTGATCAACCCAGTTTGCAGTTAGCCACTTGTGTGTTTCATCCAAGTCTGCTTCCGATTCGTAAGGTAACCCTGCAATAAAACTTGCAGTGCCTCTATACAGTCCAACATGTTTGTTCATGTACGCTCGAGTATCAAGCATTAGTTGTTTCACCACTGTGGGGTCCATGCCTTTTCCAACAACTTTACCTGCTTGACGATTAAATGTTTCAACTCCGTAGAACTGACTCCACACTCTAGCATCGGCCAATAGTTCTAATTGTTGTGGATGGGACTTTAACAAATCAATACGAATAAATGCATTGAAGTTTGGATTAACTCCGCTACGTTGTACTGCACGACTAAGTTTTTCTAGTTTGGCATCTCTATCGTTCAGTGTTTCGTCTGCAATCATATAAGCAGTGACGCCCCACTTGTCGTGCATGGTCTTGATATATCGATATATGTGTTCTTCACTAATGCTTGTATCTTCTTTGACTCCAAGTATTGGAAACGTACAAAATTTACAAGCAAATCTACAACCCCTACTGAGTTCCATGGACACTGCATCAGTTGGTTGCAAGAAATCCCTTGTCTCGTAATCAACAGTGTAGTCGTCCAATGGCCAACTTGGATAAAAGTGCAGGGCATCTATAGCCCAACCTTTGTGATACGGCTTGCCATAGGGTTTGGTGCCGTTACTGAATTCGTATTCTAGAATGGCTTTGCCGGCAAGTTCGCCAAAGCCGTTTACATAATAGTTTGCTCCAAGATCTGGACCTAACACACTATGTCCGCCTACTATGATAACAACTTCTGGATAGTGTAGTTTAACATGGTCGCACAGGCCTTTTACATTAGAATGATTAATATTCCATGTAGCACTGAACCCTATCCATTTTAATGATCCTTGTTTATATCTTTGATCAACTAAGGTAATTAGATCTTCTAAAGGCCAATGTGTAATATAGTCAACAACTTCTATATCCCAGTTGAACTGTCGTAGGTAGTGTGCCATTCGATAAGCACCACCGGCTCGTTCTATACTGAGATAATGTTCTGTGAATCCTGTAAAAATTAAGGCTCTATGCATATACCTTATTTACGTGCCAATTCCAATAGCATCACATATTTTTGATAAGCCTTTTCTACTGGCTCTCATCATAGGAACTCCAGTCATCAGCGACTCCACTTCATGATAAACCAGTTGCGATCTTTTTCATTTCGAAACCAAAACCTTCGATCGTTCATGTACCAACGAGCATTTAGTTCAGGTGCTTTGTCTTTGTCCCACATACTGCCACAGTTGCCGTAGGTATCAAGACACCATGTTTCCATTTCCATCCAGTTGCCGCCAACGGGCTCTACACAATGGTATCGACTACCATAGACTGTGCCTTCACTGAGCACTAGATCACTAACGGGTTGACTATTCAAATCTCGCATGAGTCTGTCTATGGCTTGCTGTGTAAAATAACTTTTGCCTGTGTTCCTACCACCCATAAAGATTTTTAACTCTTTACCGTTGTGTTTTGTCATCTTATCCAATAAGTCGAGTTGCCACTAGTGTAACATCAATCACCCTTGATAGTGTCAAAGAGATTTTGTTTTTCTTTTTTATATGTACGCCAACTTTCCATCATTGGGTCAAACATCCACCATTTAAAAGTAGACACAAAGAACATGGCAACAGGAACAACCGCAATATACATATTGTATGGACTAGGTGAAAACGCAGCCATGCCTAGAAAAAATGCTCCTACAAGATAACAGCGTTGCCAAAATTCACATTTGCGCCATTGCCATTTAATGAACAACAATATCTCTTTAATCATTTTTGATTTTCTTTAGTTAGTTGACAAACCAATTGGAATCGATCCCAAGCCTTTTTTACTGCGGGGTTGGACATCAGCAATGTTGCTTCTTGTTGCATGGCTTTAATTCCGGCTTCAGCAATGTCGTGTGTACTGGCCCCGTGTAGTGTGCATAGGTCATCTCCAAACTCTTTGGCCAACTTCTTCCAGGCTCTTTGTTGAGCCGGTGTAATAGGAGTACGGGCTGGCCGCATTTCGCTGGCTTTGTTCAGTGCTCGGCAAATTGCATCTTCGGCCACACGCCCTGCGGCAATCATGGCCGCATAGTCAGGATCGACATTGTACCTACGACTTTGTCCACCTGGATAGCACATCACAAGATGTGTGCCCTTGGAGAAACTGTCCAAGTACTCACTGTCGTATTCACTCACAGGCACATACCTGTGTCCCTTTTTTTCGTAATAGATCTTTTTCATATCCGCCTCGATATGAAATGTGTTTGTTAAAACGCATCCCAGTGATAACTACGCTCAATGACCTTGCTGAGTATGACACGGTCGCCCATGTCGTTGATGAAGATAAACTTGCCACTGTTGGAATCAATCTGTTTGAGATCTTCATTGCTGAATTGACAGTTTTCCCAATCCCAACCGCGGTCACCATCTTCGTCTGTTTCTTCCTCAAAAACTTTGTAGTCCAGTTGGATTCGACCAGTCAACGGGTTGCCAGTCCATACTTTGGTCTCCACAAGGTCTTCTGAAATGTCTAGACCTTTTGGTTGTAGGGTAACCTTGTATTTGGTTTCACCGCTGAACTCAGGACGAGCATTCAACATCTTCATGGCTTGCTGAGGTGTTTCGTTGTAACGATTCATTTCCTCAACCAAAGCCTTCAACATGTCAAAGTTGAACTGATCAAACATACTGGAGATACGGCAAATAGTTTGGATGTGTTCCTTGGCATTGAGATTGTCTTCACAGTACTCAACGATAAAGTCATTGTCTAGGCCTTTGTAGTCCAGCATATAGTAGATGCGACCTGGACGATTACGCATGTGTTGGTTCACACGCCACTTGTCATTACAGGTCAACACAAACAACTTCTTGCTGGGGTACACTCCGTCCAGCAGAGTCAGCATCTTTTCCTGGTCATCGTTGTCGTAGACTTTTTCAAACTCGTCGAACAGAATCACAGTGGGTTGCTCAATCATTTGTAAGAAGCCATTGAAGTCTTCGCCACACCATGGCTGATTGATAACGATAGTGGGTATGCCCTGTGCTTGTGCTTCCAAAGAAAGCATCTTAGCCAGCAGTGTCTTGCCACTGCCTTTTTCACCAGTGAGCATTACACCAGTTGAATTAGGACGGTCGTGGAATGTGCGTAGAACACGCTCTGTATTACGATGAGTATCACCGTAGATCTTGCCTTTGATTTCAAAACCATCGACTGCTTCAAGATAGAAGCAACCGGCCATCTTATCAAATTTAACAGTGTAGGTACCTGCGGGCAATGCATCGTGTAGGTCCATTGCTTCTTTGGTAGAAACATTGAAACGTGTGCCCGATTTCATAAAGTAAGTCATACAATCTTTCAGTGTGTTTGTTGCTATGTGTCTATTATACAATAAAACAGTAGGGTAGTCAACTTACCTAATGCCTTTAATTGCATTAATTTTTTCTAAACGTTCGTGATCTTCTCTACATTCTTTGGAACAGAATGCGCCTTCGGTTGGGTCTTCACACACCAAACAAAGGCCTGTGAGTTCTGGAACTTTGGCTTTGAATTGCAGAGCCTTTTCCAAAAACATATTGGTAAATTTTTCTGCTTCGTCTAATGGATCACTCATATACTTCTTTCTTGGTTGTTAATAACATTCTTTGTAGATAGTGTATCTTGGCTTAGGATACTTTTCTAAAAATTTTTCTTCTTTGATGAACTTATTCATGTCGCCTGCATTGAAAAACATTCTGTTGAAAACTGTCACGTGTTTGCCCTCAATCACTTCGGTCACTGTCAAATAATTACTCTTTGCTGTTCCAGCCATTTAATGCTCCTTGATTAAAATTTGTAGGTGTTGTGTGATTATACAGGAAAAAATAGCCACTGTAAAGTGGCTATTTGCTCAAACACAATATTATCTATTGCAGACATTATGTAGTTTTGTTGTCATCTTTCTGCTGTAACATAATACTGGGAGGATATGATTCAAACGACCATATCTTTACTGGCTTCCAATATTTGTGTATGATATTATTGATAACAATAACACCAGCAATTACAACGACAAATCCCAACATTGTCAAAATGCTTCCTGCCAAAAATACGGCTGCTTGATTCATATCCATGTTTACTTGTTCATCATCAATGCGTTGAAGTTACTTGGTACAACAATTGTCTGTACCTGTCCGTTTTTAATACCTTCACTGATGTTCAACATGGCCTGTGCCTGCATAAACGCAATACTTGCACCTGAATTGTTGGCCAAGGCCGCCATACGACGACTTTCTGCTTCAGCAGTCTTGACTTCAACTTCCTTCTGCTTCAACTCGTTCTTACTGCGAACTAGCGCATTGGCACTTTCAACAACTGCATCTGCTGGCACAACATTACGAATCAGCACTTGGCTAATCATAATAGTACCGTCCAACTTTTCTTCTGCCAAGTTACGAACAATTTCTTCTTGGATGAACTTTTCCATCTCACCGCGGTTGTCTGCCATATCCAATGCTTCGTACTTACGTGCGGCCTTGTAGATGGCATTGCGAGCATTTTGTACGATGTAGTTATACATCACATAAGTATCACCTTTGAACTCAGCGTGGAAAGCACGGTTCTTAGTGGCATACAGTTCTGACACTTGCTGTGGATTGATGTTGTAAACAACCACAGCATCAAAGTCTTTCATTGTGCTGTTGTCTTTGGCTACAGGAGTCATGTTCTCCAATGTGACGTTGACATCCTTGATGGGGAATGTAAGCACCTCACCGATCAAAGTTTGATTGAACGAGCCAGGCAATAGTTCGCCTTGCTGTACTTGTTTGTCAAAGCCAACACGGACACCAACTTCACCAGTTTCAATACGAGTACAACCTGTTGCCAAAACTGCGGCGGCAAGAATAGAGAGAGTAAAAATACGTTTCATGTGATACCTTAAAATAAAATAACAATCGCTGTCATTACCATTAATGCCAGCAATGCGACAACTATACTATAACCAATAGACTTTGTCAAGGTCCAACGTTCCTTGCCTTCTAGTTTTCTCCAGGCAGTAATGCCAAAGTGAATAAGGACGGCAAGGACGGCAAATGCTAGCCAAAGTCTAATCATTGTGTTACCTTGAGAGCGGCTTCAACTGCGGCCTTGACTGCGGCATCCAATTGCTCTTGTGTGTAGGCTTCGTCTTGAACAGGTGCTTTGAAAGCATCGTCTGGATGTACACCCAACTCACCGATAACTTCGTAGCGGCAAGCACGACCCTTAGACGCATTGTAGTCAGTAGGAATGCTTACAACATCTGCTGGATTGATCTTAAGAATCACTGTGCGCTCGCCACCAAAGTGGTCCAAGTATTCACGTGAGCAAAAGTGCAAACCAGAACTGCAAGTGTTTTCGGCTTTGTCGTCGACCATGTTGCGTTCCATTTCAACAACTTGTCCAATACTGTTATCCATTGTACCGCTGTGGCAATCCTTGTAGTCCTTGCGAACTTTCTTGTAGGCCAAGAAGTGACCGTCATTGGTAATTGGCAGGTTACCCTTTTCCAAAAACTTGTACAGTTCTGTCACAGCACGATGGCTTGGATTGCTCATCAAGTTCTCCATGAACTTGATCATTGGCTCAATTGGAAAGCCGTCTTGATACATTTGGATGATACGATCAGCCAATGTGTTGTGGAACTCGTGTCCCTTCCAGTAGAACTTGTCTCCCTGGATAGCGATGTTGCCAGCGCCGTACTCAAGCACAATCTTCTTTGGCTCGATGATGTCGCGAACAGTTTCCCATTCGCCTGTTTTAATTGCTTCTTTAACTTTCTCATAGGCAATATGAGTAGAAGTAATTGTATGAGGATTGTTGTCAATCACAACAACAATATTTTTGCCCTGAATCAAATATGGAAATGTCATTTTAAACACCTTTCTGTGTGTCGATCAAATTAATGTACTCTGCAACCTCTGTGTTAGGAGCACTACGCAAGTAGGCCAATAACGGATATCGTTTGCTGATGTCAGAGCATTCATCAACAAATTTTTGAACTTGGGCTTCTGGGTTGAACGTTACACCTTGAGCATAACGACTGCACAAACGCTTCAAACTCAGTTCACTGTACTTGATCTTGTCAAAGCCTTTAAACTGTGTTACCAATTTAGTGTAGGGACTAACAGGATTAGTTACTGTGGAAACAATGTTGCTATTATATTGCAACAAGTTGAAACTGTCAACAGCATACAACACCAAACTCATAACAAGTTTGTTATCAATTGGCTTGGCCAATTCATTAGCAACATGGTCTTCGATGTTGACCCAATTTGCCTGTGTACGGATGAACTCAATGTCACCTTTACGCACACCATAAATGGTAGTTTGGAGACCTTTCAATCCACAGTCTTTCAAGTCATTGTAGAACTGTTTAACATCAATTGAACCATGCTTGCTTTGAACTTCAAAGCCGCTCAAAGGCAAGTAGTAATAAGTTTGAGCGGCATCAAACGAATCAGCCTTGCCGGCATCACGCCAAACCATTTCACGTTCACGATGGTAACCACCGTTGCCACGTTCTTGCAGAGCAAGGATGGTAACGTTCTTGCCCAAGCCGCTGTCAGCACGTTCTTTCTTTTCCAGTGTGCTGGCATTGACAATAGTGGCCTGTGGAGGATTGGAAATGGCCTTGAAGAATGCCTTCAAGTTCATGTCCTTGGCCTTGTTTGCCTTTTCAAGAACAAACACTGTGGTGCTGTTGTCTGGCTTGGTAGTACGATAGTGAAACTTGGCACGTTCTGCCGCACCCACATTGGTGTCGTTGACAATGAACTGTACATGTTTTTCTACAGTGATGCCCCAATAGATAGTATGCTCGTGATGACCTGCGGCATTCTTCTTGTCGTTGTATTCTGTTTCATGCTTGCGGTTAGGATATGCTTTGCTGTGCTTGGCATAGTTAAAACCGCGAATTGCAATGTTATACTTCTTGGCCAGTTCATCGATGGGCATCTTAAAAGTCTTGGTGCCACCATAACGGTTGTCGTCAAACGTAGACAGTTTAGTGTCTGCAACATACTTTTTCACAGCCGCAGTCCACAGACCCATGCGATGCTTGCTTTGGAGGAACAAGGCACGATCCCACAGGTTGGCAATCACATCTGCTTCTTGGGCAAGGTGCGTGGCCAATTGTGCGTTCAATGTTTCTAACTTGCGTTTGATGCTGTTGACTGTTTGTGGAATGTAACTCAAGCCTTCGCGACTCGCTTGGAAGTCCAAGTCGCCAATGGCAAAGTGCAACTCCAAACCGCAGTTCAACAAACCACGCAGGTCTCCAAGTGTTTGGTCTGCATTAGGCACTTCGATGGGATAAGCAATATTACCCATGACAGCAACACTACGCTGACTGTCTTGATAACTGTGAACACCTGGAATAATATCTTGGGTGTCATATTTTACATCGCGGAACTGGAAACTGTTTGCACCGGCTACCACTGGGCGCAGTTTAAAGTAGGTATAGACGTGTCGTGCTTCGTCCTGGAACTTAGAGAAGTCATATCGGTCACTGACGCTGAATTTGATTTCAACACCGGAAGGTTCTGCTGTCTCTTCTTTGGTCATCAGTGCAATACTAGGAACACCTTGATCATTGATAAAGGCAGTGTAGATACCTTTGATACCATCGCGGATAGCAGTTACAGTGAAGTTATCCGTATAACTAAATGGAGACTTAGAACCAAGACCAAGGGCACCAATAAAATCATTGCTATTAGTCTTAGTGGACTCAAAGTATGTGGTGTAGATGCTGGTGACTTGTTCATGATTAAGTCCTGTACCATAGTCACGAATGCTGAACCAAGGTTCCAACTGATTTGGCAAATGAATGTCAAACGGAGTATCTTGTTTGCCAGATGCTGTGTGACTGTCCACAGCGTTGCAACTCAGTTCGCGAATGATAGCACGAATCTTGTTTGCATACAGTCCTGAAGAAAGGATATTAAAGGCCTTGGCTGAGTTACGGATACGGAACTCGCCAATCTCGCCCACGTTAGAAAGGATTGCTTGGTCTTGCGGTGCAGTGTTCAAAATCATGTGTGTCGCCCTCTGTGTGTTGTTGCAATAGTATTATTATACAACCATTAGCGGTCTTTGTCAACAGGTTGTCGCCATTCTTTTTTGGCTATTTTGGCTTCTTCTACGACCCGTTTGCCAAGTCGCCAAAGTGGTTGCCAAAATAGGCCTATAGCCAAACCTATTACAAACCAATCAAGTTTAGTCCATTCCATGATCCGGCACAATCCCGAGTTTGTGTTCTTCAATGGCTGTGAGTAGGGCTTGTTCTACCAATTGGTTAAATGTAATGTCACGTTCATGTGCCATTTTCATATATTTCAAAAGGTCTTCATCCGAAAACTCCACTGGCATTAAAACTCGTGTGTCGTAGTCCTCACCTTCGCGAATGGCCAAACACTTTTGGATAAAGTCATCGTCCACATCCAAATCAATGTAGCGGACATCGTCCCATGCTTGATCTTTGTCAACATCGCGACGCTTGGCTTCTTTTTTATTCTTCTTACGAAAGTCTTCATTGATCATGCGATAGGCACGATTGTGCAGATAGTCATGGGCTTGCACTTCATAGACAGTTTGGTCTTTGGCGTCAAAGATAATGCTGAAACTATGACCTTCGTGGTCACCATTCCATGAGTCTAGTGTGTAGGCATTGTCGCCATAACACTCCCAGCAGTAGTTACTGCCTTCGGTAATACGATAGTCTACCAGTTCCATCCATTCTTTAATAGTAATCATTTGTTGTGTTCCTTGATATTGGTTACGGGGTATGTTGCACGAAGCATACGAATCATCTGCTCGCAGGATTCTTTATTCATTGTCAGCGTCATTGTGACACAGTCTTCACCTATCATTGTCAGTGTGGTCTTGCCGTCAGTGGTGCAACCAACTCGATAATGTTCTTCTGAAGACTGTTCTGTTTTTCTATCTATCAAACGATAAACATTGGCATTGGGGGTATCAAACATCTTAAATGTCCTTATGAAGGTTAAACGATAACAGTGTTTTTGTCTCTGTGCGTTACATAAACTTTGGTGCCATGTTCACGAATCAGATCCACCAACTCCTGCGGCAAGTCCTTACTATACTTGATTAATGTCTTTAAGTCAACCTCTGATTGAAACGTCCAAATTTCTGGAAAGCGTTGTGGATTGACTTTGGCTCGCATAATCATTTGATGCAAAGGTATTACGTTTGGTACAGACTTGTCACTCAATGCGGCCCACATGGCTTTTTTATCATAACTGGTCACATCCAAAATACATTCAAAGCCTAGCGTATCCCAATAAGCAATGTATAACTTAGCGGACATTGTCCATTTCTTTCATCATAGTTTGCATCAAACTAGTCATTCTCCGAATTGCTTCTTCAGGACTAGGTGGTTGAGGTTGTTGGTTAACAGGCACACAGTAGGCACTGGGCCCTTGTTGGATAATGTTCTGTGCTTCTGCCATACACTGTGCCCTAGAAGTAAACACAGCCACTTGTTGGTCTGGCATGGCTGGTGCTTTGGACACCATCATCAATGCAAATAAAACTTCGATCATTTAAACTCCCATGTGTCAAACATAATCATAAACCCAATAACTAACCACAGCAACATCAAACCATATTGGCCTTGAATCAAATGACTCAGCGCAACCAATAAGTTCGCTCCACCGATGGTGTATCCAATCGTTTTACGGTTACGACCAAACCATACAAAAAATTTATCTTTCATTCTTTCTCTTCCTATAAGTTTCGTTATTACAATAAGGCCAAATCACTGGAATTACGGCCTCTTCAATCGAACTAATTTGTTCAGCGGACATGTGATCCAAATTCCAAACTAGCACTGGTAATGTATCAACGTTGACTTTGTGTCGAACTGGAAAGTCCAGCACCCCAGGTGCTACACGTTTCTTACCAATCTTAACATAGTGGCTAGGAATACTATCCACTCCTTCAATGATGTACTTGCATACACCTTCTTTCCAACCTTCTGGAAACATCCATTTGGGTTCTACTTTTTCAACTGGTGTACTATACAAACAAGCCAAGTCTACGTCCAACTTAGGACGATGTGTTTGGTGACGATTAATAACTGTGTTAGTAGCCGCCTTACCGAAGTAAAAATTTACCTCTGGGTAGATGTAATACAAGCCTCTATGGTTGCCCACTTCTTGTCTATTAATAGCACCTTCAGTGGTCTGGTATGGTTCTACCCACGCATGACCCAACTGTTCAAATACCAGTTTAATCTTATCCAACATGTTTACATGAACCTCTAAATGTAAATCCTGGGCAAGTGCAGGTATGGGCTTCGTCATCTACAAAATAACTGTTGCCTTTACTGCCTTTGACTTCACGCAATTCACTCTTAACCTCAACCTTGAATGGATTCTTTTTCAAAGTTTCAAACTTGCGACCTGTCTTTGAAAAACCTTTGATTGGGCTCTTAAAGTAGAACGGTGCAGTGTCGCCTTTCTTGATGTAGGCAACTAGATTATTGCCATCCAACAAGTAAGTATGGTTGGCTGTAGTGCCGTCCTTCCATGCTGTGATTTCTTTAATGGCTTCCATTACCAACGCTCCCCATTTGCTCTACGTATTTGTGCTTCAAATGGTGCATTAGGAATCTGCATGATCTTCTCACCACAACGAACGCATGGATCCCACGGCTTGTAGCCATAGCGTTCGTCCGCAGTCATCCACTCTGTACTGGCACAGCCTGAAAGTGTAATAACAATTAATATTGCCGAAAGTAGTTTCATAGATTGCTCTCTGGTCATTGTCGATAGTATAATTATAATACAAACACCAAAGTTTGTCAACAAGGATCTTTAAATGAATAACCAAATTATCACGGACATCAAGCAATGGGATTGGCAAACTATCATAGATTTTGGTAACAGTTTGGACGATTTCAACGATGCCCAATGGCGTTTTCTCAAAGGGTTGATTATTGAAAAGACTGTGGAAAAACACAGCAACGATCCTAAACTCAAATATGTAGGCGAAGTTCACAAAGACTTTGTTTGGAGCAGGCATAGCATTGATATCGAACTCAAAAGCAATATGACTGCCAGCATGTACACCAAAAAAGGCAAGTATCGCAAGAACTATTCTATCAAACTCAATAATAGCATGGGCACCAACAATCGAGCACTGTCTGCACAGGATGTTGCAGATATCATAATTGTGCCTATGAAAGACGGAGTATTTGTTTTGGATCGTGCTACTATTTTGGCTAATCATACTGCCCTGGGCGACGGTGTAGTGGTCAAAGTCACTGCTGATCAGATTGTGCCCATTGCTGGGCCCATAACTCAAAAAACTGTGTACAACAACACACTCCAAAAAGATATCATGCACACCATTGAGCAAGGTATACCTTAATGAAGCGAACCAAAATATTAATCACTGGCCACAAAGGCTTTATTGGCACCAACATGATGCTGTGGTGTCAGGGACAGGGCTACATTGTGGAAGGCTGGGACTGGGATCCCGATCCCGACAACTGGCCCAATGTGGATCTCTATGATTGGGTCATACACCTAGGGGCTGTGGCTGACATCACTGAACAGGATGTGGAAAAGTGTTTGAAACTAAACTATGACTTCAGTCGTTGGCTGTTCACTGAATGTAACCGACTGGGTGTACACCTACAGTATGCCAGCACCAGCAGTGTCTATGGACGCAGTAAAGACTTCACTGAGTTTGCCATGTGTCATCCAGACAATCCTTATGCTTGGAGCAAATATCTATTCGACCGTTGGGTCTTTGATCAGCCTTTGAACATCATGGTACAGGGCTTTCGCTACTTCAATGTGTACGGTGAACGCATGGCCTTGCGTGGTCGTAGAGCCAACGTCATTGACAAATGGATCAAAGAAGCACAACAGCATGGCAGGGTCACAGTCTACCAAGGCGCTGACAACCTGCGCAGAGACTTTACCTGGGTGGGAGATGTATGTAGACTGCACACAGACTTTATTGAAACAGTCAACGGTTCAGGCATATGGAACGTGGGATCAGGCCTGGCCTACACATTTCAAGAGATCGCCGAAGACATTGCTGAACGTGAAAGTGCCACCATTGTCTACGAGCCTGTGCCAAATCCGCACTCGTTCCGCACCCACACCTGCGCTGACTTAACTAAACTAAAAAGCACCATAGGCCCACGTGACTGGCTCACTGTTTACAATTGGTTAGACACTCAGTATAAATAAACATATGAAGATCAAAGATATCACAGAAGGACTGGCATTAGAGAAAGCCTCTAGGAAACTCTGCGTCAGTACCAAGCCCGATGACGAACTAGGGGCGTCTAACCTCGCCAGTTGTAAGAGCCAGGGTCTTCGCAGTCGCGACGGAAAGAAAAGCCATTTGGTGGGCAAGAAAAGAATCACCGTGGGCGGCAAGAAGATCAAGGGTAAAAAATACGGCGGCCCATTACCTGATTACAGTTAATCATGCAGTACTTGGGCAAACTTCTGGTGGCCAGTCCCAACCAGAAAGATCCGTTCTGGAGTAAAACAGTTGTTTGGTTATATGAATATAATCAGGACAATTACGCTGGCTTAATCATCAACAAGCCCAGTGCCAAAAACTGCGGCGACCTTGCCGAACATCACAGAATTGCTTGGCGAACCAATGTTCCATTGTATGTGGGAGGTCCTGTAAATCCCAGTGCATTGATACTGGCACACACTCCTGAATGGGCCACTGACAATACACAAGTTGTCACTCACAGCGATGTGGCTTTGAGCAGTCATGTCAGCATGTTGGGCAGACTCAGCAATGGTGACGAACCTGAAAATTGGCGTTTGATCTTGGGCTACTCAGGTTGGGCGCCTGGACAATTGGCTAGAGAAATTCAAGGGCCCACAGGTTGGTTGGTCACAGACTTTCAGCAGGAATTGCTTTGGGACACACGTAGACCTGAAGTGGTTTGGCATCAAGCCTTGGATTCAGCCACACAACAAGCAGTTGACAAACTGTTCGAAATCTAGTATAATTACCCATATCATGAGCACTACACTATTACTCAATACCGACGCACAACCAGTCAGTTACTTGCCTTTGAGCACACTGGCTTGGGAAGATGCCATCAAATACATGGTCCTGGACAAGGCCTATGTATTGAGTTACTACGACAGTTGGATCGTACGTTCAGCACGTTGGGAAACAGCCGTACCTGCTGTGATGATGTTGCATGATCGCCAAAAGCCCAAGAGCACTGTGCGCTTCAGCAAGGGCAACTTGTTCCTGCGCGACAACTGGCAGTGTCAATACTGCGGCTGTGCTGTGGATCGTCGAAATGCCACTATGGACCATGTGTTGCCCGTGAGTCACGGGGGTAAAACTACATTTACCAACTGTGTTACAGCCTGTGGTCCCTGCAATGCCAGCAAGGGCAACAACAAGCGGATTGTGCCCCGTACCCGGCCTGTTAAGCCTGACTACTGGGCTCTGGCAAGTGCTCGTCGCCGTCAAGGCTGGGCTGGTGTTCCAGAGCAGTGGCTGGACTATCTGGGTTAACTCTCCGCACTAACTTAACTTTCTTTGCAGTAGGTGCAGTCAAGGCCTCTAGGGGTCTTGGCCACGAGCACAAACTGCACTGACTCTTGGGTTGACTTAGGGTGGCCATCCACGTACTCAGCGTCATTCTATTTTTAGCCAAAGGATCATAGCCCAAGTCTTTCTCAGCCAACTCCTTGGCAGGTCCTGCCACAGTGTAGCGTTGTGCAAGTCTAGGCACTGTGGCCTGCACTGGGCAACTGTACATGACACCATCCGCTAGGTGTGTGCAGTTTTTGGCTGGGCAACTTAGGTGACTGCTTCTAGCACTCATCAACTGGGGCAAGTGACAATGCCGTCCGCTAC
>Ga0315903_10005484_pt1 | contig 16521 bp, 15 predicted proteins | sample LakEriMetagenome_7_FD_203524 | JGI IMG/M metagenome (GOLD analysis project Ga0315903, IMG submission 203524) | Freshwater fungal communities from buoy surface, Lake Erie, Ohio, United States - Buoy 2 MA119 | ecosystem: Environmental > Aquatic > Freshwater > Lake | place: USA: Lake Erie, Ohio...
GCGAACTCGTGGTGCGCGGGCGGTACCGGCAGTACCGGGCGGAGGAGCTGCGCACTATCGTGGTGAAGGCAGATCCGGACGGACGGCAAGTTCGCCTCAACGAAATCGCCCAGGTGGTGGACCGGTGGGCGGAGGATGACCCGACGCGGAGCTGGTTCAACGGTCGGCCGTCGGTGATCGTGACCGTGAACAACTTGAATTCGGAGGACATCCTCGGCATCACGGAGACGTGCAGGTCGTTTGTGGAGCAATACAACGCGGACAGCAACGGACTGCGGCTCGATGTGGTGCGTGACGGTTCCGTCGTGCTGCGGCAGCGCATCGATTTGCTCACGGAGAATGGGATCCAGGGGTTTTTCCTGGTCATCCTCTTCTTGGCGCTTTTCCTCAACTGGCGGTTGTCGTTTTGGGTGGCCATTTCCATTCCGGTCTCGTTTGCCGGGATGTTTGCTTTGGCCTTGTGGCTCGGAATCACGATCAATGTGATTTCGCTCTTCGGGATGATCATCGTGGTGGGCATCCTCGTGGACGATGGCATTGTCATCACCGAGAACATCTTCCAACACCATGAACGCGGGGCGTCCCGCTTTGATGCCGCAGTGAATGGCACCCTGGAGGTGCTGCCAGCGGTCGTTGCGGCGGTATTGACAACTGTGGTGGCGTTTGCGGCATTCTTCTTCATCGAGGGCCGGCTTGGGGATGTGTTCGGGGACATGGCCGTGGTCATCATCGTGACGCTGTTGATTTCGCTGGTCGAAGGGGCGCTCATTTTGCCGGCGCACGTAGCGCATTCGAAAGCGCTCCGCCGGGACGTGGCTCCGAGCAAGTTCGACCGGGGGGTGGGTCGTTCGCTGGACTGGTTCAAGGACCGGGTATACGGTCCGGTGCTGAACCTTGCTTTGAACCGCCCTTGGCTCGTCTTCAGTTCCACGGTGGCTCTTTTCCTCATCGTAGTTCCGGGCTTGATCGGGGGTGGGTTCGTAAAGACCACTTTCTTCCCCTTCGTTGAGGGTGACAACATCAACGTCGCGCTGACGATGGAGCCGGGCACGCGGGAGGAACTGACGACTGCGGAGCTCGACCGCATCGAGCAGGTCGTCTGGGCGATGAACGATAGCATCAAAGCCACCCGAGAAGATGGACTCGATGTGGTGCTGGCGGTCGACAAGCGCGTGGGTCCCGCGCCATGGAATGGATCACTCGCCATCCAGTTGCTCGATGGAGAGACGCGGAACCTGCAGTCGGTGCAACTTAGTGGGATGATCCGGACGAAGGTGGGTCCGGTGTTTGGGGCGGATAACTTGAGCTTTCAAGCGTTTTCGCCCTTCGGTCGTCCGGTGGCGGTGTCGCTCTTGGGCGACAACTTGGCGGAATTGCGGGCCGCCACGGAGGAGTTGAAAGCGGCGTTGCAGCAGCGGGATGACGTGAAGGATGTGACCGACAACTACGAAGAAGGGCTGGAGGAACTCGAGGTGCGCTTGACGCCTCGTGGGTATGCGTGGGGCCTGACGGCGGCCGATGTGATCGGCCAAATCCGCCAAGCCTACTTCGGCCAGGAAGTCCAGCGGTTGCAGCGCGGCCGAGACGAAGTACGTGTCTGGGTGCGGTTTGCTGCCGAGGACCGGTCCGACGCAGGAGACCTCGAGGACCTGCGCATCCGCACTCCCGCGGGCGGGCTCGTGTCGCTGAGCGAGGTGGCCGATGTGAAGATGACGCGCGGTGTCACCGCCATCAACCGGTTGCAGGGCCGCCGTGAAATCCAAGTGGGGGCGGACTTGGCCTATGCGAAGGCGAGTGCCACAGACATCAACGGGGAGCTGCAGTCGGCGGTGGTGCCCGGAATTTTGGCCAAATACCCCTCTGTTTCAGCCAGTTACGAGGGCCAAAACCGCGAAACCATCAAGTCCCAAAAGAGCATCGAACGCGTCCTGCCCATCGTTTTGCTCGTGATGTTCTTCATCACGGTGCTGACCTTCCGGTCCCCCTTGCAGGCCGTTGCGGTTTTTGCCCTGATTCCGTTTGCACTGATCGGCGTGGTCGGTGGTCACTGGTTGCTTGGGGCGCAGATCTCCATGTTCTCGATGCTCGGGATGGTCGCGCTGCTCGGCATCTTAGTCAATGACGCCCTCGTCTTCGTGGCGGCGTACAACGGCTATCTAAAGGAGGGCATGCCGATTCGAGCCGCCATCCGGGAAGCCGGAATGACACGCTTGCGGCCGATTTTCCTCACGACGGCGACAACGGTGGCGGGCCTCGGTCCGCTGGTCTTGAACACGTCCTTCCAGGCCCAGTTTCTCGTTCCGATGGCGATTTCGGTGGCATTCGGCCTGCTGTTTCTGACGGCCTTGACCCTTGTGTTGCTTCCGGTTTTCCTGCTTTGGGTCAACCCGGTACACGGTTGGTGGCAGTGGGTCCTCGGCGGGGTTTGGCCGCGCGGGGAAGCCGCGGAGCCTGCCATCCGCGAAGAGGTGGAAATTCAATCCATGCAGAACGACTGACCATGCGCACCTGGATCTTGCTCATCGGGCTGTGCAGTGCGGCCGCTGCCGCGGCCCAAACACCGCTCACCCGCGCCGACGCGGTCGCGCGCGCCTGGCAAAAGAACCTCGGGCTGCAGGTAGCGCAGCTGCAGGAGCAGGCCGCGGAGGTGAACAACGTTTGGGGCGCCGCCGGCGCCCTGCCCACCGTAGGCATCACCTCCTCCCTCTCCACCGCAGTCTCCGACCAAACCCGCAACCCGACCTCGTTCATCCAAGCGCGCCTCGGCTCGCAGTCCTTCAACTCCGGCGCGAACGCCGCCTGGACCCTCTACGATGGCGGCGGCATGTTCGCCACGAAGCGCTCGCTTGAACTGCTCGCGGAACAGGCCGGCGGACAGGCGGCGCTCCTCGCGGAGCAGACGGCCGTGGCAGTCCTCGTCGCCTACGACGCGGTCCTCGTGCAGCAGGCCTTCGTCGCTGTCCTCGAGGAGTCCATCGCCCTATCCCGCGACCGCCTTGCGTGGTCGATGGCGCGCACCGAGCTCGGGGTATCCAGCACGTTCGACCGCCTGCAGTTTGAAAATGCGGTACTTGCGGACAGTTCTGCACTGCTGCAACAGCGCCTTGCTGTCTCCACCGCGGTGCGCAACCTGAACCGGCTGATGGGCGAGCAGGAGGACGCGGTTTGGGCGCTGACTTCAGCGCTCGACGTCCCGGCCGCTGCGCCTGCCTTGCCCGCTTTGCGCACCGAGGTGCTGGCAAATGCCCGGGCAGTCCGCAATGCGGTACTCGCTCAGTCCATCGCCGAAGTGGGCATTGACCAAGCTGAAGCACGGCTCTATCCGGTCGTCGGGCTCTCCACCGCCCTGTCAAACCAGCAAAGCCAATTCAACGTCGGCGACCTCCGCAAATCCGGGGCAGTCCTGCAAGCCTCCGCCCTGCTCACCCTGAACTTCAATGTATTCAACGGCGGTGCCACCCGCCGCGCCATTGAACAAGCACAGATCCGCACGGACATCGCCGGCTTGACGCTGGAAAACGAGCGCCGCGAGGCTGCTCGGCTGCTCGCCGACGCGCACGAGCGCCTCGAATTCTCGCTCGACGTGCTGCGCCTTGCACGCGCCACATCCGACAACGCGGCCCAGCTCACGGCCATCGGCGCGGAGCGCCTCAGCTTCGGTGTTCTCAACTCCTTGAATTACCGGGATCTCCAGCTCGCGCTGCAACGTGCCCGCGTCCAAGAACTCACCGCAATCCAAGCGGCCCGCGCGGCTGCCACGGACATCGAACGCCTGCGCGGCGCACTCGCAGCTGCTTCGCCGCTCTGAAACAGGGACGCGCCGCTTCGCGGCTATAACAGGGATGAGGCGTCGCGGCTTCGCCGCTTGAGGTCGCGGCTTCGCCGCCCTGGAATAGGTAGAACTCAACCGATAACTTCTGAATCACCTCCCCCCAACCCCAACCCCCAACCTCAGTCCTCAACCTCATCCCTCCGCGGCGCAGCCGCGCCTCGTCCCTCGGCGCGCAGCGCCGCCTCATCCCTCGGCGCGCAGCGCCGCCTCATCCCTCCACCTCCTCGGCGCCGAACTGGAAGCCGATGGGGTCGGAGGAGGTCGCTTCGTCTTGCTCCCATTTGGCCAGACGGTCGAAGAAGTCGGAGATGGCCCGGTCGATGGTGCCCGCGTCCAATTCTTCGACGGACCAATCGCTCAGGGGCTCCACGGTCGGCGCGCCTTCTGGCGTCATGGCCTCACATTGTGGGAGGTGCATCCAGGCGGAGATGCGGCCGTTCGGCAGTTGGGAGAAGATGAGTGCGCCGTGCTCTTTCATGAGCGGGCGGTCGTTCTGCATCAGCCGGTTGTAGGCGGCGTCGGGGTTGTATTGGAACGGGGAGGGCCGGCGGCCGAGGTTCGCGACGACGGATTCGCGGTGGGTGTAGACGTCGTTGACTTCGACGGTCCAAGTGATGCCACAGGAGCGGCTGATGGATTCGAGGGTGTGGACCAGGGTGTCACGGAGGCGGGGCCACGCTGCGCGCGCGGTTTCGATCTCGGCGAGTGCAACCCGGTATTTCTCGATGCTGCGTTCGACGTTTGACATGGGTTCAGTCGGCTGAGGGAATGATGGCGTGGCCGCCGGCCAGCAGGTAGCGCTCGCGTTCGAAGAGGGCGATGTCCGCGCGGACCATCTCGGAGCAAAGGGCTTCGAGTGTGACCGTCGGCGTCCAGCCCAGCACCTCTCGGGCCTTCGTGGCATCGCCGACCAGCAAGTCGACCTCGGCGGGCCGCAGGTACCGCGGGTCCAGGGTCACCCGGACGGTCCCGGTGGCGGCGTCACGCCCGACCTCGTCGGCTCCCGTTCCCTCCCAAACCAGCCGCACCCCCACCTCCTCGAACGCCATCTCGACGAAGCGGCGGATGGACGTCGTGCGACCGGTGGCGAGCACGTAGTCGTCTCCGGACGGTTGCTGCAGCATGCGCCACATGCCTTCGACGTAGTCGCGGGCATGGCCCCAGTCGCGTTGGGCGTCGAGGTTCCCGAGGTGGAGTACGGTCTGCATGCCGAGGTGGATGCGGGCGACGGCGCGCGTGATTTTGCGGGTGACAAAGGTCTCGCCGCGCAGCGGGCTCTCGTGGTTGAACAGGATGCCGTTCGAAGCGTGCATTCCGTAGGATTCCCGGTAGTTTTTGACAATCCAAAACCCGTACAACTTCGCAACGCCGTACGGGCTGCGGGGGTAGAACGGGGTGGTTTCGCGCTGCGGCACTTCCTGAACGAGGCCGTAGAGTTCCGAGGTCGAGGCCTGGTAAAACCGCACATCTCGCTCCATGCCGAGGATGCGGATGGCCTCGAGCAGCCGCAGCGTGCCGATGCCGTCCGCGTTCGCCGTGTATTCCGGCGTGTCGAAGCTCACCTTCACGTGGCTCATCGCAGCGAGGTTGTAGATCTCGTCCGGGGCGACCTCTTGCACGATGCGGATGAGGTTCGTCGAGTCCGTCAGGTCGCCGTAATGGAGGCGGAGGCGGATGTTCGTGTCGTGCGGATCCTGGTACAGGTGGTCGATTCGCGCGGTGTTCAGAGAGGACGCGCGGCGCTTGACGCCGTGCACTTCGTACCCCTTGGCGAGCAGCAGCTCGGTGAGGTAGGCGCCGTCTTGGCCGGTGATGCCGGTGATGAGTGCCTTTTTCATGGTCGTTGCTTTTGCCAAATGTACCCCGCGCCCCGCCTTCCCCGCCTCAGCTACCCGCGAACTCCTGCCGCTCCACCAGCCGGTGGTACGCCCCGCCTGCCGCCATCAGCTCGTCGTGCGTCCCCACCTCGACCAACCGGCCCGCTTCGAGCACCGCGATCCGGTCCGCCGCCCGCACCGTGCTGAGCCGGTGTGCGATGACCAAGCTCGTCCGGCCCCGCATCAGTTCTTGCAGCGCCGCCTGCACTTCGTACTCACTGGCGGTATCCAGCGCGCTCGTGGCCTCGTCTAACACGAGGAGGTCGGGATTGCGCAAAATGGCCCGCGCGATGGCGATGCGCTGCCGCTGCCCCCCGGAAAGCTGCACCCCGCGTTCCCCCACCCGGGTCTCCATCCCCTCGGGAAAGGCCGCGATGAAATCCAGCGCATAGGCCCGCCGCGCCGCATCTCGGATGTCCTCTTCCGACGCCCCGGGCCGACCGTAGGCGATGTTCTCCCGCAGGTTGCCCCCGAAAAGGATGACCTCCTGCGGCACGTAGGCGATCCGCGACCGGTACGGCGTGAGCGGGTAGCTGGCGATGGGCGCGCCGTCGATCAGGAGGGTGCCGGAAGTCGGCTCACGAAACCGCAGCAGCAGCGCGGCCACGGTGGACTTCCCGGCTCCGGAGGCCCCCACCAGCGCTACCTGTTCTCCGGATCGGATGTGCAGTGTAAACCCGTTGAGCACTTCGACTTCAGGCCGGGTGGGGTAGTGGAAGTGGACGTTTTCAAATGCGACATCTCCGGAAAGGGAGAGGTGGGGTTGAGGTTGAGGTCGAGGTTGAGGTTGAGGTTGAGGTTGAGATTGGGGTTGGGGGGTGATGGGTTCGCGGTCTTCGCGGAGGAGTTCGAGGAGGGATTCGATGGCTCCGAGTCCTTTTTGGAGCTCGGAGAACATCGCGGCGAAGCCGCCGATGGAGCCGGCGACGAGCCCGGTCATCAGCAGAAAGGAGAGGAAATGGCCGCTCGCCAGCCCGCCGGCCGCCATCAGGTCCGCGCCCTTGAAAATGACCAGCGTGATGGCCCCGAAGATGAACAGGATGATGAACGAGGAGAACGCGCCGCGCCAAACTGCGCCGCGCATCGCGAGGGTTCGGATGCTCGTCGTGCGCTCTGCATACTTCGCCAGCTCGAGGCCTTCATTCGCAAACGCTTTGACACCGACAATGCCCGTGAGCGCTTCTTGGACGATGGAATTCGATTCGGCAACTTCGTCTTGTGTCCGCTTCGACAGCCGCTTGATGAACCGGCCGAAGCCCATGGCCGCGAGGATCATCACGGGCAGGGTGACGAGCATGAGCAGGGTGAGGGTGACGGAGAAGTACATCAAGGCTGCGATGCCGCCTACGACGACGATGAGTTGGCGCAGCAACTCGGCGAGGGTGACCGTGAAGACGTTTTGGATGGCGGTGATGTCCGCGGAAATACGGCTGTTGAGGTCGCCCACGCTGCGCCGGTCAAAAAAGCCCATCGGCAGCGCGATGACCGCGGCAAAGGCATCGTTGCGCATCCGCTGCGTCATGTCTTCCGTCATGCGGGCGAAGAGCCAAACCCGCGCATAACTCAGCACCGCTTGGATGATCAACACGACGGCAATCAATGCGCCTACGTCCCCCAGGGTCTCCACTTCCCACGGCACGAAGCGTTTCCACTCGCCCTCGGTTCCGTCCACTCCCCCCACCCCGATCCCGCCGAGCTCGCCCCAAAGCCGCGTCACGGCCAGCGTCAGGATGCCGCTGAGGCTCAGCAACACAATGCCCACGGTGAACCTGACGCGGTGGGGGCGGAGGTAGGTGCGCATTCCGCCGAGTTCGCCGATGTGGCGCAGGTTGAAGCGGCGTGCTTCCGGGGTCGTTTCCTCCATGGAGCGAAATTACGGCCCGAAGGTTTGGAGTTCCGAGCGCGCTGCCTATCTTTGCACCCCTCTATTGAGAACGGGAAGCGATGAAAAGGACCTTTCAGCCCTCTGTACGGAAGCGCCGCAACAAGCACGGCTTCCGCAAGCGCATGGCCTCGGCAAACGGACGTCGTGTGCTGAGCGCACGCCGCCGCCAAGGCCGCAAGAAGCTCACGGTGAGTTCAGAACGCCGTCACAAGGGCATCGAGCATTGATCCATCGCCGCGGAAGCGGCTCGAAGTGATACGCATTCGAAAAGGGGCCCCGCGGCCCCTTTTTTCATGCGGTATGGGCGGCGAAAGGCCCCGCCACGGCGCAATAGCCCGGTCCTGCCAGTGCCCACCACGCGACGGATGTGCCTTTGAATACCCCGCGCAGCATCGTCCCGTCCGCTGAAAGTTCTTGGTGCAGCGCGGCGCTGTCGACGCGGAGATCATCAGCAAACGAGAGGCCCGGACCGCGCCCCTTCCACGTCGCCTCTTTTGTGCACCACACGACGCACAACCGCAGGGAATCTGCGCCGCAGGCCTCCTGCTCATCCGGGTGGAACACGCGCGGTGCTACGCGGGCGATTTGCGCCGAAGGCACTTCGATGTCGACGCCAGCCCCCGGTGCACCGACATATACGGCTGCTGCCGTGCGGCCGTCCGCCAGCTGCGTGTGCGACACCGACAGGCTCGGTGCATCGGGCACGAGGAAGTGCGGTGACCCGTCGGCACGGTGGCCCACCGGGTATGCAGCGGCGGCGAAGCCGAGCACCGCGAGCGCGCGGTCTACGGCGGCACGCTCTGCCGGGCGACCGCCCGCAAAGGGAAAGCGTTGAACAATTGCGTATTCCGATTGTACAGGATGTACAAGGACGCAAACCCGTCCCCCGGGCACTTCCGCGCAGAACTCCGACCCCATTCCCGCGAAAGTACCGCCCTGCCCCGTTCAATTTCGTATTTTTGCACCTCTATCCGACTCCTATGAACATGAGCTCCACCACCGCCACTCTCCCCTACAAGGTGAAAGACATTGCCCTTGCTGAATGGGGCCGGAAGGAAATCCGTTTGGCAGAAGCCGAAATGCCCGGACTCATGTCCCTCCGCGAGCAGTACGGCGCATCGAAGCCGCTCGCCGGTGCGCGCGTCGCCGGCTGCCTCCACATGACGATCCAAACCGCCGTGCTGATCGAAACCCTGCAAGCGCTGGGGGCGGAAGTGCAGTGGTCGTCGTGCAACATCTTCTCCACCCAGGACCACGCGGCAGCAGCCATCGCGGCGGCGGGCATCCCCGTCTATGCGTGGAAGGGCATGACCGAAGAAGAATACGAGTGGTGCATCGAGCAGACGCTCTACTTCGGTCCGGACCGCAAGCCGCTGAATATGATCCTCGACGACGGCGGTGACCTGACGAATGTGGTGCTCGACCGCTTTCCGGAGCTGGCGAAAGAAGTCCGCGGGATCAGCGAAGAAACCACGACCGGGGTGCTGCGCCTGTACGACCGCGTGAAGGCGGGTACGCTCCCGATGCCGGCCATCAACGTGAACGACTCGGTCACGAAATCGAAGTTCGACAACAAGTACGGCTGCCGGGAGTCCGCGGTGGATGCGATTCGCCGGGCGACCGACCTCATGATGGCCGGAAAAGTGGCAGCCGTCGCCGGATACGGTGACGTGGGCAAGGGCACGGCGGATTCGCTGCGCAACGCCGGCTGCCGTGTGATTGTAAGCGAAATCGACCCCATCTGCGCGCTGCAAGCGGCGATGGACGGCTACGAAGTGAAGAAAATGCTCGATGCGGTGGCCGAGGCGGACATCGTGGTGACGGCGACGGGCAACCGCGACATCATCTCAGAGGCCCACTTCGTGCGGATGAAGGACAAGGCCGTCGTCTGCAACATCGGTCACTTCGACAACGAAATAGATGTGGCGTGGCTGAATCAGACCTGGGGCCACACGAAAGACACCATCAAGCCGCAGGTGGACCTCTACACGGTGAACGGGAAGGATGTGATTTTGCTCGCGGAGGGCCGCCTCGTGAACCTCGGTTGCGCCACCGGACACCCGAGCTTCGTGATGTCAAACAGCTTCACGAACCAGACGCTCGCCCAAATCGAGCTCTGGAACAACTACACGGCCTACGAAAACGACGTGTACACGCTGCCGAAGCACCTCGATGAGCAGGTGGCGCGGCTGCATTTGGCAAAAATCGGCGTCGAGCTCGATACCCTGACGGAGTCCCAGGCCGCGTACATCGGCGTGCCGGTGGCGGGTCCGTTCAAGTCGGACGCTTACCGTTACTGAGGCCGGCATGGCCGGAGCGCGGCTGAAGGCGCTGGTGGACCGGGACCGGACGCTGATCCGGTTCCTCCTTGCGGGGGTGGGCGGCTACGCCGGCTGGTACGTGCTGTACGAGGCGGTTTTGAAGCCGCTTACGTCCTTGGATGAAGCCGTCATTGCCTCGCTTGTGTACGGTACCCGTGGAATCGGAGAGGTGCTCGGCGCGGCGATGCGGATCGGCGACGGGACGTGGCCTTCTGAAGTGGGACTCGTGGGGCATGCCGGCGTGACCATCGGGGCGCCGTGCGACGGCGTGGTGTTGTTTGCCTTGTTCACGGTCTTTGTGGTGGCCTTTCCCGGGAAGGGGCGGCACAAGGTTTGGTTCGTTCCTGCGGGCATCGCCCTCCTGTACGCCGTCAACCTCGCCCGGGTCGTGGCCCTGACATTCATCCAGGCGCACGCGCCGGAGTTGCTGAAATTCAACCACGACTACACATTCACCGTGCTGGTGTACGGGGTGGTGCTCGCGTTGTGGTACCTGTATGTCACGCATCCGAAGTTCCGATGAAGGGCATGCTTGTGCGGGCCACCGCGGTGCTCCTGCTGTCGCTCACGGTCGGGTACATGCTCGAATGGGGCAAACTGCACGTGAACCACTACCTCCAAGTCCTTGAGGCACATCCGGAATTCGCGGCGGCGGACGCGGCTGGTCGTACGGCATGGTGGGCGGAGCATGCACCGGTGATGCGGGCGCAGTACTTCGAGGTGCGCGAAGCTTGGCCGCCGTTCCATCGATCGGATGTGCAGCACATGGTGTGGGCCAAATGGACCCTGGCCGTCGCTGCCGTCGCGCTGTTTTTCGCCCTCGATCTCCTGCTCCTCCGCGCGCTGGAAGCGCAGCGTCTCGTGCACCTGCTCGTGGCGCTCTACGTGTGCAGCGGTCTCTGCATGTGCATCGGAGCCTTTCTCATCCCGCCTCCTGCAGGCTACGCGCTTGCCCGCGAATTCCTTGGCTTTTTGCAGTCTCCGCTGCCCTCCCTGTTTGTGGCCTTGGTGGCCCGCTTCCGCCCTCCGCAGGCGGCTACTCAGTTGTAAACCCGCAGGATCGGCGGGTTCCAACTCGTGTAGTAGCGGTGGAGCGACAGCGTAGCCGGCCCCTCGGCGACGGTGCCGTCGAAGATGTACCATTGCGACGTGCTGCACGTGTCGGGATCCACGAGAAAGATGCCGTCGTCGCTCACCTGCACCTGACAGCCCGCGGCGATGTCGTACGTCGAATGTCGGTCGAACGCAACGAAGGTGTCCGTCGTGTAGCGGTATACGACGATGCCCCGCGAGCCGCCCGCCACCAGCACGTATCCGGTGGGCACGCTGAGGTTCATGTAGGCAGGCAGGTTGACGTTGAGCGTAAAGTCCACAGGCACATAGGGAATGTCCTGCACATCGCGGTTGCAGCGGGTGGAAAGGAGGAGGCCCGCAAGCAGGACCCAACCGAGCGGTCGAAGGTGCCGCATCATTCAGGTAGCAAAAGGATTGCGCACCTTTCCCGGCTGGTACGTCTTGCCGTAGTCGGGGGAGGTGTAGGCCAAATCCGCAAAGCGGCCCGCCCCCACCTCCACCCAAGCCGCCTGCACCATCGCGGCGGCCGTCGCAGGCCGGTCCACAAACCACCGTCCGGGCCCATCGAGCAGGGCCCGCATCTTCATCGCCGCATCCCCCACGAACCACGTCCGGCCGCCCAGCTCCACCCCGAACCGCTGCGCCGCCTCCGGTCCCTCCCCATCGAGGACCACGGCCCCCGGCGCGGTCAACCGCTCCCAGCCCGTCGCCACCCTCCGGTAGCACCCCGCAAACACCTCCATCCGCCGCGCATCGATGACCCCCACCGCCACATCGCCCACCTGCAACTCCGTCGCCTCCGGCCCCAGCTCCAGTCCCGCCACACACACCGCCGGCGTCTCCAGCACCACCAGCGGGACGCTGAGCGCGTGGCACAGCCCCTTCGCCGTCGCTACCCCGATCCGCAGCCCCGTGTAGGATCCGGGGCCGATGGACACCGCCACCGCCCCGACCTCCTCAGCCCGCCACCCCGCCTCGCGCACCCCCCGATCGATCAGCGGCACAAGTTCCTCCGCGTGGACGAACGCCCCCTCGTCCCGCCGTTCGCCTGCCCAAACGCACTCCGGACCCTCGGCCAGGGCCACGGAACACGTCCGCGCGCTGGTCTCAAGGCACAGGAGCCGCATCGACTTGAGGCGTTTCGCCGACCTGCACCTCGTCGCCGTCTTCGAGCGTTCGGGACACGGTTTCGTACGGGCCGGTGATGACCGTCGCGCCGGATTCGAGTCCCGACAAGACCGCGATGTGCCGGCTGTCCTGCACACCCGTCTTCACCGGGGTCCACACCGCCTTGCCATCTGTTGCCAGGAAGACCCCCGTGCTGCTCTCGTCGCCCTCGCCACGGGTGGTGACGGCTTGGAGCGGGACGGACAGGGCGCCTGCCGCCCGGTCGGTCAGGATTTCGACGGTGGCGCTCATGCCCGGGCGAAACGGCGAGGACATGGAATCTGCGGCAAGACCATCCGAGACGCTGGCGAGGTCGATGCGGATTTTTACCGAGAAGTTCGTCACTTGGTCCATCGACATGCCGGCGGTCCCCGTGGCATTGAGTGCGGTATTCCCGATTTCGACAACCGTACCGCGGAAGACCTTGTCGCGGTAGGCGTCGACTTCGATGTCCACCGAGTCGCCGAGGTTCACCCGGACGATGTCGCTTTCGTTCACTTCGACGTGGACTTCCATGGCTCCGAGGTTCGAGACCTTCATGATGATCTCACCGGCCATGAACCCTGTTCCTTGGACGCTTTCGCCGGCTTCTTTCGCCAGTGCCGTGATGGTGCCGTCTTGCGGCGCACGCAGGACGGTGCGGTTCAGGTTGTCGCGGGCTTCTTGGACGGAAGCTTCCGCACTTTCGATGGCGTAGCCGGCGGCGGCGACGGCCTCGCGGGCAGAGCGGTCGCCCGCTTCAGCGGCGCGGTACGCCGATTCGGCCGCGTCGAAGTCGGCTTCGGAGATGATCCGCTCGGCGTGGAGCTGTTGGGCGCGGGTCCAGGCTTTTTTCGCAGCGGAGAAGGCCGCTTCGGCTTGGGCAAGACCGGCACGCGCTGTGGCGAGGTTGGATCGGGTCGAGTTGAGCCCAGCCAGGGCGCGGTTGAGGGCGCTTTGGTAGAGGTCGGGATTGATGCGGACCAGCAGGGTGCCTTTCGTGACCCAGTCGCCTTCCTTGACGGGGAGCTCGAGGATTTCGCCGCTGACTTGGGCCGTGATGGCCACTTCGGAGGCGGGCTGGATTTTTCCGGAAGCGGTGACACGCTCGATGAGGTCCCGGGTTTCTGCCGCTTCGGTTTCGACCACGGTGGGCTTGGTCCGGCCGCCGAAGAAATAGGCAGCCACCCCGAGTCCCACCACGACCACGGCGACGCCGATCCAGATGCGTTTTGAAATCTTCATGGCAATCAAAGTGTGAGCGGGCGACCGAGGTAAAACGACAGGATTTTCGAGGTGAATACGGCGTCGTAGAACGCGCGGAGGCGGTCGACGGCGGCGGCATCGCGCCGGGTCCGGGCGTCGGCGTAGGCGAAGGCGTCGAGTGCGCCGGCTTCGAACCGTTTCTCGGCTTGGGCAAAGGCGAGGTCTGCTGCGAGCTGGGCTTCGGTGCGGGCGGTCAGGGTGGCGTCGGCGGCACGGGCGTCGGCGAAGGCAGTTTCGACCTCATTGCGCAGGGTCGTCCGCACCTGTTCGCGGGCGATGGCTGCGGACCGCACATCGACTTCCGCGCGGGCGATGTCGGATTTGCGGGAGAGGTTGTTGAAGATCGGCACGTTGAGGGTGAAGAAGAGGCTCTGTCGGCGGTTGTCCGCGATTTGGTCCAAAAAAGGAACCGGCGCATAGTCCGGATAGACCTCAGCACCCGAATAGACGATGGCGCCTGTGCCTTCTACCACGCCGATGGGAAAGGTCACGACTTCGGCAGTGCCCACGCCTGTTTGCTGGGCACCGGAATAGCCCGTTCCCATGCTGTAGCTGGCGAAGAGCTGGGGCAGTTGCTGTGCACGGGCCACGTCGCGTGCGTAGCCGGCGTCTTCCCACGTGAGGTCCGCGCGGCGGGCTTGGGGAAAGGAGGACAGGGCGTGTGCGACCGCGGCGTCGGCCGAAGCCGGCAAGGCGTCGGGGCTCAGCGATTCTTCGCGGGGGATGGCGAGGGTGAAGTCGCGTGCCGCTTCAGCGTCGAGCTGCAGGAGTTGCACGAGGGCGAGCTCCGCAAGGGCCTGGGCGTTGAGCGCGGCGACTTCGTTCGCTTTGTCCGAAGCGAGGCGTGCGCGCACCTCTGCCAAATCGCCTTCGGCGGCGGCTCCATTCGTCACGAGACGGCCGATGCGGTCCACTTGGCGTTGGGTTGCGGCCACATTGAGGGCTGCGAGGCGCACCAGTTCGTGCTGGAAGACCGCGTTCAGGTAGGTGCTGGCGACGGCCAGCGCGATTTCGTTGCGCACTTGGTCGGCGGTGGCCTGTGCGAGGTCGATGCCCAGCCGCGCCCGGCGCAGGTTGAGGTGATTCTGGAACCCGTTGAACAGGACCACGCCGGTGCTCAGTCCGAAGCTGTTCGACCGGATTCGGGTGGAAGCGAATTGGTTCGTGAACGGGTCGATGGACTGGCCGACGTTGTAGCCATGCGAGGCAGTACCGTTCAGGTTCGGCAGGAAAGCACCCCGCGCAAGAAGCTCACCGGTTTCCGCACGCTCCGCGGCCAGCAGGGCATCCTGCACTGCGAGGGCATGTTCCATCGCGTGCCCGAGGCACCGCTCCAAATCCCAAACGGACTGTCCATGTGCTCCCACTGAAATCAGCAGGGCAACCGCGAAAACCTGCAGGCGGGCCATGCTCTAAAGGTAGTGTGCTTCCGGACTCGGTCCCTATGCCTCCGTGCCTTCTGCGGCGGCCGTAGTACGCTTTCGGTTGCGGTACCACAGAAACCCGAACACGGCGAGCAGGACGTACGGCACGGCCATCAAATACAGGATGCCGGTGTTGAGGCCCCGGCCCAGTCCGTTCGCCTCGGCACTGTCCTCGGCCACGGCCTTGCACATGACACATTGGGCCGCAGCTTCTGCGGCAAAGGCGGCGAGCAGCACCACGAGCACGGCGCGGCCCCAGCGGTAAGGCGGTCTCATGCGGGGTAGTACGGCGCAATCATGAAGTACACCACGACGCCGGTGAACGTGACGTAGAGCCAAATCGGCCACGTCCACCGCGCGATGCGCCGGTGCTGTTCCACCTCCATCCGCAACCCGCGGACCCAGGTGAACAGCACGAGCGGCACGATGATGGCCGACAGCAGGATGTGGCTCAGCAGGATGACGAAATACACCGTCCGCACCGCTCCGGTCCCCCCGAACTTCGTGGATTCGGTGGTGGCGTGGAAGGCCACGTAGCTCAGCAGGAACAACACGCTGAGCGCAAGGGCCGTGGTGGTGAGCCGTTTGTGCAGGACGATGCGCTTCGACCGCACCGCAGCGTAGGCGGCGAGCAAGCACACGAAGGCCGTGCCGTTCAGCAGGGCGTTGAGCCGGGGCAGCAAGAACAGCCGCTGCTGCGTCTCCGGATCGAGGTCGCCGGGAGCGGGCAACACGTACAACAGGGCCACCACCGCCGGAATGGCCGCTGCCACGGTCCAAACAAACCGCCGCATCCCGCGCTCACCCTCCAACCACGTCGGTACAGAACTCATCTTCGGTTGTTTAGTGCTGCGCATCGTCTTCGACGAGCAGCTGTTCGATGTGGGATAACAACTGATCCACCTCTTCTGTTGCAGTGCCGTCGTACACGCCGCGCAATCGGCCTTTGCGGTCCACCAGCACGAAGCTGTCGCTGTGGAAAAAACCGCCCGCCGCGGAGTCGCTCGGCAGCGCGGTCAGGAAGTATCCGCGCTGGGCTTGCTCGTACAGGTCATCGCGCGGACCCGTCAGGAACTTCCAGCGGGCCGTGTCGGCGCCGATTTTTGCCGCGTACGCGGCCAAACGCTCGGGCGTATCCCGCTCCGGATCCACCGTGTGGCTCAAAAACACCACGTCGTCCGCACCGATGCCGCGGGCATCGAGCAAGGCCTGCAGGCGCGCGAGTTGGCTCCCCATGATGGGGCAAATCGTCGGGCACGACGTAAAAAATGCATCCACCACGCGGATCCGGCCGGCCACATCCCGGTGGCTGAATTCGCGGCCGTCCAGGCCGGTGAAGGCGAAGGCCGGCACCGTGTGGCCTTCCGGACCGAGGACGGGCAGGGGAGGAGCTTCCACGGCCTTTTCCCGCGCTTTGCGGGCGGCGTACCGGGCTTCGTCCCGTTCCTTGAGCAGGAGGGCGATGTCCTCGACGGCGTCCCGGATGTCGTTTTCGGAGGCGGCGTGGTAGACGCCCCGGAGGTACCCTTCGCCGTCGACCAGCCACACCGTGGCGACGTTTGCCGAGTCCGCCGGGTCCGGAACGAGCATGAAACTCTCCCGCATGATGCGGCGGACCTCGGCGACCGGGCCGGAGAGGAACTGCCATTTGCCGGGGGCACCGTTGTAGCGCGTCATGCGCGCAGTGAAGCCGGCG
>Ga0315903_10005486_pt1 | contig 16517 bp, 20 predicted proteins | sample LakEriMetagenome_7_FD_203524 | JGI IMG/M metagenome (GOLD analysis project Ga0315903, IMG submission 203524) | Freshwater fungal communities from buoy surface, Lake Erie, Ohio, United States - Buoy 2 MA119 | ecosystem: Environmental > Aquatic > Freshwater > Lake | place: USA: Lake Erie, Ohio...
GGCGGGTAGTCTTTCTTGGTCTGAGCCGCTGCCTTCTTTTCCCCAGAAGCGCGTTGCGCTGGGGGAAGTGCCGACAGTTGGTCGATGTCGATGGGCGGCTTGCCCATTTCTTTAGTGTATTCAGCCATATTGCACCTCAGCAGGCTTTGCCGCCCATAGCCATCTTGACCATCTTGCCCTTGGTCTTACCCTTGGACTCAATACCGCCGCCCTTGGCAAAAGCCAATCCGGGCGAACGGACGGGCGTTCTGTAGTTCGGCGCAAACTCTTCTTGGGGCGTACCGGTCTTGGTCACGGTCTTTGCCCCTCGGATGCCACCACCACTGGCGTAACCCTTACCTTTGGCCTCGGCCATCTCGTGCTTGATCATGGACTTCGGAGCGCCTTTTTTCTTCATAAAGGCCACTTCCTTCTTCATCATCGCAGGGGATTCTTTTTTCACGGTGCCTCCTTCGGCATGGGCTTTCGGCCCGACAAACTTCTTCGCTACGCTCGGCGGGACATCCGTCTTGCCAGCGAGAGACGCATACATGAACCGGCGCTGCTTCTCAGATTGAACCGGCATTTTGCTTACTTCGCATAGTATCCAGCTTGGCTTCGATCCTGTCAAAGCGCTCCAGTAGCTCTTTCATGTCCTGCCGGAACTCAGACCGAGTGATGTGGTCACGGGCAATCTCTTCCCGCGTGCGGTTGAGCAGGATAGACAACCTATCAAGCTCCTTGAACTTGGCCGACATGAAGAACGCCACTGCACCAATCAGGATGGTCAGGACGAGGTTCCAGAGTATTGTCGCTTCCATGACTTAGCACTTCCATGCACGCCGCGCTTTCCTCAGGCGGCTATCAGGGTCTTTGGCCGCTTCCGGCCACATTTTCATCTGTCCCGCTGACCGGGCGCAGAAAGATTTCTTGCGAGGGCCACCCTCTGGCTGTGGAGGCTTCAGATTCATGCCCTGCGCCTTGGCAGACGCCCGCCCTTTGGCGTTTAGACCGCCCTTGGGGTTCTGGCCTTCCTTGCGGGTCCAGGCGGCGCTCTTAGCCATGATCAGGCCCAACCCCGCACCGGAGCCTTCGGAGTGACCTTGTAGGCGTCCAGTTCCGGCGCTTCAGCGGTGTGCCGCACGTTGGCGTGCCAGCCATCGACCGGGGCCATCTCGGGCACTTCGCCTTCGTCGGTGGTCAGCATCTTGCCCGTGGGCTTGTAGATCACACCGATCACATCGACAGCGGCGTACTTGGGCAGCTTGACGGTTTCCACCACATCGCCTTGCACGTTGGTCTGCTCGTCAAACAGCACCGCGTCAGCCTCGGCTTGGTCGGAAAAGCGTAGGAAGAAATCGGTGTACATGGTGTCGTCCTCGTAAAACTGTTGCTTGACCCAGAACCCACCCGATGCCAGCAGATGAGCCGGTGTCTCCGTCAGGAGTTCGTTGAATGGGTCGAAGGGGTCGTAGGTCATACCGTCAGGGCCTGCAACTCGGCATTGCTTAGGCGGCGGGGGTAGTAGGTGACGCGGCGGAGGTGGATCACAGTGCCGCCGCTAGTCCTAGTCCCCAGCGCAAGCCTAGTTACCGATGGGATAGACCCGGATGTGTCTGTTGTTGGAGCGCTGCTGTTCGTTGAAACAGCAAAATCATTGGCAGCATATGCGCCAGCAGTTCTGCGGACTTGTGCTGCCGTTGACGGATACAGGCCCGCTTGAGAAACGCCCCCAACACTCACCTCAAATCCGGCGACAACCGTGGTCAAGTAACCGACTTCAATCCGGTTGTTTGAACTGTTGTCATTAAGAGATGCCGCCAGCGGAAAGAAAGTCGCTGGGACCGTGTAATTAACCGATGACTCCGCAAACAGCGTCCCCTCCGTCGCATTAAACCAAGGCGACAGCGTATTCACTGAAGCCACATCGGCTGCACGGGTCAGCGCGGTGGTGGTGGTGGGGATGTAGCTGGTGGGGAAGGCTCCTGCTTCAAGTTGAGCGCCCCAGATGTAAACAGACGTTTGCCCGTTTACACCGTCGTAGTTTGTGGTGTTGTCCGCAATTGTGCCTTCTACCCAGGCTTGTATTGACGTAACAGATACGTCAACAGTTCCAACAACAACGCACCGATACCACCCATTACCTACGTTTTGTATGCTGTGCGAAACGTAAGTAATGCCAGAACCGACTGTATTTCCAGTGCCAACAACGCCAGTCTGCAAGTTAAACCATGCTCTTGCTCGGTTGTTAGTGGCAGATGCGTTTTGTAGCTCAATCAAGGCCCATGTTCTATTTACCGCCTTCAAAAAGAAAGAAAGCGTCCAATTCGTTGTAGCACTGTTTGTAATACCGCCTTGCCTCAAATCGTGCGTGTTTGCTGCCGTACCGTCTTCAACAATTGAGTCTGCTGACGTAGTGCCGTCCGGTGCGGTAGCTGTGTTTGCCGTAACCGTGGCGCGGGTCTTTATCCACGAAGCATTATCAAACTCAGCACTGCGAAGCAGTGAGTTCGTCCTCGCCTCCTCAATCAGCAGCCCCTGAGCCGCCAGGGTGGAGGGGTTGTAGTCCAGGCGCGGGGCGTCAACGGCGGCGCTCTGCAACACGCCGGCAGAGTCGAAGTACGTGGCCGTGCTGGCACGGGTGAAGGTGATGATCTGCGAGAAGGTTTTGTCTACGAGTCCCACGCCGGTCTCCCAAACTACATATTGAGCAGCAATCTGATACTGCGGGATGATGAAATCGGTGTTGAGCGTGTACCCGTTTGGGTCGGTTAGGTCAGTCACCACCCCCGCAAAAGACAGGTCCAACGTCGGGCCAAGCTGATTGAACGGGTTGTTCCCCCCGCCGCCACGCAACGGATACGCAGGAAGCGCGAAGCCAAACCCGAACGACATCAGAAAATCCTGACCATGTTGGTAGCGGACGTACCCGTCGCGTACACGCGAATCACCTGCAGCGGCACCACCGTCCCCCCAGGAACAGCATTGAACGTCACATCACACCCTTGAGCGGTCAACACACGCAACGAACCCGTGGTGCCCACAAAGATCACCGAAGGCTCACGCAGGTTGACGGTGTCACTGGGCGTGACTGCAGCGGCGTCCCCCGGAAACATCGGGAACGTCGGACTAAAGTTGGTCTTTGCCATGCGGCCCCCAAAAGACTACCCCGCCGAAGCGGGGCTGGGTTCATCAGTTCTGGAACGTGGTCGGTGCCTGAGCGCCGTTGTCTGCACGCTGGATATATTCCACCGTCACCACAGTCGCACCCGCCGTGGGGTTACCCCCCGCCGCAGTGAACGTACCCGTCACCACCACATCCGCCGTACCAATGTTGTCGGTGGCCGAAGAAACCAGCGCAGCGTCCAGAGTCGCCCGAGCGGTTTGAGCCGTGGTCAGACCGATGTCAATCGTGGTCTGGAACGCATTGGCAGTGCCAACCTTGCCAAAGGTCGTATTCACCGCAGTGACCGAGCCGCCAGAGATGGCAGTGGTCTTCTCAACCGTGAAGCGCAGGATCTTGGCACCTGCCGGGAGCGTGAACAGGTTCTGCGCCGTGGGCGATGTAGCCATCGCAGAGAACGGCACGTTGGTGGATTGGGTCAGAACCGGCAGGCCGGTGTTCGTGCCAGCGCCGTAGCGTTGGGTGCCCATGCGAACCGGGCCAGAGAGCGTAGAAAATCCCATGATTTGTCCTCAATCTGCTCTTGCCGTCTCTGAGGAGAAGTCCGCCTAGTCGGTCGGCAAGCGTGAAGGTCTAGGTTTGTAGCAGGGTAGCATAGCGGGGTGGGGGAGTCAAGCGTAAACAAACACAAGCCCCGTAAACTTGCCCTTGCCAATTGGTTTGCCGGAGACCAAAGCACGGCGCAACGTGGGCATGGTCATTTGGTAGTGCGTCAGCACAGCGGTCAGGCTGTCAAACAACTGTCCTGAGGTCTGCTCCAGCACCTTCTTGCGCATCTTTTCCTTGGACGCCTCAGTGTGGGTTTTGCCAAGGAAGTTCTTGTTGCCCAGCGTCCGTTGACGGATAGCCTCGCGTTCAGCGTCAGTTCGCTTGTAGCCAAGGGCGTTTTGGTTACCCTTAAGCGCGTCTGACATCTTCTGACGAGTCTCGTCGGAGGGTATAAACGCTCCGCCACGCCCTTCTGCTACAGCCTGTTGAACCTTGGCACTAATCTTTGCTTTTGTTTCCTCTGTGTGCTGTTTACCAAGTCTTGGGTGACTGGACGGGTCTGCGGCATAAAGAGCTTTGACGCCATCAGAAACTCTGTCTTTGAACTCCTGCCCCCAAACACGCCCGTAATTGGGGCTAAGTTCTCCTGTGCGGCCTCTCATTGGCGCAGCAGCAGATCTCCCTGAGTTGTAACAGTGCGGCTTGCCGAAATTTTCATCCAGCCACCGATCTTCAACTTGCCAAAGCATTTCTTCAGACACTGCTGTTTCAACAACCTCAAACTTAAAGCAGTCCTCTCCGTATTTGTTCCATGAGGCCTGAAGGTGCAAACAATGATGACGGTTGCCGCGCAACATTTTTCTGTGGTTACGAAAGCGTTCTCGGGTGCTTGTAGTGCTTCCAACATAAAACTTACCGTTGACCACGTTGCGAATTTTGTAAATAACTGGCTCTTTCATGGGTGCTCCGTTACAGGTTTCGAGAGCCATAATGCTACACCCAACACACGCCGTGTGTCAATAGGAAAAAGAAAAGGCCCCCGAAGGGGCCTCTCAATCGCGCTAAGTGCTTGATTTTGTTGGGTTATGCGCCCGGCGAACCGTACACACCCAAACTGTCGCTCACACCAAAGCTGTAGCGCTCTCGCGCCTTGTAGCGGTTGTTCCCGGTGTCGAAATCTTGGTCCATTGACGTACCCAGAGGCACGCGAACAAAGTGCTTCAGACCGTTGGGCACATCAGTCTTCAAGAACCAAGCATTGGTGTCGGTCAAGAAGTGGTTGATGGTGTAGCCTTCCGGGATCGAGCCGTTGTTCTTCAGGGCGTTGATGTCGTTGTCGGTGGTGCCAACGCGCAGGCTGGTTTCCAACAGACGGGTAGCAACGAACTGCAGAGCAGGCGGAACGATCAGCTTGCGGGGCTTGGCAGCAATCAGCAGGCCCTTTTCGTCCGTCCAAGCAGCGATCTGGATCACAGCCGCTTCAAGAGACGTTTCGTTCAGGTCTGCAGCCGTCGCGGGACGGTTGCTGTTGGTGCCACCAGAGACAATCGGGTGAGCCGTCGAGAACAGGGCTTGACCGTCACCGTAGACCACGGAGGCGTTGAAACCGTTGTTCAGGACTGCTGCAGCCTTGACCTGCTTGGTGTAAGACATGGCGCGAGCCAGTGACTTGGTGTACCGAGCGGACAGGCTGTCGTACAGGTTGTCTTCCATCGCCTCTTCGGTGATGGAGAAGCCCATAGCGATGGTCTCGTGGTTGTAACGAGCGGTCCAGGCTTCCTGTGCGTTGTCGTACTGGATGGCCGAACCTTCGTTCTTCACCGGGGCTGCGGAAAAACCGGCGAGCTTGGTTTCCTCTTCGAACGAGCGCTCTGAGGACTCGGTCTCGTAGATCTCCTTGTGCTCTTCGCCGTAGCGCTTGTACTCCATGCCGAACAGAGCGTTCAGACCAGGGAGCAATTCCTTGAGTAGTTGGGCACGTGAAATTGCCATGATGAATGCTCCTTAGGCGATGTTGTAGCGATGGACGTTGAAGTTGATCTTCGCCAGCACTTCCGGAGTCTGGATCAGAGCCAGGGTAGGCCCAGTCACAGAGTTGGCAGGCGAGTTGGTCACCGTCAAAGTCGTGCTGCCCGTGGTCGTCACCGTGGTCGCAGCGGTCAGAGAAGCGCCAGTGAACTGGAGCTGACCCGTCGCGGCAACCAACTGGTAGATGTCCGTGCCAATCGGCAGGACTTGACCAACCGTCAGGCCAGACACCACAACCGAAGTCGAGCCAGAACCGGACACATAAGTCGCTTGGGTAGCAACTTGGGTATCAGGAACCAGACTCAGGACACGGAAGCCCGCGTTGGCGGTGGTGGCAGCAGCGCCCACGACACCCAGCGTGCTGTTGCCAGTCGCTGCATTGCCCGTGGTGGAGGAGCCAGCCAAGTTCACGCCAACCGTCAACTGAGACGCCGAACCGATGGTGGTCACACCAGCAGCCGTCACAACCGCAATACGGAAGACCGCATCAGGATCGTCACAGATGATTGCCTTGATGTCACCAGCCAGGGTGTTGGCAGGGTAGTACTGGCTGAAGCGCTTCTGCTTGGTCACCGGATCGGTGTACGAGCAGCCCATGAAGACACCGACCGTGGTGTTGGTGGTGTTGATCGGCAGCGTTGCGATGTTGACGAAACCGTTCGTGATGACGACCGGATCACCAAAGAAGATCGAAGTGCCGTAGTTGTAGGCGACTGCGTACTCACGAGTAGAACCCGCAAATACCTGACCGCCAATCAAATTGACCGGCTTGTAGCCGTATGGTCCGTCTAGCGTGGGGTATCCCATTTAGAGACTCCTTGAATTAAGAACCGCGTCCGAACGATACTTCGCTGCGCCGTTCCTTGAACAGCGGCATACGAGCATCACTCTCGCGCATGAAGTTGTTGTCCACCGACTGCATCTGCCCTTCAGCTTGACGCTGGTAGTAGGCATTACGCTGTTCAGTGAACTCCTTTGGGGTTTTGCAAAGCAGCAGACCACCGACTTCAATACTGTCGGGGAAGCGACCTGAACCGCCTCCACCCAGTTGAATCTCAGGATGTTCGCTTGCTTTTACGGGCTCCCAGCCCTCGCGGAGTTTTGAGGAGACGTTCATCGGGTCGTTGTTCCCGAGGGTGCTGATGCGAATCCAACGGAAAGCATACCCTTCTTCCGGGTTCGGATCGGGCAGGAGTTGGGGAGGCATCCACTGCTTAGGCCGTTCAGCCTTTGCGCGGGTGTCCAATTCACGTGAAATTCTATTCTCAGCCATTTTGTTTCCTCATTTCTTCCGCAACCGCACGGGCGTACTGTTCATTGGTCAGTCCGAGCCGCTTGGCGATACTCACTTGTGATTGCGTCAGCACGATCTTTTTGGGCGCTGTGCTACGCGTGGCTGGGGATACGACAGACTTCCGGGTCTTTCCAGAGGAAAACGCTTCTGGAAAACGATTACGAATGCGGGTGTTGATCGCGTCGTAATACCCATCACTGTTCGTGTCTACCCCCGAACTCACAAGTTGCTTGTGTACTGCCAACGCAACCGCCGTCATTTCCTCATTTTCTCCAAACCACGGATTGGCTTGCTGCCACGCACGGGCTTTTTGATCAACTTGGGGCGGCGACTGAGTTGCCGGAGGGGTTTGTACCGCACTTTCTTCGCGCTGTAAAGAACCTTCCCCGCTTTTCAGTTTGTCTTCTTCAATTTTTGCTGCGGCAAGTGCATCCTGCGCTGCAATCAGAAGTCCAGAATCCCCCGTCTCATACGCTTGTTGGAGCTTGCGTTTGGCGTCTGCCAACTCAGCATCGACAATTTTCTTGCGCTCCGTAGCCTTGAGTCGCTTATTCTCCTCGGCCAATACTACCGCTGCACGTAGCGCTTCTTCGCGTTCGCGCAACGCGGTTTCCTTGGCTCGGCGCTCATCGTGGTATCCCTTGGAGAAGTGCTGGATGCGCTTCTTGACGCTGTCACTGTATTGCGACAACTCCTCATCCGTGACCTCCGCAGGGGGGTCCTTCATCGGAGTACGGCCCCGGTCTACCTCGGGGGTATCGTCTACAACCTCAATCTCGGTTTCGCCTTCAACTTCAACCTGAATCTCTTCCGGCTTTTCGTCGGGGAACCGAAAAGTTTCTTCGTGCTGGTGGTTTTGCATGAGTTACTCCTTAACCGCGCTTGATGCCACGGGGATCTTGCACAACCGCCTCGACGCTATCGTCGTTGATCAAGCGGAACTCTTGGCCGTGGATCTTCAGCCGCGTACCCGTGTTAGGCCGGACAAGCACGAAGTCACCAACTTTGCATGAAGGCCCACTGGGAAAGCGCAGCGGATCTTTGTAGCAGTCTGGCCCCATCTTTGCCACGAACAGCACCGGGCTCATTACCTCTTCAAAGTGCATGGTCTGACCCGCCTTGGCAAGTCCGCTCTCATACTCTTCTTCTGCCTTGGGGAGTACGCACAGCAGGTGGTAAGTCACCGGATCAGGCACTTGTCGGGCCTTTTCTTCGTCGGTCTGCGGCAACACGGTCGTGTTTTGGCCGTCGCTCAGGAGTAGTTCACTCATCGTCATTTTGCTCCATAGTTCGCACGAGGTCGGTGATAAAGGAATGCGCTAGAGAAAGACCCCGGATTTCTCCACACATCGACTTGTACTCGGGGAAATCTTTTGAAGCACCCGAGATGAGAACCTGCGCGAGTGCATCGCGCCGCTCTTCGATTTCTTTCAATACCACGGAAAACGCAGTGGTAGCCATGACTCGTCCTTACTGTTTGGGTTGGGGTTTGGGCTTGGGCTGTGCAGCGCGTTGTGCGGCCTGCTGCGCTTGCTGTTGCATGCGCATCTGGCTTGTTTGGGTCTGTTGCCTGACCTTCTGCTGGTGAAGCTGCTCCTTGTGTTGCATGTCCTGCTGCGCCATAGCCGCCTTCAGGCGGGGGTCCTCACCCTGCTTTCTCTGGGCATCAAGCGCCAACCGGGCTTGTTCAATCTGCAGCTTGCCTTGAGCGATCTGGAAATCCCGCTGGCTGTCAGCCTCCTTGCGCCGCAACTCCTCGGCCTTCAACTGCAGCTCGGCCTGCTTCATCTGTACTTCAGGGTTCTGGGCCATCTGCTGCGCTTGCTGTGCCTGGGCCTTCTGCATGTTGTTTTGCAGCAACTGTTGCGAGGCTTGCGCCACGAGACGACTCAACTGGACTTCCGTGTTCTCATCCAAGTCAGCATCAGGCGCGGTCAACGGCACGCCCAACTGCTCTTCCACCTGGGCCCTGTAGCTGAACGCCAAGTGCTGCGAAATGTGGGCCATGATCGCTCCCATCATCTGTTGCGCCATCGGACTCTGCCCAAGCATCTGCATGATCATGGGGTCCTTCATCAGGGCCATGTGTGTCGCAATGTGGGCTTCGTGGTCTTGGTAGATAAACGCCTTGGTCGGCTTGCCCGTCAAGAACGCCATGTTCTCGGAAATAGGGTCTTTCGGCGTCTGATCGTCCTCGATAGGCACCAACTTGGCCGCGTTCTTGATCCCCAAAACCTCAAGCATCTGCCGGTGCAACTGCGGCATGTCGTAGATCTGCGGAGCCCCTTGTGCGAGTTGCAGTGCAGCTTGGTACTGCATGATCCGCTGCGCCATAGTGGCCGCGTTAGGGTCGCTGACCGGGATGATCTCCACTTGGTCGTAGTCAGACTGCTTGACCGACCGATCACCGCCTTCTGGGGTGTAGGAATAGTCCGGTGGCAGGAAATCACGGATAACCTTCTTCAGGAGCTTGAACTCCATCTTCAGGCTGTCATGCACCCGGGCCTGCACAGCGCCCATGATCTTGAGTTGACGCTCAAGGATAGCCAGCGTCGTACCCACTGGGGCCTGGGCAGACATGTCACTGATCTTCAGGTCAGCAATAGCCGCCAGACGCCGCCCGTCATCGGTAAGCTGCTGCAGCAACACCGCCAGAACCTGACTCGGCTCCTTGTACGGCAGGGCCATGATGTTGTCTTTGACCGTCCCGCTGGGGATGTCCACATCCCTGAACTCGCCCGGAGCAATCGGCGTGTCGTCGCCCTTGATACGCAACCCACGGCTCTTCAAGCCACCGGGCAGGTTGCTCAGGGTGCCAGCATCGACCAATTGGCGCAGAATCGACGTACCCGCACGGGCGTACCCGCCCACGAGGTTGATCAAGCCAATGCCGTATGGGCCGAACCCAGGCACGTACGTGTACTGAGAAAAGTGCTGGCGCTTGAGCCTGCGGGAATCCGACTCGTCCCAGTTACGTCGAATAGCCAGAACCGTGGATGTGCCCCGGTCGATGGTGACAACGTAAGGGAGCGCGATACCGTCTTCGTCCTCATCCCCAGGCATATTCCAGTCAATATGCACCTCAAGGATCTGATACCGGTCGTCGTCAGTGAGTGAGTACCCCTGCTCCTCGGCTTTCTTCTTCTCCACGTCCGTGAAGATCCGCACGGGCTCCCCAAGCTCTACCTCACGGTAGAACCCTTCTACCTGCAGCTTCTTGATCTCGTTCTCGGTCTTACGCATCACGTGGGTTACACGCTCGGCGCTGTAGATATTCGACGCCCCGTACGGGATGACCATGTCCTCTGCGGGAATGAACGGAGCAGCAGGACGCTCAAGGCTGGGGTCGAAGTAGATCTTCTTGAACGCGGACCCCGACAGGCCCAGGTTGAACAGCATCCGCTCGTGCTCCGACCGGTACTCCACCATCTCTTCTGTGAGGCGGAAGTTCATGTCGTCCTGCACGCGTATCGCAGCTTCCTTCTTCTCCTGGGTCTCCTCCCCGATGATCTGCGTCTTAACCGGTCCTTGAGCCGGGAATGTCTCCGTGATCAACTCAGACTGGAATCTGACTGCAGCCTCAGTCAGCAGCGGGGAATACGCACCACATGCACCGTTCCACGGCTCGGTACGCTCCTCATACTTCATGCCCAGAACTTCCAACCCCTTGACATAGGCTTCGGCCCAGTCCTTGCGCGAGTTGATGTCCGCATCCACCAAGGCAATGATCTCGGACGCCAGGGACTGCATCTCCCCCTCGTCCATGAACTCCGCGAGGTTTGCGTCAAAATCTTCCGCCGTAGGGGTTTCCGGCGTCAATTCAATCTCGACCCCATCAATTCCGATGTTTACGGCTTCCGGGTCCTCGATTTCAATCTCGATGGCGGGCTCGTCCGTCATGAGCATAGGGTCCATCGGGGAGAGTGCGCTGTCGATGTTTGTAGCCATGATCTGTCCTTAGTAGTAAGCAGTACGCCGGCTGCTCTTGAAGTACCGTTGTTCTTCCCGCTCGTCCGTAGGCAAGCGTACAAACCCACCTTGGCGAAACCGCATCAGCGCCATCACCGTGGAGTCCACCAAGTCGTCGTTCGACATGAACGGGAACCCGGCAATCTCCTCCACAACCTCTTCAGCCCATCGGGTTTGTGGCACCCAGCACAGCTTGGACTTGACGATATCGGCTACGGAGTTGAGTCGGGCAAGTTTATCCCCGGAACCCCTGTGTGGGGTGTATTCCTGCACGGGCAACCCCATGCGCCGCATCTCCTGATACAACGCCGTACCGCTGGACTTTTTTTCAACGATGAACGAATCCGGCTCCCACTGTTTGTACTCTTCCAGCGCCAGCGCCTTCAATTCTGGGAACTCCAAGCGCTTCTTGATACTGTTGAGCAGGATGATGTTGTGGCAATCTTCCTCATCGTTGAACCACACACCCCAGGTAGTAAGCGCCGTGAAGTCAGCACGGTTGTGGGATTCCGCTGCCGCGTCCAAGGACATGATGACGTACTCGCACCTGGGCGGGTCCTCCCCTTCCCAAGTGTTCCACCACTCCCGCTTGATGACCGACGCTTCTTCGGCGGTGGGGTTCTGCTGGTACTGAGCATTCCACTGGAACAACGGCATGGACGCCTTGGTCCGTAGCAGGGCAGAGACGTCATAGAACTCCGGCCACAACGCACTCTGCGAACCACCATTGCGTTCAAACAACGCGGGGAACTCCACTACCTCATACTGATCTGCGTCGGGGTTCTGCCCCATATCCTTGGTCACCCGACCCGTCAGGTCACTCAAATGCCAGCGGGTCTGGATGATGGCAACACGTCCACCCGGCATGAGACGCGTACGGGCACCGTATGTAAACCACTCATACGCCTTGTCGAACACCTCAAAGTTGCCGTTGATGATGTCCTGCTCGTTATGTGGGTCGTCCACCAGAAGCAAATCCGCACCGCGCCCAGCCAGCGCGGAACCTACGCCGCAGGCGTAGTATTCGCCCCCTACATTTGTATTCCACCGACCCGCAGACTTGCTGTCCTGGGCCAGGAACACCGTAGGAAACACCTGCTTGTAAGCATCGGTGTCGATGATGTTACGCACCTTACGCCCGAAGTCCACGGCAAGATCTGACGTGTGCGAGACCATCAGCACCTTCTTGGTAGGGTACTTGCCGATGAACCACGCCGGGAAATAAATCGACACAAGCTGGCTTTTGCCATGCCGGGGCGGGATGTTCACGCACACCCGATCCTTCTTACCTTCGGCAATCGCCATCAGCATGTCAGCCAAGATCCGGTGATGCTTACCTACCTTGTAATCCGGCTGTATGTGCTTGCAGAACTCGATCAGATCGTCCCGACAACGCTGGGCCTGACGCCTGCCTGACAGGGCTTCTGCAATCTGCAGGATCTCCTCCTGCTCCGAAGAGTCAAACTGCTCGATGTTGGCAACCAACAGATCGATATCGTCGTCTGTCAGGTCATCGAACGTGTCTGCAACGGTCAATTCAGCTCCTCCGGAGCCATCCCAAGCTCCGCATCGAGGTCTACAACCAGCGGAATATCCTCTACAGGGGCGGAATTGATGACATTTGCATCTTCCACATCGTTTTTCAGGGCTTTGGAACGCAACGCCTGGAGCTTTTCACGCAACGATTGCTTCAAATCGTCCGTAGAACGGTGGGTAACCGTCACTTCCGAGCGTTCCGTGAACAAACCAACGTCAGAAATCTTACCCAGAAGCTCTAAAGCACGAATACGCACCCTGGGATCAGGGTTTGACGCCTCTTGGAGCAGCTTGTTAGTAACAAACGTCCGAATCTGGACCGCATTACGCACCACCACATGGCTGAACTCCTGCAACGCATCCTCCAACTGCAGGATTGCAGCGGGGCGCATGGCCGAAAACTTCGCCGGAGTCATGGATTTGTTGGTGGCCTCCTCGTCCTTGGCGTACGAAGTCAGTAGCTTTTCGACAACTACGTCGTCTTGGGGGTCATGCACCAGGGTTTCGGGGTCCAAACCATTCTCCAGAAGCACATGGATGGTCTTACATGCAGCAGCAGCCCGTTCACGCAACGTCGCGTGGGGCATATCCTCAGGGGGAACGATAACCCCGAGGTCTGGAGTAATAACTAGCTCAGGAGCACTAGGCATAGATGTTCGCAACTTGGTATGGAACCAAGCGTGATGCGGAACATACCACAAAAATTGCAAAACACAAGGAGGTTGGGACTCCTACCGGGGGGTGTTTCTATATAGACGGGGGTGGGGTAGCGCCCTAGGGAATAAAAAGTTAGTAGGCGCTTACAAAGCCGAACGTAAAAAGTGGGCATCGCGGGCGCGGAATAGTAGCACCTAGCGGCGCGATGGAACCAAACGTCATTTTGGGGGGTGCCACCCCGGTGGGTCAATTGCCCGTAGGTTTCTACAATCAATCCCTGCCATCCCTTGCCATAACATGTCAACCCGTTACAGTTCGTCTCATGGCATCGCTGACCACGATGCCACGTACACGGGTTACCCGGTACAACATGGTCGGTTGATTGAAAGGATCAATCATGGCTCCACGTATCAACGCACCCAAGGGTGCTATCGCCTCCGCCGCTGAGGTTCTGGTAAACGCTCAATCCGCCCCCGCGACGGATGACGATTCGAATTGGATTCCGGCCACCGAGGGTTTCATCGACGGGCGTTATGGTCTGGCAAAGGATCCTGAGGTTCGGCAGGTGTTGCCCCTCGCCATGAAGGCCACCGATGCTGCTGCTGTCACATGGGCGGTTCTGGCTGACCTTCTGTACGGTAAGGGTATCCGTGCTGGCATGTTGACTGGCAAGGACATGGTGGAAGAAACCCGCAACGAGGTTCAAGACCTTGTGACTGTTACGCGTTTTGGCAACACCATCGCTGCGGTTTACATGCGCGACGGTCAGGAGTTCAAGATTTCTGCGGTCGAAGACCTCCGCGCTTCCGATGATCGCAAGTCGATTCACTGGAAGATGATGAGCGAAGAGCGCAAGGACTTTGTGAAGATCCGCGCTGGCAGGGTTCGGGCTTACATGTCCGACTTGATCGAGCAGCTCCGTCGATTCGATACCGCAGCGCCTAAGGGTAAACAACCTAAGGCAACCCTGGAAGAGCGCTACCTTACGCTACTCGGTCCGGTTCTGTTGTTCCTGCAAGGGATCGACCTGACCAAGGAAGACCCTAAGTTCGAATGGCGCGAAGAGTTTGACGCAATCAGCGCTGCAGTCGACCGCGCCAAGACCGCCAAGAAATTGGCAGTCGGTTGATACCCTGACCCCTTCAAGCCCCACTTCGGTGGGGCTTTTTTTCGTCCCTACACAGTCAAAACACCCCGCATCCCACACACCACACCACAACCCCGCAAGGGGATCGAGACCAGTTCTCCGAGCAGCGGGGAGGGGCACAACCAGCCCCGCGCAGCGGTGCGGACCACATTGCCCGTAACAAACCTACACCCATTTCAGCACCCCAACACCCCGAAACCAGTTCTCCGAGCAGCGGCGAGCGGCCCAATCGGCCCCCAAAACGTATTGTTCGTAACGTAGCTACGACCATTGTGGGTAGTGTTCGTTTGTACTATGTTCGGATTGTTCTAATGTAGTTGGATGGACTGTTCGTAATGTTCGGACTTGTAATGTTCGAATGTTCGGGTTGTTCTAATGTTCTGTGTTCCACGTTTTGGGTTGTTCGAACGTAGTTGGATGGAATGTTCGGGTTGTTCTAATGTAGTAGTTTGGAATGTTCGGATTGTTCTGTAGCCAATCTGGCGACCATCACCTGTTTTCGGTGCCTAATGTTCTTGCAATGTTCGGAATGTTCGGATGGTCACAGAACATTATCTAGAAGTGTCAACGCGTTGTAAGCAGTCCTATCTACCACCACCTAGTGGTGTATCTTACATAGTAAATCTTATTAAATCTTAGTAATTCTTATAATGTTCGAATGTTCGGTAGGTCAGGGGGTACTAAGGGGGAAAAATGGTCTGCTCGATTCCGAACATTAGGGTGCAGTGTTCGGATTGTGTTCGGAGGCCATTTCCGAACATTAACAACCCGACCCGGTTCAGACAGTCGAAAAATGAGGTTTTTCAAGGACTTGCAGTTCTACACTTCACCACACACCAGTACATATCACCCTTCCACACCTTTCTCATCCGTTACACACCGCTCACTCCACCTCACCACACACCGCTAAAATTTGACACTCCCCGCTTGTTGTGATACAATGATATTTAGACGGTGAGAGATTGGCTCTCCCCGCTGCAACCGAGAGAAAGGCTACACACAGTGAACACCAACCGCACACCACCCAACCCGACCCGCTTCGCGGGTAAATACAGGAGTGCCGGATTCCGCCCCGTCAACTCCCCGAGCCCCCTGCTCAACCCCAAACCCCACGTGCGGCACGCCCCCGTGCCTACGTCCCTCAACCCATCCCAGACCGGCTCCCCGCTGGCCCTCAAGCCCACACCGAACAAGTACACCGGTGCCGCCTGCCTCGGCATCGCCACGCTCCACAAATCCAATGCGGTCCCTGTCTTCAACCAACAAGCAGCCATCGACGCTGCACAGATGCGGAGAAACTGATATGGACGAGAAGATGCACCCCAGTAACTGGATGTTCCAGTCCCTCATCGGTAAAACCGTCGAGGCGGTGGAGTACGTGGATGACTTCGACGAAGGCATCACCTTGCGGTTCACGGACGGCTCGTTCCTGTGCGTCTGTGAGGAGATGCAGGCCGGTCGCATCCAAGTGGCAGCAAGCGTTGTCGAAGCCGAATTCACCGGGGAGCAAGACCCTGAGCCTGAACAGATGTCCCTGCACGAGGCCCTGCGGGTTGCCCTGTCCGAGATCTATGCCACGTTGAGCGAGGTCGAACAGCACCCTGGTGAAGAAGATTGGTGGCTCAACCCACCTGATGCCCTGCGCGAGGCCGCACGGGTCATTGACATACACATGAGGAGTGCCTAAACCATGCGACTGTCTGACATCAAGAAGGAGGCGTGGGGCGCACGCGCCTGTTCCATACCTACCAAGATGGTGCCGGACTTCGACGCGTTGTTCGACACACTCAACACGCAAGGCTGGCTGGTGCTGGAGCCCCCGGCCATCGACCACCGAGAAACATCCAACGGTGCGTTGGAGTCCAAGATCGTCAAGGACTTCAAGAACTGGATGGTCCACAACCCACGGTTGATGCTGAATCACCGTCGAATCGGTGAGTACCGTTGGTACATCACTATCGGAGCCCCGTGCGTAAGCACGAAACAACGCCGCAAGGCAAACCAAGGAGAAAGCAAGTGACTTCAAAAGCCAAGACCAACCCGTTCACCTTCCGCTGCACGTGGAAACCGTTCACAGATGCAGACATCACGTGGGTGCAGCGGTTCTTCTCTCTGCTGCCCAACAACCCGGAGCTGAGGTTTTTCAAACGTGCCGCATCCAGGGTGCATATCACCAACTCGGGCGAAGCCCGGTACGTGGACTCGCTCAACGAGTTCATCTACGAGGAGGATGA
>Ga0315903_10005492_pt1 | contig 16507 bp, 17 predicted proteins | sample LakEriMetagenome_7_FD_203524 | JGI IMG/M metagenome (GOLD analysis project Ga0315903, IMG submission 203524) | Freshwater fungal communities from buoy surface, Lake Erie, Ohio, United States - Buoy 2 MA119 | ecosystem: Environmental > Aquatic > Freshwater > Lake | place: USA: Lake Erie, Ohio...
GCCTCCCGGAGCTGCCCACGCCAGCCGTCCGCCCTTTTGAGCCCATCGCCGAGTGCGAACGCATCGTTGCCAGCATGCCACACGCACCCGCCATCCGCGAAGACGGCCGCGGCCGCTGCTACTATCGCCCCAGCACCGACAGCGTGCACATGACCGACCGCCACGCGTTCAAATCACAAGCTGGCTTCTACTCCACACTGTTTCACGAGCTCGGCCACGCCACCGGCCACCACAGCCGTCTTGATCGCGAAACGCTCACCAAAGCCGCCAATTTCGGCAGCGAAACCTATTCCCGCGAAGAGCTGGTCGCCGAGCTCACCGCCGCAAACCTCTGCGCCCACGCCGGCATCAGCGCACCCGTAGTCGAAAATCAAGCCTCCTACATTCAGGGCTGGCTCTCCGCCCTTCAGGAAGACGCCAAAGCCCTGATTTGGGCCGCCGGCAAAGCCGCACGCGCCGCCGATTACATCCTCGGCATCACCTATGACGACGCCACCACCGAAACCGCCACCGCCTAAACCATCACGGGGGCCGCGCATCCTTCACGCGGGCAACTTTCACTTCTTCTCTTACATGAATCCACTTCACGTTTCCCCCTCCGATCTCATCCGCATCGAGTGCGCCACCGCTGCCATTCCAGGCGCGGAGCAATACCACGAAGCACGCCGCTGGCACATCCTCACGACTCAGGCCGCACTGGATCGTGCCGAGCAAAGCGGGCATCAAATTGTCCGCGTGCCCACCTATCAGCCCGATGGCGAGAAAACGCTTTCCATGCTTTCCCGCCTTACGCCCGGCCTGCGCACCGCCTGGGAGCGCAAACACGGTCACGGCATCGTGCATCTGAACTACATCCACAACGCCCGGCCCGGAGTCGGCATCCACGGCTGCCAGTGCAGGCAATGCACCGCCCCCGAAACCGCCAACGCCTAAACCACACGGGGGCCGCGCATCCCACACGCGGGCAAATTTTCACCGCTCATCATTTCATGTCCATTCCCCAAACACCTGCCCAGCCCGTCCGCATCAAAGCCGCATTCAGCCTCGTTTATTACAGCGAGCAGCGCGCACACGATGTGCCGCGTGCCCGCGTTGCTTATCTTCTGCGCGCCGCCCGCAGTCGCGGCCTTGCCCACCGCCCGCGCTTACAGCCTAGCGGCGATTACCTCCTGCCCGATCTCGCGACCATCTTCCGCCGTCAAAGCGCGGCCCCCGTTCGCCCAGCGCGCAACCTCAGTTGTTGTTGCTGCGGTCAGCGCACCAAAGGCCGCCAATGGTGGAACAGAGACACCGGTTATGGCGTCTGCACCCCGTGCGGAAACGCCACAGCCCACAAAGAAGGCGAAGCCGCTGCGACCTCCTACTACGGCACGCGCGGCATTCATTGGGATCTTTAACCCGCCAACAACGTCAACCAGGTCAACAACGTCACCGTCCGTCACCGTTAAACATTTCAACAAATAATTATTGCACGCAACAAATCACGCATTAAGCTCCCACATGCTCATCCCGAGCACTGCACCGCAAACGCAACCACCACCTCACAAACACCGCCATGACCACCGCCACCATCACCCGCATTGAAGACAACCACGGCATCAAAACCGCCCACCTGGAATGGTCCGGCCCAGACGACCACACTGTCGAAGATTTCGACCTCGGCCAACTCGGCCAACGCTGCACAGGCATCGGCCGCTCAACAGGCGGCAACCTGCGCGGCGGCTGGGTCATCTTGGAAGGCGAGTGCCAGCTCCACGAAGGCGCCACCATCAGCCTGTTGGCCACCGAAACCGAAACCGAAGCCGCCTAACCCGTCAACCAGGTTAACAACGTCACCCAAACGCACAAAGCCCCCGGCGACCGCAAATCGCCGGGGGCTCATCACAAACAGCGCCAGCATTCACCAACGCCATGACCCCCCAGCCTAACACCAAAAACACCGCCCGCAAGCGCAGCCGCGGCCGTCCCGCCCTCCAGCAGCCCCGCCGCACCACGCTCCCCCGCGTCAGCGCCACCGCCCACGCCCACCTTCTCGCCTACGCCCGGTCCCACCGCCTCAGCCTCGCCGACGCCCTCCAGGCCGCCATTTTGGCCGTTCCCAGCCCCGCCGCAGCCCCCAGCCACAGCACCGAGGATCCACGGCCTCAGCCCCCTCCACACACCCCCGGAGCTAAAAAGCCCCGCGCCCAAACTCAAAAGCCCGCACACCCTCCCGCATCAAAAAATTGTTGAAAACAACGATTTAATGCACCAGACTGGACGCATGAGCCATCTATCCGTCCAGCTTGAAGACTACCTTCAGCGCAACCCCACGCGCACCATCCTCAGCCTCGAAAGCACCGCCGGCCTCAAACGCGGCACCATCGACAGCATCCGCCGCGACCAGCATCCGCGGCCCGAGCGCTTTGGCCAGCTCCTGCGCGCCGTCGATGACGAAACCGCCCGACGCTGGCTCATCGCCTACCTGCGCGACGACTGCCCGCCCGACTACCTACCCCGCCTCGACATCACCATCGCCGCCATCGCCGAGTCCGATCCCGGCACCCTCCACGAAGCCGTCACCGCCTACACCACCGGCCACATCGACACCAGCCCCGCCGCCGTCTTAGAAGCCTGGCACCGCCTCCAGTCCGCCATCCAGGCCGACAACAGCCTAGCTAAATGGTTCATAAAAACCGTCAACCTCATCCTCGGCCAAAAATGAACGAATCAATCCCAGACACGGGCGAGAAAAAGCTATGAATGCAACTACGACTCCCCCGCCCGTTGTCTGCGGCGCTCTTGTTCGGCCTTGGTGGATACGCCCAGGATGGGCGGATGAACCGGAAATGAACTCATGTGATCCATGCGCTCAAGAGCAACTTTCTGAGGCATGGTCTAAGATCTCGGCGCTAATGGAGGTCGTCACCACCGATCACGAATCCAAAGAAGCATTCATTGCCCGAGTGCGCTCGATTCTTGGGCCAAACGAAACAAGTCCATCCGTGGGTGCGAAAGGAAAAGCCAATGAATAAATGCCCGAAATGCCACAAAACCTACCTCCCCGGAAATGGATGTCCGACATGCGCCCGCGAAAGAAAAGCGTTAGGTCCATCGGATGCGACGGCTTGTTCTCCGTTTCGCGTGGCCTACTCGCGGGCGGAACTGGCCGACAAGCTGAAAGACTGGATGATCGAACTTTGGGGAGATAGCCCGAAGAATCTTGAACCCGAACAGCGCGACCAATGGCACCGCGACAACGGCATGATCTACCACTTCATTTGTGACCATTTCCCGGAGAACGCAATAGGTGAGGCACGGGTGGACAACGCTGCTCCACTACCTCCCGCAACTCTCTAACCAAATGGAAACTCCGAATCACACCGCCCCGCCCGTTGACCTCAACCAACTTGTTCGGCTTTACGTCGAAGGCGAAGACCTCACTGGAAGGCTGATGTGCTACCGTTGCCGCTACTCGTTCCAAGCCCCGAAAGGCGTGCTGATGGCGCAGGATGTGAAATGCCCGAACTGCAAGGCTGTGGATGCCTACTACCAACACAAATGCCATGAATCCGACCCAAACCGACACTCCGCTGGATGGCCTTATGATGACCCAACAGTCGAGTGTGATTGTTGAGCCGAACAGTTGAATTAACCCCACATCCATTCTGAGTTATCATGACAACCTCCGAATTCATCGAGCAAGTCATCTGCGCCGCCAAAAGGGACCACAAAGCCCGCAAAACGTGGCAATGCTACGCAGGCTGGGCACGACGTTACGCCCTGTGGCTCCGCAGTCAGTCCGGACTCCATGCAGCCGACTCAGAAACCAAAGTCAGCCGCTACCTCGCCCATCTCGCCACACGCCCCGGCGGCTGCTCACCCAAAACCCAGCAGCAGGCCCTCAACGCCCTCGTCTTCGCCTACAAACACGGCCTCGGCACCCCCTTGGGTCAAATGCCCGAATGGGTCAAGCCACCCCAAAAACAGCGCCTCCCCGTCTGGCTTTCCAGCAGCGAATTCCAAGCTCTCGCCCATCATCTCGAAGGTCCCTGCCTTCTCATCGCCCAGATCATGTTCGCCAGCGAAATCCGCAGTCCCCTCGACTCTCTGCCACAGCCAGCCTCCAACATTGTCCCCTTCGCCCGCGCCGCTTAGTCTCCCAGTCTCCCCATCTGATTGTCCCATTGTCTTTCCACCTCCATGGACACCCCCGCTCTTCCCCTCGCCGATCTCCCCCCGCGTCCCATCGACGTTTGGCGCGAGCACACCGCCAAAAACTGGAAATCCAGCGACCCCGAATCCTACGCCGTCTGCATTGAGATGATCACGCAGCACGGCATCACCTCCATCTCCGATCTCCAGCGCGAACTCAAAACCCTCGAAATCGACAAATCCCGCCAAACGATCGCCGCCCTCATGCGCAGCGAGTTCAGCATCGAGCAGCTCGCCGACCTCGCCGCCAAAAACGCCGCCATAGCCCGCCTCCAGGGCACCAGCAAAATGGCCGAGCTCATCCCCGACGCCAAAAAGTCCGACCTCATGGCCGTCTCCATGAGCAGCAAACTCGCCCACGACATCGAGCGCAGCCTCAACGGCATGCCCACCGAAATCAAAGCCGTCGTCACGATCAGCGCCCAGGATCGCTTAGCAGAGGCCCGCGCCAAAGCCGCCGCCGCCAAAGCCGCCGCCCTCGAACAGCAAAGCAGCACGGTCATCGAGGCGGAAATCCTCTCCACCGTCCCATCAAATGCCTAATCCCATGCACGCCAACCATCAGAGCCCATGCGGCGATCTTGTTCCAATTCCCACGCCGGAACAGCGCGCGGCCAATCACCGCGCACTCTCAAAGCTGCATACAGGAAATCGGTTCCGGCTCATGTTTGGCATGCCACTGCTCCCACAGCATGGACTCCGGCGCCGCTGCCTCCAATGCAATCGCGAATATGACTCGACGCTTTGCCAATGCCCCGACTGCCAATGCCAGATGTTTTGTGACCTCAACGTCCCTGCTCTGGCAGCAAGCCCGGCGGAAAACTCAACCGAAGCGAAAGACTCACAAAATGGACACTGACTCAATACCCCAAGACGCTGGCGCAGCTTGCCAGCGGCAGGCTTGTTCGGCAGTTGCAGCGCTGGGCACACTTGCCGAACTTGCACGGCCAGTCTTCTATCGGGGAGAAAGCCCCTGTGGAATGCACCTGTTTTCTGACTGCTCTCCAATGGTCACGCACGTCTTCGCCACGATTGATGAGGCCGCCGCTGTTTTCGCTGGCCGAGACATCCGCAATTTGCCGAACAAAGATTATCCAGAACACATTTCTGGATAGCACCGGCAAAACCAGAAATACCGCCTCGTCGCTTGCTCATTCCTCATTTTGGTTCCCTCATTCTGGTTTCCTCATTCTGCTTTCGACATTTGTTTCGCTCACCACTCCACCACCGGAGCCTCGCCCGTCCAGGTCGCGTAATACCCCTCCGTCGTCGCCACGGAATCACCCAAGAAATACGCCGCCGCCGCGATCCCGTGCGCCGTATAAACGCGACTCGCGCTCAGCTTCCGCAGCTCATGGTTCACCTTGGAGCGACCCGCCGGCACAAACGGCCGCAGCCACTCGCAATGATCCCGATAAATGAAATCGTAGCGGCGTGAATCCGTCCAGCCGTCACCGATCAAAAACCCCGCGCGCCCCTTCAGCATCCCCTGGATCTCCGCATCCAGCGCCAAACGTCTCGGCCTGCCACCCTTCAGCAGCCGGAAACCCGGCTCGCCACCCTCCGCCGCCCGTGGCCGCACATCCAGCCACGCCTTCCCCTCCGCCTCATTCCACTGCACCCAGCTCGCCCGCGCCGCCAGCAGCTCCGCATCACGCAGCCCGAGCCTGCGCAGCATGATGTGGCACAGGTAAAGCTCCGGCTCTTCCACCTTCAACACCTGCGCCGCCGCATCCATCGCCGCCAGGTTCTCCGTCGGCCACGGCACAAAATGCGTCGGCGGCGTCGGCAGCGCCGGAAACTTCCGCAGCGCATCCAGCGGCGGCAGCCGCAACCCCTTCAGGTGCCGCTCCACAATCCGCTCCTGAAACACACTCGCCGCATTCCTCAGCGTCGAATTCAGGCCCACATTCCCCGGCAGCGCATCATGCCAATTCACGCCTCGGCCATCCCGACCCTGCCCCACACTCACAAACCGCTCCAGCAGCCCGCGATTCAGCACCGCATGCAGCGCCACCGCATCCGGCCGCGCCTCATCCACCACCCGCGCCAGCCGCCTCAGCGCCTCCAGATACCGCGCCCGCGTCCGATCCTCCATCACCTTATCCCCGCCCGTCACCGCCGTGCAAACATCCCCCACCGTCGCCATCGAGCCACGCACCAGCGCACCGGCCCCCAGCGCAAAACGCGCCGCCTTAATCTCCTCGATCCGCCGCAGCGCCACCCGCTCCGCATCCGCAATGTGCGGCCACCCCGTGGACTCCTGAAACCGCTCCCCCTCCAGCTCAAAATCCATGCTCAGATTCGCTGCCACCGTGCGCTTATAAAACCGCACCTTCACCCCCGCGATGCGCCGTTTCAATGAAGCCGGCCGAGACGCCTTCACGCCCGATGCAGCACCCGAAGGCACCAAAGAACCCGAAGACACGGCAGAGGAAAGGGCAGGGGAAGAGTCGTTGCGGTCGCTCATGTCACACTTTGTAACACCCAACGTCACACTCCGTCAAGCCCATATACGTCGATATACATTCCATTTACGCCTCAATTCGCCCTCCATCCACTCCCTCAAACCCGTCCACCGCCAGCCCATTCCTCTACGTAAAGCCCCCTCTCCCCAGTGCCGATGCCGGGACTCGAACCCGGAAGCCCTTCACAGAGCAGCGGATTTTAAGCCCGCTGGCCGATCATGTGTAAAACACTGATTACAAGGCAAATGCACGCACTCAAAACGGCCCGTGTCACAGGGCTTGCCACAGATCAGGGGGCCTTGAGGGATTCCAGGGCTTTCTGATAGAGAATGCCGTTCGTTTCGTGGAGTTCGATCCACGTCATGACGGGTTGAGCTTGGCCTTGGGTCAGCATGGGCACGGCAACGAGGTTCCAGACGCGGCCGGTGGCGGAGTCGATGCGGAACATGGTCGGCTGAGGTTCTTGGCGATCGCTGAACGTCGGCACCACGCCCGAGGCGAGCTGATACCGATTCACCGCGATGCCTTCCGGGCTCGGTGGCGTGTTGTCCGTGGCAAAAAGCAAAGCGGCAGCCGTGAGGCAAAGACAGGTGATGAGCTTTTTCATGGCTGCCAGTGTATCACGGCTGTCAAATCACCGCCGCACCGTCACCGCCTCCACGCGTTTCCCATCGGCGCGGAGCCGCACGGGGTTGAGTTTATTGAAAGCGCTTTCCTTCTGCGCTGCGCGCACGATCATCGGCGCGATGCCCAGGCGCTGCATGTCTTGCTCGAATTGCACGCGCTGCTTGTCCAGCTCGGCAATGCGGGCGTTGGCTTCCTCCACGGCTTTGACTTGGGCACCGGGCAAATTCTCGCCCAGCATGCGGTTCGCATCGTCGCGGATGGCTTGATACTCGGCACCAAACTTGGAGTATCGACCCTTCACCAGCGTGTCCCACGTGCGCTCGTAGCCGCGCAGGCCAAACAGGCGCTTCACCTCTTGCTCCACGCTGAATTTCCGACCCCGGCGCTCGGCGTCGCGCAGCGCGTAGGCGATGCGCGTCATTTTCTCGGCAAAGCCAGGCTCGCCAATGGTCGCCACCGCGCTGTCCACACGTTCCAGCACACCGGCTAGGCCCGGGCGGTTCGTGATCGGGCGGCCGTTGCGATCCACATTCAGCGCCGCATTGATGATCGGGCTCAAATGCACGCTGCTGCCCGCAAACTGCTCCCACACACGGCCCAGCACGCGCTGCACCGCCTCGCCTTCAGACAGGCCTTCGCCAGCGGCCTGCGCCAGCTCTTGCAGCGTCACCTGCGGCAGCAGATAGCTCGTGTTCAGGTAGCTCACACTCTCCGGCGTGAACTTATCAAAGGCCAGCACCGCATCGCGCTCCCACGGCGCGGCAAACCACTTGCGGAACATCTTGTTGCGCTCGTCATCCGCACCGGCCGCGCCGCTCATGCCCAGCATCGACGCCAGCCCGCCGCCAAACGTCAGCGCCGCGATGCTTGAGAGGCCCGCCAGCCGTTGCAAACCGCGAGCTTGCAGCGCCTGATTGCCGCTACCGATCTCGCGCAGCGCATAGCGGATGTTCCAGTAGGTGTTCCGATAAACCTCATGCGTGAACGCGATGAAGCTGCCCACCAGCCCCAGCTTGGAAAACTCCCGCAGCACCGCGGGCAACGCGTTGTAATTGGGGAATGTGTTCAGCGTGCGCTCGCTCGCCCACTTTGCCGCGGTGTCCGGCTGCATGCCAGCGGCCAGCGCCGTTTCGTAGTTCGTCAGCCAGCCCGTCACGCGGAAAAGATTGTCCGGCTTGGTCATCGTCCACTCGGCCACCTTCTGCCGCCACTTCTGAAGGTTCTGCGTGCCTGCGACAGCACCGCCCACAGCACCCAGCGCACCGCCGATGGCGCGACCCGTCACACCGGCCCCGCGCCCGATGGATTGCCCGATCAGCGCACCTTGCACCGCACCCAGTGCACGATCACGCGTTTCACTTTCCGCCACCCATTGCAGCAAATGACGCGGCAGACTGGCCTCAATGTCCGCCAGCGTGATGCTGCTGCCGATCACGCCTTGCTCCGTGAGCCGAGCCAGCAGCGCGCGCTGCGCATCTTGCAAAGCGTTTGCTGTGGCCGCCGTGCGAGAGCTGCCGATCGTGCTGCCCGCTTCCTTCACGCGGCTGGCAAAGCTGCGATCGGCTGCGCTTGGCTGTTGCTTGAATGACTTCAGAAGGCCCGTCGCAAAAATGTCGCCACTCTGCACCGTGCTCATGAATCCACCGAGCACGTTCACCAGCCACGAATCCGGGTTCATCGCCACGCGGTTCAGCTTCGCTTCATTGCCGAGCACTTTGAGCGTCTTCACCAGCCAGCCCCCCCAGGTGTTGCCATCTTGCAGGATGCCGCTGCTGTTCTCCAGCGCCTGCATCATCTCCGGCGTGGTAAAGGTGCCACCTAGCCCGCTCCAGCGATAGCCTTCCTTCGGAATCTCCACGGTGTAAACACCGCCGCGCGTTGCTTTCAGCAGTCCCGTGGCCAGCCCGATCGTGCGCATCGCCACCTGCCCGTGATGGCGGGCGATGAGCTGCGCCTGAAACTTCGCGCTTTGCAGGTAGCGATGCAGCGGATTCGTCTCCTCACCCATCAGCGCCCGGATCTCCGGAGCGATGTCCTTGCGCCGCATCAGGCTGCCCACCGCTTTCTTCACCGTGCCACCGAGCAGCGCCGATTGCCACGTATCGCGGTCCATCAGATCGCGCATATCCGCCTCGATCTCAGCCGCCGTGGCACCGGGATTCTGGCCTTGCAGGTAGGTCCGTGCATTTGCGAGGATCAGCGCCGCGTCCTTGCCACCGATCAGCTTGCCATCCTTGGCCGCCGCCGTCACCCTGTCAAAGCTCCAGCCGCTTTCAGGATCAAAAGCCGCATACCCGCGCCGCATCCACTGGCCCAGATTGCCCAGGATCGTGTTCCGCATTTCCCCGGCCGGCATCGTGCGGGCCACCGCCGCGCTCAGGTCATCCAGCAAATTGCGAGCCCGCCGCGCGCGCTCGCCCAGATTGGCGTCCAGTGCATTCAGCACAGCTAAAGCGCCTGGCTGGCCCGTCATCACCGGCTCCACCTGATCCCACACTGCTTGCTCCAGCATGCCGCTGCGTTTCGCGAAAGCCTTCACCGCCGCCGCCAGATCCCGGCCCACCAGCGCCGCCGTTTGATCAAACGCGCGCCGCTCATGATCCGTCGCATCCAGCACCTTGGTGAAATCCTTCGGCAAAGGCGAGCCCGTCAGCAAAGCCCGGCCCACCTGCGCCTTCACGCGGAAAGCCTCGCCCGGTTTGTGGAAAGGATTCGCCACAAAGCCCTGCTTCGTCGGCGCAGGCAGCACAAAAGATTTCCCGGCAAACGTCACCCTGCGGTCCTGCACCTGCGCCTGCACGTGCTGCCACAGCCCGGCCAGATACTGCCGGATCGCCTTACCAAACCGCGTCAGCATCGCTTGCGACCAGTTCGCAAAAGTCGTGAAGCCCTGTTGGATCAAATCCAGTGCCTCGTTTACGATGTCCGCGTTCACAAAGCCCGCCGTCATGCCGGACGGATTCAGGCCCGTGCCGAGGCCGAGACGGCCCTGCGCCTGATTCGCTTCGCCCTCGCGCGTGGCTGCGCCCAGTTCGGCCAGCACATCCGCGCGTTGCGGAGCGGCCGTCTCGCCGCGATTGAGGGGTCGAGCGCTCGGTGCTACGTCCAGCAATGCGCCGCCGCTGGTTTCTCCGATTGTCTGCCCGCCCGCCCCCGGGCCCGATGTGGCCCGGCTTGCTGGCGCTGGCGTTGTGGCTGCTGACGTGGCTGGCAGCGTGGTGGTGGTAACTGCCACATATATCGAACCTTGCTTTTGATAACCAGCCGGAATGCCGCGACGGGGGATGTTGCCAGTAGCATCAAAACCGTTTGAGCTAGGATACTTGGCCCAGTTCTCCATTGCATCCGCGCTGACAGGACGCCCTTGCCGAACGGCTAAATCCACAGCTTGCATGCGCTCTTGCTCAATGCGTTGAGCATTAGGTCCAGCGCCGGCCTTGGCAGCGGCAAAATCCATGCTCGCCAAATCGCCTTCACGCGGATTATTCGCCTCCCGGGCTGCATTCCACCGCCGGTTTGCCTTTTCAACATCCAAAGCCGCACCAATCTGATAAAGCTGTTCCGGCGTCATCATCTCAATAAACACGTCAGCGCCTACATTTTGGTTGGCATCATCTCCCAACTCAAAATCCTCGACTGCTTGCCGCGGCTGCGGCTTGAACTCATCCACCAGGATGCCGCCGCGATTCTGCGCGTCGAACTGCATGAGGCCAAAGCGCTTGCCGTCCTCGATCACCACGTTCGTGAGGTAGCCGTCCTCGTTGTATTCCACATTTTTCACCACGGCGTTTTCGCCGTCGATCGTCATGCGGTCACCGGGCACGATCTCATCAAAAGGCACTTCCTGCGCGGCGGGCTTCTTGGCCAGCTTGGTCTGCGACTTCTCGAAATCGACCACGCGTTTCTCCTCCTGTGCCAGCGCTTTGTCACGCGCTTGGAATTGCACCCGGTATTGTTTCCGCGCCGCGATCCCATCCTGTAGCGCGGCAAAATAAGCATCCGCCGACGGCTCGGGAATGAGGCCCGCATCAAAGGCCCGCTGCGCCACGCTGTCCGGGTTGCCGCCCTGTTTGGCGCTCGCCACGAATTGCCGCCAGTAATTCGGCAGCGGATTGCGCTTCAGCGATTCATACTCTGGCAGTTTGCGATCTTCCGAAAAGCCCGGTGGCAGGTAAATGGGGTTCTCATTGGCCCAGTCGAGAATGTCCCGGCTACCCATCGGGCTGTCCGGAATCAACGGCATGCCGCGCGCCTTCGCATCCAGCATCCGCATCTCCGCTTCCTTGGCCTGGCGTGCCTCCTCGATGCGCTGGCTCTCCGCAATTTGCGCCGCCGTGCGTGCATCCGGCACATTCGTGAGGATCGGCTGGCGAGTCGGAGCAGCAGCAGGAGCCGGATTAAGGTCTGTTACATCCGCCGCCGTCAGCGGTCCCAGATCCTCCGCCTCCAGCCCGGGCACCAGCGGTGCCACATCGACCGTGCCCGCGCGCTGCGCGATGCCCGGCAGCGGCGAGACAAAGGAGCCAGCGGCAGGAGTCGAACCTGCACCAGTCCCTGCATCCGGCACCGTTTGATCGGCCGGGGGCATTGGGACAGTCCTGTCATTTACGCTGGCATTCTCGGGAGTCGTCGTCAGCGCGCGCTTTGCCGCCGTCACGCCCGCGCCTACCCCGGCGAGGCCGAGACTGGCGATGACGCTTTGCTTAGCGATTTCGCGACGCTGTTCCCACGTCATGTTGGGATCGTCCATGAAAGCGCTTACTTGCTCGCCCGCCGTTTCAGCCGCCACACCGCCGGCCAAAGCCGCGCCGCGCTGCATCAAATTGCGTCCGCCGGTGATCGCCAGCTTGCCCGCGCCCACGGAAAACACCGTGCCCGCCAGCTCCGCCGGATCGGTCGCCTCGCTGATATACTGCTCATTGCCCGGGAAGCTGCGGCCCAGCGCGCTTTTTTGCGTGATGTCTTGCTTCGCCGCGCGGATCATCTCCTGCCCCGGCGTGCGCAGCACCGCGCTGCGCAGCGCATCCCAGCTCTGCGGGCTCCGCGTGAGCAGGTAATCATTCAGCAACGCCGCGTTGTCCGGATTCGCCAACAGATCATTCTGCTGCGCCCAGTTTTCGTCCTCGTAATACTTCGCCTGCTTCGCCTGCACCGCCTGCGCACGATCATCCAGCCAACCCTGCACGCCTTTCGGGTGATCAAAGAAAGCACCCTGGTCGATCTCCGTGCGCAGCGCCGCGAGCTCGGTGTCCACCGGCTCGGCATCCTTGAGCAACTTGTCCGCCACACCCGTGGCCAGCGCCGCCGCATTGGCAGCAAAGGACTTGCCCAGCGTTTTGCCTGGCATCTGCGCTTCCAAGCGCGAGCCACCGCCCGCCGCATCCCGAGGAGCCGCCACCGGAGACAGACCGGCCACACCGACGCCTGCCGTTTTGATGGCATCTTTCAGCGTATCCACCACCACGCCACCGGCCCAGGCCGCCTTCTCGCCCAGCGTTTCGCTGTCCGCGATCTGCGTCCGCGTCTGCTGCGCCAGATCCCCAAACGTGCGCCATTTCTCCGGCGTCCATCCACCATTCTCCGCTACCCATTGTCCAGCCGTGCCGATGGCGCGTTCCGCCACGGTCTGCCGTTGATCAAACGGCAGCGCTTGAAACTCCGCGTCCGTAAGCATGTCCTCAATGTCTGCCGGTGTCATAAAAAGTAAGTTGTTCACGCTTCAGCGTGTGGATTGGAATCATTCATCATTCGTCATTCTGGTTTCGTCATTCCGTGCGCAGCACGGGTTTTCACTGCATCAGCGACTTCCACGCAGGCACCTTCGCCGCGCCAGCGGCAGCCCCGGCGCCGCCCTGCTGCACATCCGGCACGCCATCGCCATCCAGATCCAGTTTGGAAATCACAAACCGACCCGTGGCCGGATTGTAGCGCGGATAAACACCGCCCGTCACATTGCCGGCCGCGTCGTAGGTGTATTGGATGCCGCTGGGGGCTTTCGGTGTCGCGCCGCCCATCGGCTCCATCCGCGTCTTGGGTTGGCCCGTCACGCTCCAGCCCGGATTCGGCGTCTGCTGCATCGGCGGCAGTTTATCCGCGCCTGGTCCTGTCGGCACCATGAGGCCCGGCACGCCCTGCACGGGCGCATAGCCCGTCGTGCCCGAGGGTTTCACCGGCAGCGTTTGGCTGCTCGGCTTGCCGTTGAAGATCGGCGTCACGTAATCCGTGCCCGGAATTGGCATTGTCGCCACCGGAGCAGGCGCGCGACCATACACGCCCGCGAACGAGCCTGCATTCAGCTTGGCCATCATCTCCGGCGGCGTATCAAACGGCACCTGCATCGCCGTGCTCAGCGGCGGCGGGCCGCTGTTGCCCAAGGGGCTTTGTTGGAAAGCCTGCTCAAAGCTCAGCGGCGGCGGCGCGGGCTCCATGGGAGCCGCATTCGCAGGCAGGTCCGGCATTGGCTCGTCCATCGACGGCACCGGCATGCCCGTGTTCGCATCCAGCAGCGGAGCCAGCCGTTCACGCGCAGCCATCGGCATCATCGGCGGCGCCATCATCGGCATCGAGCGGCCCATGCGATCTTGGAAAAACGCATTGCTTTGCGCCAGGCGTGCCGCACCCACCACATCGCCACTTTGACGAAGGCGGCGCATGGCGATCTCCGCCGCGCGCTGCGGATCATTGATGCTGCGGCCGATCTGGCGCACGCCGCGATTCGCCAGACTGCCCGTGCCACCTACCAGCTCGGCATAAGGGCGGTTCATCGGGCTCTGCGCCACGCGGCTGCCGCCATTCGGCACGATCATCCCCGGCGCCGAGGGCACCATGAGCTCCGGCCCGCGCTCCCCGACGACATACGCCATGCCCGGACGCACCGGCCCGCCGTTCGCGCGGAAACCGCCAAACGGGATTGGAGGTTGTTTGCGTGAATAACCTTTGATGCGGTGCTGACCCGTGTTCACATCCACCTCGCGGCCATCTTCGCCCATCGTCCAGCGATTAGCCCCCACACTGTTCCCCGGCATCATGCCCGGCATGCCAAACGGCATCGGCGGGATCGTGCCCGGCATCGTGCCCATGCTTGGGATCGGTGCTTGGCTCAGGCCGTTGCTTGGCACGGGGGGAATGCTGCCTTGCGTCGGCGGCATCGCGCTGGGCATGGCCCCCGTTGCGGGATCACGCAGGAGCGGATTCAGTGAAAACATGACAGGCCCGCCGCCGCCCGTCCTGGCGTTTTCCTGGGCCTCTTGGTTTTGCTGGTGCCAGCGAAACATGGCGTCGGTTTGAGGAACGGCAATCATAAGGGAATGTGATGGTTGAGGTGGAGTCTATCTGAAAAACCAATGTTACGCCACGCCTTTTAGCTGGGCGATGGCATCTTCTAACGATTCGATTCGAGCCAGCAGCGTGTTCTGTGAAATCTCCCGCCACTGCGCCTTGGCCGCCTCGGCCTGCTGCGGCGTTTTGGTCGGCATGCGCCAGTGCTCGCAGTGCTTGGGAACGCCCACGATGAGGTCAAAGCGCCCGCACTCACTCACAAAGCGCACTGGCTCCACCAGTTCGTCTTCCAGCCACGGCTCGATGGGCTCGCCATGCGGCACCAGGTCCAGCCATTGCCCCTGCGTGCCTTCCACAATGCCGACGGCTTTGGTCCCGTGCGCATTGGTGCGGATGCTGTCACCGCCTTTGGGGCCCGCTGGACCCTCGGGCCCCGGTGGCCCCTGCTCACCGGGGGCTCCGTCTTGGCCGTCAATTCCGTCTGCGCCGGGCGCTCCGGGGGCTCCGTCTTGGCCGTCAATTCCGTCTGCGCCGGGCGCTCCGGGGGCTCCGTCTTGGCCGTCAATTCCGTCTGCGCCGGGCGCTCCGGGGGCTCCGTCTTGGCCGTCAATTCCGTCTGCGCCGGGCGCTCCGGGGGCTCCGTCTTGGCCGTCAATTCCGTCCGCACCCGCACGCCCGCGCCGCGTGGAGTCATCCAACGAACGGACGCGATTCGGCACCGTCAGTCCGCCACCAAACGCGGACGCGCTGGCCGCCTGCGGCAAAGCCTCGGTCAGCGAAGGCCGCGCCCGCGCCGTGGTGAATCGCTCGGCATGCGTCATACGGCGGCCCCCAGGATGCGCCGCGCGCCACGCGGCGGGTTCACCCATTGGTTTGTCAGCCGCCACATGCCGCCCACCGGCTCATGCCGTTGGTCAAACAAATGACGCTTCCACTTCGGCATCGGCGTCGGCGGAAACACCGTCTTGCCCGTGAGCACCAGCGGATTGTTCACCGTGCCCAGGCCGGACACCGCGCGCCCGCTCGTCTGCGTCTCGGGGAACTCCACCAAGCCATGCAGGCAGTCGAGATCCACGTCGAGGTTGCGGCCCTGCCACTGGACGCGTGTGGTCACCTGCGTTTCCAGCACGCCCATCTCCTCCCGCGTGAACGGGCGATGCGCCACAAACACTTCCGTCTCGATCTCGCTGGCATACATGCCGCCGGGCAGCAGGTGCATGCGACCAAACAACCGCGCCACTTCCACCGTGGTGCCGCCGCTTTCAAACGTCAGCGGCTGCGTGTCGTCCTCCAGCGCGCCGAGCTGGATCAGGCACGGCTTCCATGGAAACGGCTGCGTGTCCGGATGGCTCAGGCTGGGCACCGGCGTGGCGATTTCCGCCGCGCTGCGTTCCGGCACAAACAAAAACTCGTGATACCCCGCAGGTCCGTCCTGATCCGAGCTGAACACGTAGCTGCCAAACTCATCCAGCCGGATGCGGCCGGGGAGCTGGCATTCCAGATACGTCGTCTCCAGCGGCGTCGGCATGATCGCCTGGCGCAGCTTGCTCTTCGGCACGCGGAAGCGCAGCGCCAGCACCCCGGGGATGGGCGAGGCGACGGGCTCGGCGATTTGGATTTCTTGCGGATCCATGAGAGGGGAGGAAAAAGGGAAATTACGAGGCCGTGCTGGAACCGGTGCGCACGAGCTGCACCTGCGGGCTCTTGCGCAGCAGGGTCACCGCGCCCGTCGAGGCCACGAGTAGCCACCATGTCGTCCACAGCGGCATCGGGCGCGGCGGCGTGCCCTTCACGCTGTCGCTGATCTTTGGCGTGATGGCGGTGGCGGACAGCTTCACGGCCGTCTGCGCCGTCGTGCCCGCGCCGATGGGCAGCACGCTGACGCTGTCGGGCGTCAGCACGACGCCCGGCTGCGCCGCCACCGGATCGACCGCTTTGTT
>Ga0315903_10005501_pt1 | contig 16491 bp, 7 predicted proteins | sample LakEriMetagenome_7_FD_203524 | JGI IMG/M metagenome (GOLD analysis project Ga0315903, IMG submission 203524) | Freshwater fungal communities from buoy surface, Lake Erie, Ohio, United States - Buoy 2 MA119 | ecosystem: Environmental > Aquatic > Freshwater > Lake | place: USA: Lake Erie, Ohio...
CTGGTGACAAGTTTGGTTGGTGGTCAACGGAAAAGCCAATTCTGGAGTGGTCACCGGAACACTTCAAGATCCAACCTGCCAAAGTTGGCGCTCCCATAACGGTGCAAGTGGCACGTATCAAGCGGCGCGATGACTGCTCAGTTGAAGGCTTTTTGCCCACGGTGCGTGATGCGTCTGGGATGATCCACGAAGCCACGCCGAGCATGTCGAAGTTCACTGGACCTGCAAGCCCAGAGGTTGACACCTTCACGTACCAACTGACAATGTCTCCCAAGGACAAGGTCGCGCCTGGGACGGCTACGCTGCTTGCAACGATTACCTACAAGTGTCCCGAGGGCCAGCGTACTGTGACGTATCCCAAGCACAAGAACCTGACCTTCTTGCTGGAGAAGTAAATGCTGTCACTCCTTTCCACTCTCGGTGGCCTGTTGATCTCCGGCTTGCCCAAGCTGTTGGACTTCTTCCAGAACCGTGCTGACCAGAAGCATGAACTGGCGCTTGCCCGCGTTCAAACGGAGCGAGAACTGCAGCTTGCAGCCCAAGGCTTTGCCGCCCAGGCCCGGATGGAAGAGATCAGGACCGAGCAGGTCCAGATGCAGACCGAAGCCTCCATGACCGAGCGGGCGCTGCAGCACGATGAGAAGGTCTTAGAGAAGGCAAGCCGCTGGGTTGCCAACTATGTCGGTACTGTGCGCCCGACAGTGACCTACATCTTCATCCTTGAGCTTGTGGCGATCAACGCAGCTATCGCTTGGTACGCGTTTAACCAGCCTGGGCTAATTAAGGATGTGGACAGCTTGATCCGCGTGACTGCCGTGATCTTCTCAGACGATGAGATGGCTATGCTTGGGGGGATCATTGGCTTCTGGTTCGGAACCCGTAGCTGGAATAAGAAGTGAAACTCAGCAAGGTCGGCGCTGATCTAATGCACCGATACGAGGGGTATCGGACTCGGCCCTATCTTTGCCCTGCGCACATCTGGACCATCGGCTACGGCCACGTGCTGTACCAAGAGCAAATCCGGCTTCCCGTTGTGCGGGTAGGCGATTACACTGGGGTCATCCGCAAGGAGTACCCGCTGCGCCCAGAGGACAACCGGGTCTGGAGCCGAGATGAGATTGAAGAGCTTTTCAGCCAAGATGTCGCATCTTTTGAGCGTGGTGCTCTTCGACTGTCTCCTAATCTGGCTGATCGTCAAGGCGCATTTGACGCTGTGGTTTCTTTTAGTTTCAACGCCGGGTTAGGCAACTACCAGCGAAGCACCATCCGCATGAAGAACAACCGGGGTGACTTTGAAGGCGCAGCCGACGCGTTCATGGCCTGGACCAAGGGCGGCGGCAAAGAGTTGCCTGGGCTGGTAAAGCGCCGCAAAGATGAACGTGCGCTGTTTTTGGGGTAGCCATGCCGCTGAAGAAACTCGTAATGAAAACCGGGGTGAATCGTGAGAACACGAGATACCTCAATGAGGGCGGCTGGTATTCCTGCGACAAGATTCGTTTTCGTCAAGGAACTCCTGAAAAAATTGGCGGTTGGCAGCAGATAACAAACGCTCAGTTTCTTGGGGTATGCCGGTCTCTTTGGCCTTGGGCTTCTTTTATTGGCGAGACATATGTTGGTATCGGCACCAACTTAAAATACTACATTGCCCTTGCTGGTGGTGGCACGTATTATGATGTCACACCTATTAGGGCTGTAACTGCCCCCGGCGATGTATCTTTCTCCGTCACTGTTGGGTCAAACATAATGACCGTGACAGATGTAAACCACGGCTGCGTTACAGGCGATTTTGTAACTTTTAGCGGAGCCACTGGGTTTGGAGGGAACGTAACGGCGGCTGTCATTGATCAAGAGTACCAAGTCACAGTTTTAACAGCGGACACATACACCGTCGTACTGCCTGTGGTAGCAAATGTCTACGATGACATTTACCTTGATCTTGACTTTGTAACGCCTGATTACGAAATCTGGGAAACCGCTGAAACTGCAGTAGCCACATACCAAATCAATGTTGGTGACGCTATTCAAGTGCCTTTGACTGGCTGGGGTGCTGGGCCTTGGGGCAGTGGGGGGTGGGGTGTTGGCACATCTGGCGGGGCGCTGACAAATATCCGCGTTTGGAACCACTACAACTTCGGTGAAGACCTGATCTTTGGCCCGAAGGACGGGCCGATATATTACTGGGACGCCTCTGCTGGCCTCAATACAGCGAATAGAGGTGTGGCACTGACTTCCCTGCCAGGGGCATCCAACGTCCCAACGGTGCAGCACCTGTTGATAGTGTCCGACGCCTCGCGTTTTGTCCTTGCGTTTGGCTGCAATGATTACGGCTCGGCTACGCAAGACCCCATGCTGATCCGGTGGTCGGATCAAGAGACTGCTGTCAACTGGACCCCTGCCGCGACCAACCAAGCGGGTAGTCTTCGTTTGTCCCACGGATCAGCGATTGAAGCTGTGGCTCAAGTTCGCCAAGAAATCTTGGTGTGGACGGACGTAGCGCTGTACTCGCTGCAGTACCTTGGCCCTCCGGTGGTGTGGGGTTCGCAGCTTCTGTCGGACAACATCTCTATCGTCTCTGACCGTGCTTGGGCGACCGCTGCAGGCGTTACCTACTGGATGGGTAACGAGAAGTTCTATATGTACGACGGTCGCGTACAAAACCTCGTCTGCGACTTGCGCCAGTTCATCTTCAGCGACTTGAACTTCAACCAACTCCAGCAGATCTTTGCCGGGACCAACGAACAATTTAACGAGATCTGGTGGTTCTACTGCTCCGCAAACAGCACGGCGGTTGATCGCTACGCCATCTACAACTACGTAGAGAAGGCTTGGTACTACGGCAATCTCGGCAGGACCGCCTGGATGGATACGAGCGTAGCCTCCAATGTGCCTATTGCTGCGGACTACAACAGCCGGCTGATCAACCATGAGACGGGCGTAGACGACAACGCCACGACGACCACGCTTCCGATTGAGTCCTACATCACCTCTGCTGAGTTTGATATTGACGACGGCCACAACTTCGGGTTTGTGTGGCGTGTTCTTCCAGACGTAAATTTCACTGGTTCAAACGCAGCCAACCCGACGATGAACTTGACGCTGCTGCCACTGCAGAACTCGGGATCCGGGTATACCCGAGGTGTGGACCCTGTTGCATCGGTAACGTCCGATATGTCGGTGGCGGGGGATAACTCTTTCCCTGTAGTACGCAGTGCAACGGTCCCTGTTGAGCGCTATACCGGGCAGGTCAACATTCGGGTGCGGGGAAGGCAGATATCTATCAAGGCTGCTTCTGACCAGATTGGGGTTCAGTGGCAGTTGGGTGCTTGCCGACTTGATATCCGTCCTGACGGCAGGAAGAGCTAATGGCTACGATCTGGTCCACTATCATTAAGCGCTTCAAAGCGCCGTCGCTCCCCAAGCCGGACACGCAATATGACCGGGCCTACTTTGACAATCTCGTCAACATTCTGCGGTTGTACTTCAACCAGCTAGACAACCTGCTGGAGCAGATCGTGGCAACAACAAGCGGCGCAGTGCCTGTAAGTATTGGCGGGACGAACGTTGATGCGTTCGGGCGCATACGTGTAAGTCAGCCTTACACGTTGTTTGATTCTCAAAGCCGGTACGAGGCCGATCCCCAGTTTGATACCACCACATCTGGCACTGGGTCAGCCACCTACGCTTCAAACGAAGCTGCTGTAAACATGGCCGTGACTGCGGGCGGGGTAGGTTCTGTAGTCAAGCAGACGTACAGGGTTTTCCCGTACCAGCCGGGTAAAGGGCTTCTGGTTCTTGCTACGTTCGTGATGGACAGCAGCTTGAACGCGGGTCTGACCCAGCGCGTTGGGTACTACAACACCGACAACGGTGTGTTTTTCCAGAAGGTGGACGGGGTCTATTCCTTCGTCCTGCGTTCAAACTCCATCCCCACGCCCGGTACGCCCAGCGATGTGCGGACAGTCAACCAGTCCAGTTGGAACGGGGACAAGCTCGACGGCACCGGAGACTCAGGGTACACCCTTGATCCGTCCAAGGCGCAGATTCTGTGGATGGACTTTGAGTGGTTGGGCGTTGGATCTGTGCGGTGCGGGTTCATCATTGACGGTCAGTACATCGTCTGCCACACGTTTGAGAACGCCAACAACATTACCACTGTTTACATGAGCACGGCAACGCTGCCGGTGCGCTACGAGATTGTGTCTTCGGTGGCTGTGGCGGGTACGCTCAAGCAGATCTGCTCTTCAGTTGTCTCTGAGGGCGGGTATGAGCAGTATTCGTTTGGGAATGTGGCGCGGCGTACTGCAGTTCTTGGCACCATCGGTAGCACGTTCCTCCCGTTGGTATCCATCCGGCTAAAGTCCACGCGGCTGGGAGCAGTGGTGCTTCCTCAACGGGTTCAGGTTTTGCCAACTACCTCACAAAACTACGAGGTGGCCCTGGTGAAGAACCCCACGCTGACTGGTGCATCCTGGGTTGCCACGACCTCAAACAACGTCGAGATGGATGTGACCGCTACGGCGGTGTCAGGCGGGACGATTGTTCAAACTGATTACGTGACTTCCAGCGGTAGCGGTGGTACAAACCCCCTTGCGGACCCTGCTGGCTATAACTGGGACTTGCAGCTTGGCTCATCCTTAGCCGGGACCAGTGACATCTACACCATTCAAATCAGAACCGTGTCGGGTGCCACCACAGGCGATGCCGTGGGCTCTCTGACCTTCTGGGACTTGACGGGCTAATATGATCCCACGCCTTCAAACAGAGCAAGAACTGGAAGATGCGTATGTTGCGGATGAAGCCGAACCGCGTCAGATATTTGGCGGGCAAACGGCGGCCCCAACATTTACCTTACCCCCCACGGTTGCACCTACCACTACGTCTGTAATAGTAGAGCCGACCCCTGCGCCGACGTTCACCTTACCCCCCACTGTTGCGCCCACTGCTGCGCCTACTCCTGCGCCCACTGCCGCGTGGTCTTGGGGTACAAACGAGTACGACACGAGGACTGCTGGTGAGTACACATATCAACCTGTGTATTCACAACCCGCTAGCGCGGAAACAGGCGAAGCACCGGGGGCGGTTGAATACGTATACCGGTACAAAACTGGGCAAACAGGTGCCGGTCAGCCTTATGAGATTATTGATAGGGCCACTGGACAAGTAACGGGTACAGGGCAGTTCAAAGAAGGTAGTAGAGGGTTCTTCGGAGACTTTTTCCACACCGTTGGGGATGCTGTAAAGACAATAGCAACGGACTTTGCTCCGTTGATCATGACCGCTATGAGCGCCGGTGCGCTCGGCCCTTTGGCTGGAAGTATCGGCACTGCGCTTGGAGCGACCGGCGCAACGGCCACGGCAATTGGTAATGCAGCAATCAACGCCGCGCTTACTGTTGCACAAGGCGGTAATCTTGAAGATGCGTTGAAATCCGCCGCTGCAAGTGGATTGAGCCAAGCTGCTGTTAACTCAGTCGCCAATTTTGCTCAGACCACAGGTGCGCAGATTGCAAGTCAGATGGGCGGTACAGCCGGAGATATCGCCGGTAAAGCTGTTCAGGGGGCGATTACAGGCGCTGCGGGAGCACTGCCGAGCGCATTGGCGACTGGGAACTTTGGAAGCGTTCTTACGGCTGCGGCTTCTGGTGCGATCACCACGGGGTCTGCGGGAGTACTGCAATCGTCGGGGTTGTCTTCAAAAGACATTGGCGCGGCAATCGGGATCGCCAAGGGTATTCAGTCTGGAGACCTAACCCAAGTTCTGGCTGGGGCCAACAACTTCATCAATAGCCCTGAGCTGGGGCTTGCTACGTCCGCAAGTCGGCTTGCTACCGCTATTAGCTCTGGTAATCAAGCTGCCATAGCCTCTGCGATTCAGGGGTTTGGCTCTGAGATAGATAAGTACCAGACTGGTAAAACGGTATCCGCTGCCTACGCCGACCCGTCTCGGTCGCAGGATGTTCTGCAACCTACCCCTGCGCCAACACAACCAACTTATTCAGCTTATACCCCAGGCGCTGCGTATCTTGATCGAAATACCCCCGTAGATCAACTCCCTACTCCTACAACTGACGATGAGTTAAACGCCTACGTCAACCGGCTAATACAAGAAAACGCGCCCACCGAACAGTATGCGGCGCTACCTGCCTTGGCGGTTGGACTTGCTCGGGGGGTTCCGGTAGCTATTGAAGCTGCTGAAGCAGCTATGCCCGCTATTGCACGTATGGCGGCAAACGACCCACGGTTCAAGGCGTTGGTCCTGCAGTCAAGCAACCCGTTGATGCAGTACGTGGCTACAGCGTTGGGGTTAACCGCCGCCGCTGTTATTCCTGGGGATGTAGCCGCACCTGCTCCTGCGCCGACCGCACCAGCAGTTACCGTAAGCCCAGAGGTTCAACAAGTAGTCATCACAGGTAAACGGCTTACTCCGTACGGTTATCTCACTGACCAAGAGATGCTAGACATCTATGGTTTTGTGTTTCCTACCGAAGGCGGTGCAGCGGTCCCTAAGCCGACAGCAGAGCCTGAGACAAAACCAGACATCGTTCCTGTACCCGGAGTCCCTACTCAGTTCCCTGTAACTACGGACGCCCCAGAAACCAAACCCGTAGTAGTTCCTGTACCGGCAACTCCGACACAGTTCCCTACTCCAGCGCCTACCCCGGAACCAACAACTACGGCAAAACCTGTAGTTGTTCCAGTTATCCCCCCTGCTCCTACTCCGGAACCTACTCCGGAGCCCACGCTCGCACCTACACCTGCTCCTACCTTTACCTTAGTCCCGACACCTGCTCCTACTCCGGAACCTACTCCGGAACCTACGCTCGCACCTACACCTGCTCCTACCTTTACCCTAGTTCCGGCACCTGCTCCTACTCCGGAACCCACGCTCGCACCTACACCTGCTCCTACCTTTACCCTAGTTCCGGCACCTGCTCCTACTCCGGAACCCACGCTCGCACCTACACCTGCTCCCACCTTTACCTTAGTCCCGACACCTGCCCCCACGCTTGCTCCGACGCTTGCTCCGACGCTTGCTCCGACGCTCGCACCTACGCTCGCACCTACGCTCGCACCTACGCTCGCACCTACGCTTGCTCCGACGCTCGCACCTACGCTCGCACCTACGCTCGCACCTACGCTTGCTCCGACGCTTGCTCCGACGCTTGCTCCCACGCTCGCACCTACGCTTGCTCCGACGCTCGCCCCTACGCTCGCCCCTACGCTTGCTCCCACGCTTGCTCCGACGCTCGCCCCTACGCTCGCCCCTACGCTTGCTCCGACGCTCGCCCCTACGCTCGCCCCTACGCTTGCTCCGACGCTTGCTCCGACGCTCGCCCCTACGCTCGCCCCTACGCTTGCTCCGACGCTCGCTCCGACGCTCGCCCCTACGCTCGCCCCTACGCTTGCTCCGACGCTCGCTCCGACGTTTACTCTCCTCCCTACAGCCACACCCCCTGTCCCGCCAACTACGGTTCCGCCAACCGTTCCACCGCCGACATTTACGTTGCCCCCGCCAACTACGGTCCCGCCAACTACGGTCCCGCCAACTACGGTCCCGCCAACTACGGTCCCGCCAACTACGGTCCCGCCAACTACGGTCCCGCCAACAACTGCGCCACCGGCTACTACGGCCAAACCAACTTCCACTACCGGCACGACCGGTACAACCGGTACAACCGGCACAACCCCGTCAGGTTTAGCTGCACTTCCGCAAGCTCGTGAGGCACAATACAAAGACCTACTTGCAAATGTGCCGGAACCCGATCTGGAAACTCCGTTCTATAAGGCATGGAAACGGCAGCAGGCAGAGAAGCAACGCGAATGGCAGCAGAGAAACCAAGGGGAGCAAGTTGAGCAACCTGCACCGCCCCCCGCCCCAGAACAACGGAATGTGCCCGCCCCCCGTGCAGTGGGCGAAGCTCCCGCATCACAAATAAGCTCCGCTGAACAAGCCCTCGCAGATCTGATGCGTCTCCTGGGCAGGTAACCCCAAAATTGAGGACAAGAAATGTCTGACCCTACTGATACCGAAAGCGTTGCCGTCTGGGATGAAAACCTCGGCAAGTGGGTTGACCAGCAATCAGGCACTGTGGGGGGTAACGAAGATACCGGCCTGCGGTCTCCAACATACTGGGACCAACTTACGTCGAACATGGATAATTTCTCATGGAACGACGTACGTAAACTTTTTACCGGTACTTCCCCTTTCGGCGCTGCTGGGCAGATCGCTGGGTTGGCCGGTATTGGCGGGCTCTTGGGGTTGTTCAAGAGTAGTAAGCCGCCTGGGTATCGTGGGGGTATCCCCTCGTTGACCGCCACGCGGTCCCAGATTACGCAGCCTGTACCCGCTGCGGGAGAACCCGCACGTAGGCCGGGTAGCGCTGGGCGTCGGTATTTCACCGATGTCACCTATGCGCCGACTGTGGCTCCCACTTCTGGAACTACGGGGACTTCTGGAACTACGGGGACTTCTGGAACTACGGGGACTCCTGGGGATACCGACGCCGAGTACAAACAATCATCAGGTGCCGCTCAAGGTGGGCTGATGGGGCTTGCCCGAGGTGGCAGGGCTCTACCTCCTCGATACTTGCGCGGTGAGACAGACGGCATGGCGGACAAGATCCCAAGCTCCATCGACGGCAAGCGTCCCGCCAAACTAAGTCATGGTGAGTTTGTCATCCCGGCTGATGTGGTCTCCCACCTTGGTAACGGTAATTCCGACGCAGGCGCCAAGATCCTCTACAAGATGATGGACCGGGTGCGGCAGGCGCGTACGGGAACCAAGAAGCAAGGTAGACGGATCAACCCGGCCAAGTTCACTCCTGGGGGTATTGCTGGGTTCGCTGAGGGCGGTGCGGTTGCATTTGATGCAGGTGGATTGGCCGGGGACACCAGCACAGAATCGAATCTGTCTGCATATATCGGACCCTATGTAGCGGACTACATGGGGAAAGGGCAAGCGCTTGCTGCTACGCCTTATCAAGCCTACACCGGCCCCCTGACGGCGGGGCCTTCGGCGCTGCAGAGCAAGGTTTCCACTGGGCTGGAAGGTTTGTCGTTCCCCGGGCAACTGGGGCAGACGTTCTCTTCTACTGGGGCCTACCAACTTCCGACCATGACTTCCGAAGGAGTTACTGGGCAGCAGGCTGGCCCAGGCGGTATTGCCTCGCAGTACATGAACCCGTACCTGAGCGCTGTGCTGACACCACAGTTGGATGAACTGCGTCGGCAAAGCCAGATTACCCAGATGGGTACTGCCAGTAAGCTGGCCCAAGCAGGTGCGTTTGGTGGATCTCGTCAAGCCATCATGGATGCCGAGACGCAACGGAATTTGCTGCAAGAGCAGAACAAAGCAATCGGCACCGGGTATGCCAACGCCTACGACCGTGCGATGGGTCAATTCAACACTGAACAAGGCCAAGCCAAGACCCTTGCAGACATGATGTCTAGTGTGGGTAGGACGCAACGCGATATCGAATCCGAAGGTATCGCAGCGGATCGTGCTCAGTTTGAGGAGGAGCGCCTCTTCCCCTACAAGCAGTTGCAGTTCCAGCAAAGCCTCATCCAGGGCCTGCCCGTAAGCACGCAAACAACTTCTGAGGCTACGACGGGTCTGGGGCAACTATCTGGTACGTTGGGGGGTCTGATGGGGTTGGCCGATCAGATCAAGAAGTTGTTCCCGAACGGTTGAGGTCACATATGAACGGCATCGAATCTGTCATCCAAGCTGGTCAGCCTCCCCGTGCGGCGTCCGCCAATGTGCCGAAACCCCTGCAAGACTTGATGGGGTTGGTCAATTACCTGATGTCCCAAAAGCAGGGGGGCGGTTCGCCAACGCCTTCTGTGGCCGAGGGGATAGCAGCGGCAGCGGCGCAGAATATGGCCCCTGATATGGGGGCAGCAGATGAAGGTATGTCGGAGCCTGATCTTCAGGATGTCCGTGACACTGCCCTACCTGCGATGCGCCAGGAAGAGATGCAGGACCAGCAAGCCATGCAGCAGATGGCGCAACAGATCCAGCAGCAGAACCGCCCTCAAGGTATCACCAGCTTGGAGCCGGACATTGTCCCCCTGCGTGCTGGCGGGATTTTGGGTTACGACGATGACGAACTCGGGTTTGCTCCTGGCGGTCTGACGCCTGAATTTGCGGGAGCCGAAGGGGTTGCGTATTCTGAACCTCCCAGTAACGAGCCGCGTGTTGAAGCATACGGCCCTGGGGGGAAGAAGGGTATGTTCACCGCTGCCGAGCTTCGGCAAATGGGTTATCCAGAGGAAGAGATTAAGAGGCGTTTTGCTTCTCAAGCTCCAGCAGCGCCCTCGGCACCCGCCGCTGCGGCCCCGGCTCCGGCAGCGCCCATGAAAATTACTCGGGTGCCCAATGCCCCCGGTGCGGGAAAGCCCACCGCTCCCGCGATGCCCGCTGCGGAACCACCGGACATAAACCCATACGAGAAGTACGTCAAGGAAGCCCTGGATAGGAAGTTTGATCAGCAGGCCCCCACGCAAACAGGGATCAACGCCGACATGGATGCGGCGCTCAAGGCTGCGGGTATTACCGGTCCCGCAGGGCAGAAGCTGGAGTCTGGCATCAAACAGCTTCAGGAGATGTACGGCAAACAGGCCGAAGACTACGAGGCCGAAAAGAAAGGTCGTGCTATGCGCGGGCTGCAGGAGTTCTTGCTTGCTGGTGCCCGTGGGGGTAAGGCTTGGCAGAACTTGGCAAACGCTGGGCGCGGTGGCCTCGCCTATGAAGATCGTATGAAAGCCCAAGACGCGGCATTCAACAAGCTGCGAAATGAGCAGCAGGCGATCATCATCAAGATGGAGTCCACTGTAGAGGAAGCCCGCCGCGCCGAGGCTATGAACCGGTTCGACCTCTATCAGAAGAAGATGGACGAGTACCAGCGCCTGCGTAAAGCGTTCGACAACAACCAGATGCAGTTGGCAGGGCAAGCGTTCCAAGTTGCTGAACAAGCAGCTACGCGTCGGGAAGCTACCACTGCTCGGAAAGAAATCGCCAACCAGCAAGCACAGTTGCGTGCGGCCCTCGCGGCGAACAAAGGTATCGGTGGGATCAAGCCTCCGTCGATGCGTGATGAGTTGGCCCTACGGCAGGATGTCAACTCCAAGTTCTTCACGGGGGCGGTCACCCCTGAGATGCGTGCTTACTTGAACCGCAGTGAAGACGGCAAGCGCGTGCTGAACGATATTGCCAACGGGCGCATCAAGTACGATCCTAGAACTGGCTGGGGCGCAGCAGAATCGGCTATTAACCGCGCTGCAGAGATGTACAAGCGCGACATCCTTGGTTCCACTGGGCGTGATTCTGGGATAACCTCCGTAGAGCAGGCAATGCGTGAGCTTGGAGGAGCCCAGTGAAAGTAGTCCAGATACCCAACTATGGGCCTGTATCGTTTCCCGACTCCACACCGGATGACGTAGTTCAGGCTCAGGCACAGCGGCTTGCCGCTCTTGCAGAACAAAAGTTTGGGTATCGTCCGGACTACCGGGAACTGGGACTGGGGCAACTCATCAAGGGCGGCTTTGGCCGCGCTGCATCGGGGCTCGGAAGTACCGTCACAGATCTGCTCCCCGCACTTGCCGGATCAATCGTAGGTAACGAAGCCTACGCCAGAGAACAGCTTGCGGAAGCTCAGGCCAAACAACAAGAAGCCGAACTCAAGTACCCCACTGCGTTCAAGTCGTTTAGAGATATTCGCGGTGCGGGTGATCTGCCTGGGTACATAGCGGAGTCTCTTGGCGAACTGACTCCAGACATGCTCGCCATGCTTACAGGTGCAGGTGCATCTGGGGTGGTTGGTAAGCGTGTAGCGGTTGGTGGGTTAGAACGTCTTGCTGCGGAGAAAGCTGCACAGACCGCCGCCACACGCGGGATGTCTGAGGACGCGGCGAAGATCTACGCCGAGCGACTCGCGGCACGCGCTGCTGATCGTTATGGTGCAGAGGTTGCGGCTCGGGGTGCTTCACGTGGAACCAACATCGGGCTCGGCACTGCGTCGTTGGGGTTGAACGCCCCAAGCACATTTCAGGGCATTTTTGAGGAAACGGGTAACCTTGCTCCGGGTGTCGCAATTACTTTCGGTGCTGCACAAGCTGCGTTGGATTCGATCATCCCTGCGCGTTTGTTGGGGCAGTTCTCCCCTGCCGCCCGTGCCAAGGTCGCCAACGAACTCATTCAGCAGTCCACGATTGTTCCTCAGTCGTTGAAGGTAAACATCGCCAAGGAATTGGCAAAGACTGGATTGGGCGAAGCCGCGACGGAAGGTGCGCAAGAACTTCTTGGTATCTTGGCCGAGCAGACTGCGGGTGCCACAGGAGAAGTATTCAACCAGAAGAACATCGACCGTATCCTCAACGCCAGCATCAAGGGGGCGATTGGTGGCACTGCGTTCGGTGCTCCCGGTGCAGTTGCACAAGCTCAGCGGCAGAAGTCTGAGGCTCAGCGAATCTTGGACGAGCGGGCTGCGGCGGAACAACCCCCCACGCCTGAAACCCCCGTTGCTCCTCCGGCACCCCCTGCCATTGAGCCGCCCGTTACTCCCGAAGCTGCGGCTACTACTGAAGCTACGCCTCTTACTACTGAAGCTACGCCTCTTACTACTGAAGCTGGGCCCGTTACTCCTGAAGTTCCGGTTACTCCTGAACCCCCTGCCGCGCCGCCTCCCGGTGCGCCCGAAATCCCCGCGCTCGACGCATGGCCTACCCGTCTGTTGGAGACCACACTCCAACACCAACAGGCGAAGCCCCCTGAGCAACAGAAGCAGGATCTGATTCAGGCGGTCCAAGCCGAGCTTGACAAGCGTAAGGCTGCTGCCCCTCCGGAAGGACAACAAGATGCTGCTGGACAACCTACCCCTCCCGTTGTTGGAGAGGGCGTTTCAGTACCTGTGCAACCCGCAGGAGAAGCAACCCCCGCAGGAGTTGTCGCACCTGAGCAACCTTCAGTGGTACGCCCTGCAGAACCTCCTCCAAGCCCTGTTATGGGAGAGGGAGTTGCACCCCCTGCAGTAGAAGCCGCCGCGCCGCCACCCCCCGTTACACCTCCACCCCCACCACCTGTTGCGCCGCCTGTCGCGCCGCCTGTCGCTCCCGCTGGCCCGGTAACCCAGGAATCCCTCCTTGAGGACCTGCGTCGGATCAATACGCGCAAGGGTGAGTTGATGACCGCCGATGGGCGGGAACCGTTCCGGCCACGACAAGGCAAGGCACCTTCACCTGCACGTGCAGAGTACGAAGCGATTGAGGCCGAGCTTGAACAGAAGCTCAAGCAGTGGAAAGAAACCACTGGGTACGACTTCGACCCCTCACTACTGACTGCACCTGCTCCGGCAACTGCCGCTGCCCCTGTTGCACCTAAATTTACACCCCAACAAATGTTGGAGCGTGCAGAGGAAGCACAGCGCAAGGCCGATGAAGCTGCCGCATCTCCCGCTGAACCCGCACCGCCTATAGAAAAACCTGCCCCACCGGCTGAAAGTACAGAAAAAGCTGCGCCACCTATAGAAAAAGTTGCGCCCCCCGCCAAACCTGCAGAAAAAGCCGCGCCGCAGACTGAAAAGAAGGAAGCCAAGCCTGCACCGGAAGACGCAGACCTGACGCCGGATGAGCGCAAGGCACAGGAGAATGCACGCAAGACTTGGGCTGAACTGGACCGCAAGGGGTATCAACCTACCTCCGGAGAGAAGCTCCCGCCTCGGGACCGCAAAACCATTCTTGGTGTTGTAGCCACAACACGTAAGCTCAGCGAGACCGCTACCGCTGCCCGGGCGTACTTCTCCAAGTCATCGAACCTGATCGACGTTCTGTACGACATCGCGTTCGATGTGGTGAACCCGACCTCAAAGTACCGGCGTGCTGAAGGTGAAGGCTCGGTCGAGAAGGCTCGGTTCCAAGGTACGGGCGGCAAGGTTGCACAGCAAGCGCAGAAGTGGGTGCAGGAGAAGCTGTCCCCCGAAGCCAAGGCGCTGTACAACAAGTTTGTAGCGGAGCATCAGCGCTCCCTCAAGGCTACCGAAATCGGTATGCAGAGATACGAGGCCGAGCAAGAACAGACACGAGAGTACGCTGAAGCTGCGGCAAAAGACACCATCGAAACGGCGCGGGAGATCGCTGCGTACGCCAAACCCAGAAAGGTAGCCGCGCCTACGACCTGGCAAGAAATTGGATTTACTGGCTGGGCGCAAAAGAGTCTGGAAGAAGCTGGGCAGTTCGCAGTACCCCTGCACCCCGTGGTGCGCCATGCGCTGTACAACGGAGACCTGAAGCAGGCGTTGCGTCTACTCGCTGCGGAGTCCGAAGGGTCTAGTGCTGAGCTGGCCAAGCTGTATCTGAGCACCCCGATGAACACCACCGTGCAGGCGGTGGACAACTTGACTGATGCCACAGGTAAACGTGTTGCGGGGCTATACGATCCACGCACCAACTCCATCTCGTTGGATTCCGTGTTCGGCATGAACAACCACGTGTTGTTCCATGAACTGGGGCATGCAATGACCTCACACGTCACTGCCAACCCGATGAATCCTTACACGAAACAACTTACCGCGTTGTTCAACGATGTGAAGGGTAGCCTCGACACCGCGTACGGCGCGACAAGTCTGGATGAGTTCGTAGCGGAAACCTGGGCCAACGAGGAGTTCAAGGCGAAGCTGAACTCCATCAACCCCAAGGGCGCGGCAATCACGGCATGGGAGCGGTTCGTCAACATCGTCCGCAACATGTTCCGCAGCTTCATGGGTAAGCCCTCGGTATCTATCGAGACTGCGTATGACTCAGCCGACCGTGCGATCAAGGCTATCCTGTCTGCAGCCCCGGAGTACCGCGAAGCGGATCTGTTGTTTGCAGCGACGGTGAATCCGAAAGCGTCTATCGTCTCTCGCGCAATCGACTCGATGTTTGACTACCCTGCGCAGGTTGCCGGTGAAGATGCAGCCAACGCCGCCAGCAGATTCTTTGCCACGGCTGGGGATACTGCTCGGCGTATTGGTTTCTCGGTGATGCCTCTTGAGGTGTTCGTAGACGTAGCCAAGAAGTACCTACCTCAAGCACCGCGCATCAATGAGCTGGTGCGTGAACGCGCCGGGGATGAGAACGCTCGGAACCAGAAGATTGAAGGTGTGGTTCGCAAGGCTGAAGAGTGGGCGCGTCGTTCGGGCCCGACCGCAACCGAGAGGTTTGATACCGTGGTCTACGACAGCACCACGCTCAAGATCGACCCCACTCGGCCCCGCAAGTTCTACGAAGACAAGTACGCACTTGCCTCGGCAGTGGACATGCAGAACGCTCTCGATACTTGGGACCGTCTGAACAAGTTGCTGGACTCCACACCCGGGGCACGCAACCTGTACATCAACATGCGTGATGCTTACGCAGAGTTGTACAACGAACTCCTTGGTGCAATCGACTCCCGTGTGGATTCATCTATAGATGACCCTGCTGCCCGTGTACGGTTGAAGGATGAACTGCATGCCAAGCTGGCGTCCAAGGGTGAGATCGACCCGTACTTCCCACTGACCCGTAACGGCAACTACTGGCTGTCGTACAACGCGAAGGATGCCAAAGGGCAGACCGAACTCTACGTAGAAGCGTTTGAATCGCCTCGGGAGCGTGACCGCGCGATTGCTGCAGTGAAAGCTGCAGGTGCCACCGATGTTCAGAAGTTCTCCAATGTGCGAGAGCTTTCCTACAAGAACGCCCCACCCGCGTCGTTTGTACGCGGTATTCTGGAGACGATGGAGAAGAGCCGCCCGAAGGGTTCGGTGGAGCAACAACGCTTTGACGAGGCTATGGAGTCCGTCTTGCGTATGTACTTGACCACGTTACCTGAAACCGCGATTGCTCAGTCATTCCAGCGACGTAAGGAGACCGAAGGCTTCAAGAAAGACTCCATCCGTGCGCTTCGTGAGAAGACGTTCTCGATGTCTCGGCAGTTGTCGAACATGAAGTACGCAGCCCACATGTACGAAGTGCAGCAGGATATGCGCGAAGATGTCATCAAGATGGGCAAGGGTGCCGCCGAAGACAACCAGCTTGCCAAGGAATATCTTGACGAGATGGAGCGCCGGATCAAGTTCGCTGTCAGCCCCACTGTCAGTCAGACGGCACAGCTTATCAACACGGTCGGCTTCAACTACCTGCTCGGCTTCAACGTCTCCTCGGCTTTGGTGAACCTGACGCAGGTTCCGCTCATTGTCATGCCGATGTTGGGTGGCAAGTACGGCTACGGAGATGCCGGTAAAGCAATCACCCGTGCGTACAAGACGTTCATGAGCAGTGGGTTCGGCAGAGAGGTAGAAATCCTTGGGGCTAAGGGCGAGAAAGATAAGCGTCGGGCTGCGCCGTCCCTGGACAACTACGACTTCAGCGACCCTAACCTACCCAAGGAAGTCAAGCGTTACGCTACCCTCGTCCGAGAAGCCGACAAGATGGGGCAGTTCAATCGCTCCATGATGTACGACACCCTAGAGGTTGA
>Ga0315903_10005505_pt1 | contig 16481 bp, 11 predicted proteins | sample LakEriMetagenome_7_FD_203524 | JGI IMG/M metagenome (GOLD analysis project Ga0315903, IMG submission 203524) | Freshwater fungal communities from buoy surface, Lake Erie, Ohio, United States - Buoy 2 MA119 | ecosystem: Environmental > Aquatic > Freshwater > Lake | place: USA: Lake Erie, Ohio...
CCTGGTTTCTGGTCGATTATTCGTCGCCTTGATTCCGGAACCAGGCGGGTTTCGGACAACGGTCGCAGGGAGGCTGACAGATGCTCGAGGCCTGCTCGGATGACTCGGCCTGCTCCGCGGCCGACGCACCAGATGTCGGTGACAGCTGGATCCACGACGCCCGGCGGGCGATGCAGTCAGGCGGCGTCGATTTCTTCCGCCCCTCCCCGCTGCGGTACTGGACCGACTTCCTCGTCAGCCTCGTCGCCGCTTACGTGTCAGCCGGCGTCTACCTGACGTCGCCGCTGGGCTCGTGGCCGCAGCTTGTCGCATTCCCGCTTGCCGTCTTCTGGCTCTACCGCATGGGCTCGCTCGTCCACGAGGTCTGTCATCTCGGCGAGCACGAAATGCCCCTGTTTAAGGCCGCCTGGAACGTGCTCGGCGGCATCGTAATCCTGATGCCGAGCCCGTTCTTCACCCGCCACCACCGCGACCACCACAGCCAGCGTTACTACGGCACCCCGCAGGATCCCGAATATGCCGCCAACATGATTCAAGGAGGCAATCTCGCCAGCGTGCTCGGCTACGCCCTGAAGATCATGGCGATGCCGATCCTGGTGTTCCTGCGATTCCTGCTCGTGCCGCTCACCTTCATCACCCCCGGCGTTCGCGAGTGGACGCTCCGGCACGCGTCGGCCCTGACCTTCAATCGCAGCTACGAACGGCGGCTCACCGCCGCCGACCGCCGGGCCATCCTTGCCGCAGAGATCCCCTGCTTCGTCAGGGCCCTCCTCATCCCCATGCTCGTGATTCTGGGCCTCAATCCCTGGACGCGGATTCCGCTGCTCTACGCCCTTGCCGTCGCCACGGTGGCCCTCAACCACATGCGGTTTCTCGCCGACCACCACTGCGAGGGCGATGGCTCTCATTCCGACATGGCGTCGCACATCGCCGACTCCTGCAACTTCACGACGAACGACCCGCTCACGCTCCTCTTTTTCCCGTTTTCGATCCGCTACCACGCTCTGCACCACCTCTTTCCCTCGCTGCCCTACCACAACCTGAAGCCGGCCCACGAGCACCTGATGGCCGCGCTGCCCACTGACTCCCCGTACCGCTCGCTCGAACGGCCCGGCTGGTGGAGCGTGGCCCGACGGGCGATCTTTGGCGGCAGTCCTTCGGCGTGCTGACGGCGTGCCGGCTGCTTGCAACCTCCACGGGAAGATGGTCTTTTCATTGCATCCTTCGCGGGCCTTCGTTGGCCCGCACGAACAGCCTGGAGAGACGAGTCATGACGGTGTTTTCGACGCGCGGAACGGTGGTCCGTGGATCCTGCCTGGCGGTGGCGATGGTGCTCGCGACGGCAGGCTCGGCCTGGGCGCAGGTGGCGACGGCACCGGTCACCCCGGCCGTGGCCGCCGTCGTGAAGGCGGTGGCGACCGAAGCCGAGGCGACCGTGAAGGCGTTCAATGCCGGGGATGCCGCTACCCTCGCGGGCATGTTCATCGAGGACGGCGAGGTCGTTGACGAAAACGGCGGTGTCACGGAATCGCGGGCCGAGATCACAGCCCTGTTCAAGAGGTTCTTCGAACGGTTTCCGAAGGCGACGCTCGAGATGGAGGTGAGTGATGCCCGCGAGATCGGCGACGATGTCGTGATCGAAGAGGGCGTGCGCCGCATTACGACCGATCAGGGGGCCGCAGCGGCCCAGGTGCGGTATGTGGCGGTTCGCACGAAGCAGGGCGACCGCTGGCCGCTCGCCTCCTACCGCGAGTTCTCCGACGACCCGCTGCCGACGCCGACGGAAATGCTCGCCACGCTCGACTGGATCGTGGGCGACTGGGTTGACGAGAGCCCCGACGGCAAGACGCAGATCAGCTACCGCTGGACCGAGGATGGCAACTTCCTGATCGGTGAATACAACCTCTCCGTCGGCGGCCAGCCGGCGTCGAAGAGCGTGCAGCGGATCGGCTGGGATCCCGTCGAGGGGACGCTCCGCTCGTGGACGTTTGACTCCGATGGCGGCTTCAGCGAAGGCGAGTGGCTGGGCACGGACGACGGCTGGGTCGTGAAGTCGGAGGCGACGTTGCCCGATGGCACGATCGGCTCGGCGACCGTCACGATCCGCCCCTCCGATGCCGACCACTTCGTCGTCGAGAGCACCGACCGGATCGTGGGTGGCGCCGAGGAGCCCGACTTCAAGCTCGTGATCGCCCGCAAGCCACCGCAGCCCGGCAACTGATTCGAACCGACGAGCGGTGACGCTCGTAGACCCTTGGCCCCTGTTCGCCCCCTCTTCGAGGAGATTTCAGTGATGCGGCTCCCGGCTGCATGTGTGTCGATCTTGATCATCGTCCTGCTCTTCACTGGCGCCGCCGACGCGCGACCCGGCGGGGGTGGCGGTCCTGGCGGTGGTAGACCCTCGATGGGCAGGGTCGGCGGTGGCGCAGCCCGGCCGTCCATGCCCTCGGCGCGGCCGGCGATGCCGGCAGCTCGCCCGCAGATGGCGGCTCCCCGTCCGCAGATGGCAACTCCTCGTCCGCAGATGCCGATGGCGCGGCCCAGCATGCCCACGGCGCGGCCCGCCACGCCGAACATGCAGCAACGTCCTGCCGGAATGCCCGGTGGCGGCATGGGAGGCATGACCCGGCCCCAGGTGCCAAACTTTCAGCGGCCGAGCGTGGGCTCGATGCAACGGCCGAATCCCGCGCGGCCCTCGTTGCCCAACGCCATGGCACGGCCTCAGCCCGCGTTTCCGTCGCCGAACGTCGGGTCGCGACCTGGGCTCGGGTCAATCCGCCCATCCGGTCCTGCGCCCACTCCTGGCCTGGCAGGGCGTCCTGGCGGAGCCGGTCTCCCCGGGCCGGGCGCTGGAATCGGATCGACGAGACCTTCGCCGGCTCCGATGCCGGGCCGCCCAGGTTTTGGCGCGGGTCAAGGTTCGGGATCCGGCCCAGGCTTCGGAGCAGGGCCGGGCTCGGCCAGTAGGCCCGGTGGCGGTTTCGCCACAAAGCCGGCACCACTGCCAGGCCAGGGCGGTGGCGGTGGCGGACGACCGGGTGTCAGCACGCTGCCAGGACAGATCGGCAACCGGCCTGGAGTTCCCACCACAAAGCCTTCGTTCCCAAGCCCGGGCTTCCCTGGCGCCGGAGGCGGATTGGCCGGTGGCAACAGGCCGGGACGACCTGGCCTGGGCGACGTGAATCGTCCGACGACGCTCCCCGGCACGGTCGGTGGGAACCGACCCGGCATCGGAGGCGGTAACCGCCCCACGACGCTCCCCGGCGATCTCGGCGGCAATCGTCCTGGCCAGGGAGGTGGAAACCGTCCGGGACTGGGTGGTGACAGGCCTGGCTTCGGAGGCAACCGCCCCACGCCACTTCCTGGCGATCTTGGCAACCGTCCCGGCGGGAACCGGCCCGGCATCGGCGGCAACAGGCCCACGACGCTGCCCGGTGATCTTGGCCACTGGAACGATGGTCACCGGCCCAATCGCCCCGGCATCGGCGGCAACCGCCCGGGCATCGGCAACGGCAACAACATTTGGAACAACGGCAACTGGAACAGCGGCAACTTCAACAACAACAACTTCAACAACGTGCATGTGGGCGGCGGGTACGGGGGCTGGGGTTGGAACGGCGGAGGTGGCTGGGGCTATCCCGGATACGGCGGCGGGTATGGCGGCGGCTACGGTTGGAACAACGGCTGGCACAACAACGGCTGGGTCAACCCACACTACGGCAACTGGTACAACGGCGGGTGGGGCAACAACTGGGGTTACAACGGCGGTGGCTGGTGGGCTCCGTTCGTAACCGGCGCGGCCACCTGGGGCCTGCTCTCGAGCATCGGCAGCTGGGGGCTTGGCTACAGTTCCCTCGGCTATGGATCCGCTGGCTACGTCAATCCGTATTACTCCGCGATGCCGGCGGCCGTCGTGGCTTCGTCGCCCTACGACTATTCGCAACCGGTGATCATCAACAACTACATCCCGGCCGACGCTGCGGCCTCGGCCACCGATGCGGCCGCCGACCAGCAGCCAACAGCCCAGCCGGCGGCTCAAGCGGCGTCGCCGGCTGATGCGGCGGTGGATGCGGCACTCGGTAAGTTCAAGGCCGGCGACTACGCCGGAGCCCTCGCCGGCTTCGACCAAGCCCTCAAAATCTCCCCGAAAGACTCGGTGATCCACGAAGTGCGGGCGCTGTCGCTCTTTGCCCTCGGTCGCTACACCGAGGCGGCTGCGGCGCTCAACGCCGTGCTCGCGACGGCCCCCGGCATGGACTGGACGACGATGAGCAACGTGTACGGCTCGGTGGACGCCTACACCGGCCACCTCCGCACCCTCGAGGAGTTCTGCCGCACGCATCCCGACGATGCTGCGGCCCACTTTGTGCTGGGCTACCACTACCTCGTCGGCGGCCACACCGACATGGCCGCGGCGGCCCTTCGGGTGGTGGTCGCCAAGCAGCCGGGCGACGTCGTCGCCAAGCGGTTGCTCGACGCGGTCACTCCTGCTGCAGAAGAAACGTCGGCACCGGCGGCAGATACCGGCGCCGCTGCGGCGAAGACCGATGTCGGGGCGCCGGCCGAAAACGCCCTTCCCGAAACCGATCTGGTCGGCACCTGGAAGGCGACGAGCGACAGCGATACCGTCGTCTTGACCGTGACGACCGAATCGGCGTTTACCTGGAAGGCGCAGCCGGCAGGGAAGCCTGCGGTGGAACTCAAGGGCACGATCGAGACCTCAGCCGACGCGATCGCGCTGGTGAGCGAATCCGCGGGCACCATGGTGGCCAAGGTCACGCCGAAGACGGCCGACTCCTTCGAGTTCGCGCTCCCGTCGGCCCCAAAGGATGCCAAGCCGCTCGTGTTCACCCGCCAGCCGTAATACAACGCCGGCTGACATGCGTTCACGGCATGCGGATTGATACGGCTCCGAACCACACAGGTTGAAAACCTGTGCTACGGGGTCAACTCGAGGCTGCCCGTGCCCCTGAGCCGGGCTATGGGAGCAAGCGCAGCCAGGATGGCGAAGCGCAGCGGACATGCAGTGAGCGTCGGGCAGGATGCCCGACGCGAACGTCCGGCGATGGGGCATGGGCAGCCCTGAGCGGCGGATCACCAGCGGGCTTCGAGGCCGAGAGTGGCGCCGTGGAGAAATAGGCCGCCCGCGCCGCGGACGCCGGTGCCGCTGGCCTGAGTGTCGGTGAAGTCCCACTGATTGGCCGCGAGGGCCACGCCGCTGAGCCAGGCGACGTTGTAGCCGAGCCGCAGGCCCCACACCTCGCTGAACCGATACGCCATCGACATGTTCATGCTCGACAGGAATCCCATACCCGTGTCGTCGGCCGATCGGCCCGGCCGGTAGTGAGCGCCCGGCGCGAGCGAACTGGTGATCGGGGGTGCTGATTGCGAAAGCCAGGCTCCGCCGAGACCGGCCTTCAGCCAGCCCTCGAGCGAAAAGCGGTCCCAGGTGCGGCGACCCCGGAGCCCCAGTTGGCCACCGAACAGGTTCGAACTGGTCGCCACCCGATACGACGTCGGTAGTTCGCCCGCGAACGGCGCCACCTGCAGCGCGGCCTGCTCTTCGAGACCGGCCCAGAACAACCCGCCAATCCAGTCGACCTCGGTTTCGTGGCGGCAGCGCCGCTGCGGCCATCGAGAGCAGGGCTCGCAGCCGCTCGTGAACTCGCTGGCCAGCAGATTGAGTTCGACGACGTTCAGCGACGAGGACCACGTGGCCCGCACGTTGCTGGCGGAGTCCCAGCCGGGAACGGCGAGGCCGATATCGCCGGGTATGGCGAGTGACCGGTTCGTGGAGGCGCGGGCGTCGCCGTACCAGCCATAGACGCCCCAGTAGCCCATCTCCCATCCGGTGGTATTGCCGCCATGCCGGCCGACGAACATCCTCACGCCTGGCGCCGTGGTAGGCACCATGCTCCGGGTCGTGAAGACGGTGCCGCCGGGATTCGAGCCCGCCGTTCCATCGACGAGGATGGTCTGGTTGTTGGTCGCGTTGTCCCGGTCGAGAAACAGCACGTCAAACACGACGTACTCTCGAGGAACGCCGCCGCATCCACATCGACCGGCGTGCCCACAGCCACCGCCGCCCGCGGGGGCACCGACCACGCCTTCGAGGGCGGTGTCGTCGGCCATGACGGGGCTGTCAACCAGCGCGCCGCCCGGAATGGCACCGGCGATAATCGTTTCGTCGAGTACGACCTCGTCATCGAACGAACCGCCGATCACGATCGGCTCGATCACGCACTCCCCGACGAAAGACACCTGCCCCCGGGCCACAGGGCCCGATGCCACGGCAGTCGCCACGGCCGCGGCCGCAATCAGACGCAGTATCATGCTCGCCCCCTTTGGCGGTGCGGCCCGGTTGTTCCGGACCGGAACCAAGCCCCCCACCGGCACGATCCCTTCCCGTGGAGCGATCGGTATTTTCGACGCCAGGCATGAGAATCGTCACGAACGTCGTGCGCGGGGCCTCCGATGCGGCAAACTGCGGCGGCCTTTCCGCCGCGCCGCCCGCGGAACCCGGCCGGTGGCGGCTCCCCGCCCGAAACGCTAGGCTCTCTCGCAGGGTTCCAGCCCGCCTTGCCCCGTTTCACCCTCTTGCCCACGCGAGCCGCCATGGACCAGTTCCGCCGCATTCAGACCGGAAAGAAGGGCGACATCCACCTCGTCCAGTTCAAGGACAAGAAGATCCTCGATGACACCGTCCTCGACGAGATCCGCACGGAGGTGACCCAGCTGATCGGCAAGGCGTCCGGACCCGACGTCCTGCTCGACTTCTCGAACGTCGAGTTCATGTCAAGCGCCATGCTGGGCCTGCTCGGCCAGCTCCATCGCAAGATCTCGAGCGGACACGGCCGGCTGAAGATGTGCGGCATCCGGCCCGAGATCCTCACCGTGTTCAAGATCACGAATCTCGACAAGCTGTTCAGCATCCACAAGGATGCGCCGACGGCCTTGGCCACCTTCACCTGACGGCGGGGGCGGCCGTGGCAGACCAAGCCGACGGGGCACATGCCGGCAGACCCGGCGGCGTCGATGTCGTCATCGCCGAAGACAGCCGCATCCAGGCCCGGATGCTGATCCGGCGGCTCGAGGACGCCGGACACACCGTCCGCTGGGGAGAGAACGGCGCGCTGGCGTTGGCCCTGGCGAAGGAACGCCGGCCCGACATCATCGTCTCCGACATCGAGATGCCCGAGATGACGGGCTACGAGTTCTGCAAGGCCGCGAAATCGGATCCGGCGCTCAAGACCGTGCCCTTCATCCTGCTCTCGACGCTCTCCGACCCGATCGACATCATCCGCGGGCTCGATTCCGGGGCCGACAACTACGTCACCAAACCCTATGAGCCCGACTACCTGCTCGGCAGGATGAACTCACTGCTCGCATCGCCGCTCGAGTCGGCCGACGATGGCTCGGCAGCCATGCTCGAGGTGACACTGCAGGGGCAGAAGTTCCGGGTCAAGGCGGGTCGCCAGCAGGTGCTCAACCTGCTCGTGTCCACGTTTGAAAACGCCGTTGCCAAGAATCAGGAGCTCGTCGTCGCCAACCAGGATCTCTCGGTTGCCCGGGACGGCCTGCAGAAGTCGAACGAAGAGCTCTCCACGCTCAACGCCGAGATTTCGCGAATCAACGCCCACATGGTCCGCGACCTCAAGGCGGCCGCGAAGGTGCAGCGGTCGCTGCTGCCGGCCGACGACGTCGAGATTCCACGCACGACGATCGCTTGGCGATACGTTCCCTGCCAGGGCCTCGCCGGCGACTTCCTCAACGTGTTTCCGCTCGACGAAGAGCATGTGGGGCTGTTCGTTGTGGACGTCAGCGGCCACGGGGTTCCCTCGTCGCTGATGGCGGTGACGGTGGGCCGCTTCCTGACGCCGAAAGTATCCGACCAGTCGCTGCTCGTCCGGCAGGGGCCCGACGGCCGGATTGCGGTCGCACGGCCCGCCGAAGTCGCCACGCAGCTCAACCGGCTTTTTCAGGCCGATGATTTTTCGGGGCTCTACTTCACGCTCCTCTACGGCGTGCTTCACCTGCCCACGGGTCGTTTCGACTACTGCTCGGGAGGCCACCCGGCCCTCGTCCGGCTCCCCGCCGGTGGGGGCGACGTCGAACTTCACGCCACCGAGAGCTTTCCGATCGCCTTCGTGCCGGACGTGGAGTACGAGCAGAAGACGCTGCAGCTCGTGCCCGGTGACCGGCTGTTTCTCTATTCGGACGGCGTGCCCGAGGCGATGGACAAGGACAGGAACCCTTACGGCGACGATGCGATGGCAGCCTGCATCGCCCAGTTCCGCGGTGACCCGATCGAGGCCGGCGTGAAGGGCTTGCTCGAGGCGGTTGAAACCTGGTGCCAGCCCAACGGCCCGCTCGACGACGTCTCGATCCTCGGCGTCGAGTGGCGGCCGTAGAGCGCCTCACACCGGCCTCGCCAAAGCCAGCCGTGGGACGGCACGAGTTGGCTCGCCAACAGCCGGAGACTGGGGCGTCGGCAGTCCCGAGCGGCGCACCACGCAAAGGCCCCCATCGCTCACGCGATTGGTCTTCCTGAATGCGTCACTGATGGTGAGCTCGGGACTGCCGATGCTCCGGAGCCGGGCTCGGCGGCCAGCGGAGCCAGGATGGCGAAGCGCAGCCGGCGTGCAGTGAGCACAGGGCAGGATGCCCGCAGCGAACGTCCGGCGACGGGGCGTCGGCAGCCCCGAGCGGCGCACCACGCAAAGGCCCCCATCGCTCACGCGATTGGGCTTCCTGACGACATCACTCCGGTGAGCGCCCCCAACGGCGCACGTCAACGGCGTGGCTTTGGACGGTAGTGGCTGCAGCCGCCGTGGACGACGCGGTCCCAGCCGTCGTCGATTCCGATCATCGTCTCGGCGCCGCCGAGGAAGAGGGCGCCGTCCGGGCGGAGCACGCGACGAACGCGGCCCACGAGCGCCGAACGCGTGGGCACATCGAAGTAGAGCATCACGTTGCGAAGAAAAACGACGTCGGCCATCGGCATCATCGGCCAGGTGCCGTTGAGATTCATCGAACGAAACTCGACGAGGTGGCGACACTCCTGCACGATGCTGTGCCGGCCCTGAAGCGGCCGGAAGTACTTCTTGAGCTGGGCTGGAGACAGGCCGCGGTTGATCTCCAGGTCGCTGTAGACGCCCTCGCGGGCCTTGTCCAGGACCGGCTCCGAGAAGTCGGTGGCGATGACCCGGACTCGCCAGGTCGCCACCAGGTCGCGAAAGTGCTCGAGCAGCACCATGGCGATGCTGAACGGCTCCTGACCGGTCGAGCAGGCGGCCGACCAGAGTGTGAGCTGCCGCTCCGCCGCCCGCCGCTGCACGAGCTCCGCGATTACCTCGCGCAGCGAGTCGAACGGCTTCCGGTCGCGAAAGAATGACGTCTCGTGCGTCATCATCGCGCAGAGCACGTCCTTCTCCAGCGATGGGTCGAGGCCCTGCCGCACCCGGTCGATGAGCGTCTCGAGGCTCGGGATCTTCCGCTGCCTGACGATCGGCATCAGCCGGGCGACGACGAGGTATTGCTTCGTCTGGTCGATGCACACGCCCGTCCGTCGGCGCAGCAGTCCGCAGAGATAGTCGAACTGGGGGTCGGCGACCTTCATCGGGGCTTCGCGCGGCGTCAGCCGCCGCGCCTCTTGAGCCGGAGGGCCACCTCGACGCCGACCTGCGAGAGCGGCAGGACTGCATCGGCCAGCCCCGCCCGCACGACTTCGCCGGGCATGCCCCAGACGACGCTCGAAAACTCGTCCTGGGCGATCACACTCCCACCTGCGGCCACGATCTCGCGACTGCCGGCGAGGCCATCCTTCCCCATACCGGTCAGGACTACGCCCAGGGTGCCGCCACCCCAGAGCCGAACCGCCGAGCGAAACAGCACGTCGGCGGCAGGGCGGCAGGAGTTCTCCGGCGGGTCGTCGGTGAGCCGGACCCGAGGCTGCGGCGTGTCGCTGACGAGTTCGAGATGCCGTCCCCCGGGTGCGAGCAGCACCTCACCGGGCTTAGCAAGGTCGCCGTCGGCCGCCTCGCGCACCGTCAGGCCCCCCGTCTTCGCCAGGCGTTCGGCAAGGTGTGCGGTGAAGGCGGCGGGCATGTGCTGGACGACGAGGATCGGCACGCGGGCGTCGGGGACGAACGCGGGCAGCACCTCGGCGAGTGCGGTCGGGCCGCCGGTGGACACCGCGATCACGACGCCGCGAATCCGCTCCTGACGGACTGGCCGCGGCGCCTCGGCGACCCGCGCGCCGGATCGAACGCCGGCGGCGGCCGCCCGCCGGGGGATCAGCGACTTGATCCGGCCGATCACATCAGTGCGGATCCGCGCCGCCACCTCGGCCGCGTCGAGGCCGGCAGGCTTGGCGACGTAGTCGTTGGCGCCCGCCAGGAGCGCATCGACCGTGGCCTTCGCGCCGCGCTCGGTGAGGCTCGAAAACATCACGACGGGCAGTTTGCCGAACCGGCGGCGAATCTCACGGAGCGTGGTGATCCCGTCCATCACCGGCATCTCGACGTCGAGCAGCACGAGATCAGGTCGCGCCGAGGGGATCGCCGCCAGGCAGGCCTCACCGTTCACGGCCGTGCCCACGATCTTCAGCTCCGGATCGGCGTTGAACGTGGCCGAGAGAATGCCCCGGATGGTTGCCGAGTCGTCGCAGATCAACACGCCGATCGGATCCCGGCCCTCCGTCTGCGCCGGCGCCGCGACCACGCCGAGATCGACGAGCTTGCGAGCAAGCGCCACGGCCGTGAACGGCTTGGCGAGATAGTCGTCGATTCCCGCCTGCCGCGCCAGCGCGATCCGCTCCTGCTCGTGCTCCGTCGAGATCATCAGGATCGGGAGCTTCCGATACGCCGGCTCGCGGCGGAGCCGCCGGACCAGTTCGATGCCGTCCATCACCGGCATGTGCCAGTTGACGGTGATCAGATCGGGCCGAGCCGACGCCGCCAGGGCGGCCAGTGCCTCCTGGCCGTTGCTAGCCTCCGAGCATTCGAACCGCAGGTCGGTGAGCGCCCGCGCGACGATGCTCCGACTCGGCTTGGAATCATCGACGACGAGAGCACGCACGGCGGGATCCTCCCTGTCCCGGCCGGCCGCTGGGCCGGTCGCGGTCGGCGATCAGTTCTTCTTGTATTCCTCGACCAGCCGCTGCAGGGCCTGCGCCATCCGCGACAGTTCCTGCGACGAGACCTGCGTGTTCGAAGCGCCCTCCGCGGTGCTCTGCGCGGCCTGGGCCACCTGCACGATGTTCTCCGCGATCTCGGACGTGCCGGTGGTCGCCTCAGATATGTTACGGCCGATCTCGCTCGTCGTCACCGACTGCTCCTCGACCGCCGCGGCGATCTTCGTTTGTAGGCTGTCGATCTGCTCGATCACCTCGCCGATCTTGGCGATCGCCTCAACGGCCCGCTGCGTGTCATCCTGCATCGACTCAATCCGGCTGCCAATCTCTTCCGTGGCCTTGGCCGTGTCGCGGGCGAGTTCCTTGACCTCGCTCGCCACCACCGCAAAGCCCTTGCCCGCCTCGCCGGCCCGCGCGGCCTCGATCGTGGCGTTGAGGGCCAGCAGGTTCGTCTGCTCCGCAATCGACGTGATCACCTTGATCACCGCGCCGATCTCCTGGCTCGAGCGACCCAGGGCCGACATGGTGCCCGAGGTGGCCGACGCCAACTCCACCGCCTTGCGGGCCGTGGTGGCGGCGTCCTGCGCGTTCTTGGCAATCTCATGGATGCTCGCCACCAGGTCGTCGATCGAGCCGGCAACAATCCGGGTGTTGCCGCTCACCTGCTCGGCCGCGGCCGACACGAGGTTGGCCTGGGCGGTCGTCTGCTCCGCAGCGGCGCTCATCTGCTGGCTGACACTCGTGAGCTCCTCCGAGGAACTCGCCAGCGCGTGCGTGTTGTCGACGATGCCGCCCACGAGCGCAGCCTGCCGCTTGGATTCGCGGGTCAGCCGGCGGGCGATCATGGTCGAGACACCGAGCACGGCTGCCGAGGTGAGCCCGAACACCGTCAAGCCGAGCTTGAAGAGCCGCGAGACCGGCTGGAAGACCTCGGCGGTGTCGATCTCGGAGATCAGCGCCCAGCGGACGTCGTCCCGGCCGCCGGTGGCATCGCGATGGATCGTGACTGGCCGCCACGACACCAGCGACGGCACGCCGCGGTAGTCGGCCGCCTCCGCCGTCCCGGCCTTGCCCTCGTCGAGCGCCACGCGAACCGCGGCGGTGTCCACCTTGAACTCCGGATTGATGATCGTGGTCTTCGCCCCGAGCTCCTTGGTGAACCGGGAATCGCTGCGGAACAGCCGGTCGGGTCCGACCGCGTAGGTCTCGCCGGACTGCCCCATGCCGGTGGTCTCGCCGATGATCGCATTGGCCTTGTCGATCGGCACCTGGAAGGCCACGACGCCCACGAGCGTCCGGCCGTCGAACACGGGCGCCGCCATGAAGCTCGCCGGCTCGTTGCACGACGGGATGTACCGCTGGAAGAGCCCGAAGGCGACGGCATCGCGGCGGCCGGCCGCCACCGCCTGCTGGAAGGCGAGGCCCAGGCTCGAGGAGGCGAGCGGACCCTCCCGCAGCGTCGTGCCCAAGTCGGTTTCCTTGGCAGCGGTATAGACCACCTTGCCCGTCGCTGCGTCGATCAAGAACACGTCGGCCACGCCATACTTCTCGCAGAGCCCGCGAAAGAACGGATGGTAGGCGGCGTGTGCCGCGGAATATGGCGATCCGTCGGCGGCGGCATCGAGCAGAAACTTCGAGCCGATCGGATTCGGGTTGGTGCGGATGTAGAGATACTGCGCATAGGCTGAATCGTCGTCGAGCGCCTGGCAGAGCGGCCGGAGATCGACCGAGTCGCCCGATCGTCGGCGAAACTCGGTGGTGAAGTCTCCGGTGTAGAAGGCCTCGAGGTCGCGGCGGGCGGCGGCGAGTGCCTTGTCGTCGATCCTGTCGTCGCTCCGCAGGGATGCCATGCCTGCGGTGAACTTCTGCAGCGACTCCACGCAGATCCGCCCCTCGGCCAAGACGGAGAGTTCCTGCCGCAGGGTCGAGAAATACCGCTCCACCGCCTTCGCCGTGACCGCATTGACGGTGTCGAGCTGCTTGAAGGCCTGCTCCCGCAGGGCCGCCGACGACGTGCGGTAGTTCATCAGCCCCATGAAGACCATGGGGATCAACGACACGCCGAGCAGGGCGAGCAGGAGGGGATTGGTGAGAAACGAACGCCAGCCGCCGACGGCGGCGCGATCACGGTCTGCCATGTGAAACTCCCTGTCTCTCGGGTGCCTGCGGCCGGAGCCGCGTGAGTGAATGAATCATGCGCTGGGGATCGAGCAGATGCACGAGCCGGTCAGGGGCGGCGAAAACCCCGATCAGGGCGTCGCCGCTGGGCTCGGTGGCGGGCGTGGCGGCCTGCTCGATACGGTCGGACGAGATCTCGACCATGTCGAGCATCTCGTCGATCACGAGGCCGTACCAGTCGTCCTGGAGGGCGATCACCAGGTGCGTCGCCCCCTGCGGGGCGACGCGGCAAACGCCGAGCTGCGCCGCCGGATCGACGACCGGCACGATCCGGCCCCGCAGGTGCAGCAGCCCGAGCACGCCCTCCGGCGCGAGTGGCACGCGGGCCAGGCCGCCGCCGCGAAGCACCTCGACGACGCCGTCGGCAGGCAGCGCGAAGCAGGCCTCGCCGACGCGGAACGTGCAGCAGTGGTGGATGCGGGAGTCGCTCATCTCAGGCCTCGATCGCCACATGCCGCCGCGCCGCGCGGAGGTCGACCACTTCGGTCGCGATCCCACCGAGTGACAGAATTCCAGTAATGCCGGCCGCAACCGCCGGCTGCATCGGCGACTCGGCGGCGAGCACATCGAGAATCGTCCCGACGGCGAGGCCCACGCCGCCGTCGCCACCCTCGATGACGACCACGTTGAGCGTCTGTGGCGTCACCCCGGGCGGCCGCCCCAAGACCTCGTCAACGTCGGCGAGCGGCGTGAACCCTTCGCCCCGACGCACGACGGCGCGGTCGGCGACGACCTGCACCTTGTCACGGGCATACTGCTCGAGCCGCACCACGTCGGCCAACGGTACGGCCACGCGCCGTCCCGCAGGCGTGCCGCAGACAAGATACCGGTCGGCGATCTCCGCCGACGGCACCAGGGCTGCTTCGGGCTCACGGGCGACGGGCGGAAGCCGGGCGATGCGCTGCAGACCGCGGAGATCGAGGATCAGCACCACGCCGCCGTCGCCGAGGACAGTCGCCCCCGAATAGAGCCCGAGGCCCGCGAGCAGTCCGCCGATCGGCTTGACCACGATGGTCGAGAGGCTGGCGGCGTCGAGCAGGTCGCGGCAGCGAAACTGGTCAGCGGCCGACTGCATGCCATCGACGACGAGCCCGAACTCATGATCGTCAACGCGGACGAGCACCACGGTTCCTTCCTCGCGGCAGGCAGTCGTCTCGCGGATGCCGAGAAACTGGTCGAGAAACAGAATCGGCACGAGCCTGCCGCGAACCCGCATCACGGGCGCGTCGGCCAGGCCTTCGATGCGCGGACCGCTGCGGTCGCGGGAAACCGGCACGAGCTCGCCGACCGCCGACTGCGGGATGGCGAACCGCTCGCTGCCGCACCGGACCACGAGCGCCGGCATGATCGCGAGCGTCAGCGGCACGTGCACGCGAACGGTGGTGCCCATGCCGGGCACGCTCTGGATGTCGATCGTGCCGCCGATCGCCTCGATGTTGGTGCGGACGACGTCCATGCCGACCCCGCGACCCGAGACGCTCGTCACTTGGGCGGCGGTCGAGAAGCCGGGCTCGAAGATGAACTGCAGAACCCGCTCGGGCGACAGGGCCGCCGCCTCGGCGGCCGACACGAGGCCGCGGGCGATCGCCTTCTCCCGGACCTTCTCGAAGGCGATGCCGCCGCCGTCGTCAGACACCTCGATCGTGACGCGGCCGCTCTCATTGAAGGCCCGCAGCGACAAGCGGCCCGCCCGCGGCTTGCCGGTGGCGGCACGCACGTCGGGTGGCTCGATGCCGTGATCGACGGCGTTGCGGATCAGGTGCGTCAGCGGGTCGCGGATGCTCTCGATCAGCGAGCGGTCGAGTTCGGTGTCGGCGCCGTCGATGACCAGCTGCACCTCTTTGCCGCACGACACCGCGAGGTCGCGGACGGTCCGGGGAAACCGGTTGAAGACATGCTCGACGGGCTGCAGCCGCGTCTTGACGGCGGTCTCTTGCAGGGCGTTGGTGACCACGTTGATCCGCTGGGCGCAGGCCTGCACGGCCGGGTCGTCGCTGTCGACGCTCCGCAGCTGGTTGCGGGCCAGCACCAGTTCGCCCACCAGGTCGAGGATCGAGGCGAGCAATTCCACATCGACGCGGACGGTCGTCTCCGTGGCGGAGACGGTCGCCGGCGGAGATGCCGCAGGCGAAGTGGGGGCGGCGCTGCCAGATGACGCGAACGCCGTGGCAGCAGCCTGGATCGGAGCCGGCGGCGGCGATACGGGGGGTGGCGCCACGGGGGGCGGCGAAGGCTCCACCAGCTCGGCCGCGGCCGCCGCGAACGGCTCTGACGCCGGCGGATCCACAGCGACCGGCTCGGAAGATGGCGGCGTGGAGGGAATGGCCGGGGGTGATGGTGCCACAGCGACTTGGACGGCCGCCTGCGACTGCTCCGCGACCGCCGCGAGCGTCCGCGAGAGCTCGCGGTAGTCGTGGTCGCCCTCGTTGCCCGCGGTTTCGATCGACTGGAGGATCGTGCGGACGGCATCGACCATCGAGTACAGCGTGCCCGCCACGCGATCATCGAGCCTCAGCTTGCCGTCGCGAAGCTTGCCGAGCAGGTGCTCGCCGCTGTGGGCGAGGGCTCCGAGCTTGGAAAAGCCGAAGAAGCCGCTGTTGCCCTTGATCGTGTGAACCGTACGAAACACGCTCGCAAGCCGCTGCGGGTCGGCCGGATCGGCCTCCAGCGCGAGCAGGTCCTTGTCGAGTTGGTCGAGGTTCTCACTCGACTCGACCAGAAACTCCTCGATGAACTCGCGGTTGTCGGACATCGAACTCGGGATGAGGCGAGACGGGCGCTGCTCCGATCGAACAGGCGACCCTGCGGAACAGGAAAGAGAAGCGGCCTGGCAAAACTTTGCCGGCAGACCGATCCGCTCAAGCATACACCCGGTTTCCCGGCGCCGGCCCGGGAGTGGCGGGGCCGGGAATGGCCCGCCGCTACCCGCAGCAGCGGCACAACCGGCAGGTTCGCGTTCTTCCCACCGCGTGGAAGCCGACTCGTGCACACTCGTACAAGCCTGCTGGCCGTAAGGCCACGGCCTTGTCGGCACGCGGGGTTCGCTGCTGCGCAGTTGAGGGGAGAACTCAGCGAGGGGCTGCCCATGCCCTCGAGCGGGCTATGGGAGCAAGCGCAGCCAGGATGGCGAAGCGCCGCGGACATGCAGTGAGTCGAGGCCTGGAGGGCC
>Ga0315903_10005510_pt1 | contig 16474 bp, 9 predicted proteins | sample LakEriMetagenome_7_FD_203524 | JGI IMG/M metagenome (GOLD analysis project Ga0315903, IMG submission 203524) | Freshwater fungal communities from buoy surface, Lake Erie, Ohio, United States - Buoy 2 MA119 | ecosystem: Environmental > Aquatic > Freshwater > Lake | place: USA: Lake Erie, Ohio...
CACGTTGAGCCTGGCCACCCGGCGCTCGGCGGCGCCGAGCGCCAGCGACGCGATCACCGCGCTCGAGGTTGTCCCGAGGTTCGCCCCGACCACCACCCAGAGCGAGTCGAGGGGGTTCATCAGCCCCTGCGAGACCGCGATGACCGTCAGCCCGACCACCACGGAGGAGGATTGCACGACGACCGTCAGCGCGATGCCGAAGAGGAGGGCGGGCAGGGGCGCGTCGACGAGCGTCCGCCACTCGGCCACCCCGGGGTGGCTGGCCAGGGGCCGGAGGGTCGAGCTGATCAGGTCGAGGGCCAGGAAAATCAGCCCGAAGTAGAACAGGGCGCGCGCGCGCGTCCGGAGGCGCGAGGGGCCGTAGAGCGAGCCGAGTCCGCCCGCGGTCAGGAAGACGGCGCCGAGCCCCGCCACCTTGAACGCGACCAGCCACGCCGTCAGCGTCGTGCCGACGTTCGTCCCGACCATGATGGACCAGGCGGCCCGCGGCGTGAGCGAGCCCCCGTGCGACAGGCCGAGCGCGACGGCGTTCACCGCGGCGGAGGACTGCACGAGGGCGGCCGACACGGCTCCGGCGGCCGCGCCCCCGATGTCGGACGACGTCACCTTGCGCAGGAAGGCGCTCAATCCCCGCCCGCCCAGCTGCGTCACCTCCTGCGAGAAGGAGCGGAGGCCGTGCAGGTAGAGCATCACGAAGGCGAGAATGCTCGGCAGCCAGTCCATCCCGACAGCCTGCCGTCTTCCCGGCCCGGGGCAATGACCGACCTCAGGCGTCCCGGTCGCCGAAGTCCGGGTCGCGGCGGCCCGCGTAGGGGTCGCGCAGCGGGTCGTTGTCCCCCTGGCGGTTCGGGTTTCTTCCCCCGCTTTGCACCAGCATGCCGATGAACAGACCGACCGAGATGACGATCAGGTAGGTGAACAGGGTCACAACCCCGCCGCCGGCCTTGCCCAGGAATCCGCCCACCCCGGACCAGAACCCGCCGCCTCTCGCCGCCGCCGCGCCGGTGTCATCCGGGAAAAGACCAGGGTTCAGGCGGCCCAGCTCGGCCAGCGTGACCCAGCGCCCCTCGCCCGCCGCCCAGATGTGGTCGCCGGGCAGGAAGCGCGACGTGGCCAACCCCAGCTTGACCGCCTCCAGCGTGTAGCGGCCGAGCACCTTGCCGGCGCGGGCCACGGGATGTCGGGCGGGATCCTCCACGCTGCCGATGATTTTTATAAAGTGTACTTTTTCAATAAAAATTGGGTTGCCGTCGGGCAGCGAGGTTTTGGCTTTTCGCCCGCCGCCCGCCGCGGCAGGATGCCCCATGCGCCTGCTGCTTGCCCTCCTCCTCGCCGCCCCGGTTCTCCGCGCCGAGGGCTACGCCGTCCTCGTCTCCCGCGAGACCCTCGCCGATCCGGCCTGGGAGAAGGTCGTCGCCGCGCTCGTCGCCGCCCACGGCGCCAAGGTCGTCCCCTTCGGGGCCTCGGTCGCCGAGACCCGTCCCGCCCTGGCCGCCTCGGCCCCCCGGCACCTCTGCTGGGTGGCCCGGCCCTCGGAGCTCGGCCCTGAGCCCGTCTACCGGATGCACGAGCTCGCCAACGGGCTCGACGGGGATCCCTATCCCGATTGCCGCTGGGGCATCGTCACCGGCCGCTCGCCCGACGACGCCCTGCGGCTCGTCGCGCCCGCCCCGCTCGTCATCCGCACCGTCGGGGCCAGCACGGCCTTCGCCGCCGAGTGCGTCGAGCAAGGCTGGTGGTTCGACGAGTTCAAGGCCGGCGAGCGCTGGGTGAAGGAGGCCGGAGGGGAGGCTCGCCGGGCCGACGGCGCCAAGGACTCCACGGCCGACATCGCCGCGCGCCTGAACGAGGGCAAGACCGACCTCTGGATCACCTCCGGCCACGCCACCGAGGAGAACTGGGAGCCCGGCTACCGCTACCGCAACGGCATCTTCGTCCACCGCGACGGCGTCGTCACCGGCAAGGCCCTCGACGGCTCGCTCCATCCGGTGCGCTCGCCCAACCCCAAGGTCTACCTCCCCATCGGCAACTGCCTCATGGGCAACATTCCCGGCAAGGCCGACTGCATGGGGCTCGCCTACCTTTCCACCGCCGGGGTCCGGACCATGGTCGGCTACGTCATCCCCACCTGGTTTGGCTACGCCGGCTGGGGCGTGCTCGACTACTATCTCGAGCAGCCCGGCCGATTCACCGTCGCCGATGCCTGGCTCGCCAATCACCACGCTCTCATCTGGCGCCTCGCCGAGGCCAAGGCCGGCCGCGCCCCGGCGGGAGATGTGCGTGGCCTTCAGTTCGATCGCGACAAGACCGTGCTCTACGGCGACCCCAAGTGGGACGCCCGTCTTGCCCCCGGCACCCGCCGCTGGGAGGAGACGCTCCGCGAGGTCGCGCCCGGCGAATGGGAGTGGGTGATCGTCCCCGCGGCCGGCGCCCGGACCTTCGAGCCCGTCAACACCAACGGCTCGCAGCGCGGCGGGCGGCCGCTGGTCGCCTTCCTCCCGCGCCACGCCGCCGGCTGGGAGGTTCTCCAGGGCGCCGAGCGCGGCCTGGTGGCGGCCGACGACTTCCTTCTCCTGCCCAATCCCGGCCCCGGCGTCCCCGTGCCCGAGCGCATCGTTTTAAGGGTCCGTCGGCGCTGACGCCGCTCAGCCCAGCGCGTCGCGCAGCTGGTCCGCCGCCTCCGGCCCCGCCAGGAGGTACAGCGCGTACTTCGCGCGCGACATGCCGACGTAGGCCGCGCGGCGCTCGCGCTCCGATCCCAGCCGGTCCAGGTCGGCCAGCACCACGGCGTGCGATTCCATGCCCTTGAACCGCCCGACGGTGTCCACCCGCAGCTCCCCCGGCTGCGCCGGCCTCAGGCTGTCGAAGGGCACCAGCCGGCATCCCGCCAGCGTCGCCAATCCCGCGAAGCTCTCGCGGCCCGCCCCGCGCGCGCTGAGCAGCACCACCTCCTCCGCGCGATGCCGCGGCAGCACGACTTTCTCGAGCAAGGCCTCCAGGTAATCCCGCGCCTTGCCCTCCCTCGCCACCGCCAGGCTCACCGCCGGCCCCTCGAAGCCCATCTCGCCATGGGGCAGCTTGGCCACCTTGGCGAAGGCGCGCGCCACCGGGTCGGCGTTGCGCCAGTTGCGCGTCAGGTGGGCGAGCGGCGCCGCCTCCAGCTCGCGCAGCGCGGCGTCGGCGACGGGGTGGGGCGGCGGCGGTTCGGGCAGGAACACCAGCGCCTGGCCCGCGTCCTCGAACCACCGCCAGCGGCCGCCCGCGAATCCGCCGCGCACGCTGCCGTCCAGCAGGCGCAGGTGGTCGGGGGTCACGCGCAGGTCCTGCCCCTCGTCCACCACGAGCAGGTCGAACTTCTCCGCGTCCGACAATCCCTCCGCGGCCTCGGCGGCCCGCCTCGCCCGCTCGGCGTAGCGCGCGTGGGGCAGGCCCGGCGGCAGCGCCTCCTCGCCCAGCAGGCGGTCCATCTGCAGGAAGAGCGACCCCGCCTCGATTCGGCCCGCCAGCCCCGCCGCCTCGACCTGCGCGGCCAGGTGGCGCCCGAGGTTCCGGTTGAAGCACACCAAGCCCACCCGCCGCGCGCCCGCCTCGGCCGCCCGGCGGCAGGCCTCCAGCGCGAGCAGCGTCTTGCCGGTGCCCGCGCCGCCCGTGATCCGCAGCCGGGCGTTGCCCTCCATCAGGCCGAAGGCCGCCAGCTGCTCGGCCGACAGCCGGCTCAGGTGGGCGTCGAACTCGCCCGAGCTCAGGTTGGGGACGAGGCGAAGGTCCGGCCGCAAGGCGGCGACGACGGCGGCGATCTGCCCCGCATCCAGCGGCGGAGGCGTGGGCGAGCCCGGCTTCCTCCCCTCGCGCTGGCGCTCGGCGAGGTCGAGCAGCGGCGGGATGACTTCGCCGAGCGGCCGGGCGAGCGCGCGCCGGTCGAGCGTGCGCTCCCGCGGCGCCTCGATGGTCGGGCTGTCGAACTCGCACGAGGGGAAGACCACCGCGTGCGTGAACGGCGCGTTGGCCGCAGGCGAGTCGGCGCCGAGCACCCGCCGCAGGTGCTCCTGGATCTCGTGCGAGTTGACCGCCGCCTGGCGGAAGGGCGGCTTGATGGGGTGCCGCCGGCCTCCCCCGTGCGAGAACCACCTGCCCTCCTCGCACGTCACCGCGCCCCCCTTGAGCTCGAGCGTGATCCGCCCCCGGGGATGCAGCAGGACGAAGTCGGCCTCCAGCTCGCCGGTCCTCTCCGTCGCGCCAAGGTTGAGCGAGTGAAGCACCGTCCACTCGTCGCCAAGCTCCGCGCCGATCCTCGCAAGGAGGTCGGCCTCGGCGCCGGTGCGCTTTGAGAAGTGGATGGCCTCGGGCAGGCGGCGCGCCATGGACAGCGGCCCAAGGTTGGACGCAGGGCAGGGCAGGGTCGAGCCGGGCTTACAAGCCAAGGCATAATTTTATACCTGGGGTGGATTGACACCCCCGCGGCCCTTCGGCATTCATCTTCACGTCGGCTCAACTATGCCCCCGCGCCACACGCCGAGCCGACACCACCGCCCCCGACACCTCCCCAAGGCCTCCCAACCCTCCCGCTCCCTCGCGGCCGTCTCAACCTCGGTCGCCTCGGCCTCCTAAAAGCGGTCGGGTGAGTCCGGGGGTTTGGTCGAACCGACCCTGGGCTCGCCCGCCGTCCGACACGGACATGGCGACGCTCTCCCACTACCAAACCGCCAAGGAGGCCCTCGGCCTTCTTCGCCTCCTCGCGGAGGATGCCTCGACCGAGGGGCTCCGACACCCCGACCAGGATCAACAGGCCTACTGGCAATCGGCCGACCTCCAGGTCGTGCCCAACGAGTCCCACGAGCGCCCGGACGCCTTTGAGCAGCACCAGATGGTCGTCTTCTCGCGCCACGCCGCCGACGTCGGCTGGGCCCTCTTCTTCGTGCGCGACGCGCTGCGTCCCTACCTGAGCGCCGACAACAAGTCCCTCGTCTTCGGCCAGATCGGCCTCGCCCTGCGCCGGGCCCAGGCCGCCGCGGATCCGGCCAGGGCCTCGCCCCTGCTCCTCGCCGTGATCGACGCCGCCGAGGACGTGCTTGAGGCCGCCGAGAGCGCGGCCCGCCGCAGCCGGCGGCGCCGGTGAGGCGCCCCGCGAGGCTTGCGGTCGGTCGCCCGCCTTGCTAGCAGCCAGGCATGGAAAGCGACTTTCTCCAGCAGGTTTACCTCGGCAACAGCGTGCGCTCCTACCTGTGGGCGCTCGGCCTCTTCGTCGTCCTCTGGGCCGCCCTGAAGGCCTTCCGGGCCGTGGTGCTCATCCGCCTGCGGCGCCTGGCCCAGGTGACGGAGACGACGCTCGACGACTTCCTCATCCGCGCCGTCGAGGGCGCGGTCATGCCGGTCCTCAACTACGGCGCCTTCTACATCGCGGTCAACAGCCTCGCCCTCTCCGATCGCCTCGGCAAGGCGCTCTACGCCGTCTCCTCGGTCTACCTCGTCTTCTACACCGTGCGCCTGGCGCTCGCCGCCATCCGCCACAGCCTCGAGCAGCAGCTGCTCAGGCGGCCCAACGGCCGGGAGCGGCTCGGCCAGCTCAAGGGCATGATGGTCGTCATCGGCGCCGCGCTCTGGGCCCTCGGGGTTGTCTTCGTCCTCGGCAACCTCGGCTACGACATCACCGCGGTCGTGACCGGCCTTGGCATCGGGGGCATCGCCATCGCCCTCGCCGCCCAGAACATCCTCGGCGACCTCTTCAACTACTTCGTCATCTTCTTCGACCGGCCCTTCGAGGTCGGGGACAACATCCAGATCGACGACAAGCGCGGGGTCGTCGAGCAGATCGGCATCAAGACCACGCGCATCCGCAGCGTCACGGGGGAGGAGCTCGTCATCGCCAACACCAACCTCACCTCCTCGCGCATCCACAACTTCCGGCGCCTGGAGGACCGGCGCGCCACCCAGCTGCTCGCCGTCACCTACGGCACGCCCGCCGACAAGCTCCGCGCCATCCCCGAGATCGCCCGCCGCGCCGTCGAGACCCAGCCCAAGGCCGCCTTCGAGCGCTGCCATTTCCGCGCCTACGGCCCTTCCAGCCTCGACTTCGAGCTGGTCTACCTGGTGAAGGACCCCGAGGCCGCCTGCTTCTTCGCCACCCAGCACGGCATCAACCTCGCCCTCTACGAGGCCTTCGCCCGCGAGGGCATCGCCTTCGCCTTCCCGACCCAGACCCTGCACGTTCATTCCGCCAAGCCCTGAGCCCCGTGCGCCTCCTCCTCGCCCTCCTCCTCGCCCTCGTCGCCCCGCTGCCCGCCGCCCAGCCCCTCGTCAAGCCCGACGGCCGCGCGACCCTGGTTCACTTCGCCAACGCCGAGTGCAGCTGCTGCGTCCGCGCCGCCACCCAGGTCGACCGCCTGCGCCGGCTCTACGGCGACAAGGCCCGGTTCGTCCTCGTCATCGACCTCGACGCCGACGGCGCCGCCAAGTGGCAGCGCATCGCGGGGATGGATTTCGAGGCCTCGCCCGATCCCGACCGCGCGCTCATCCGCCGCGCGGGCGTCGAGCGCGGCCTGACTAGCATCCTCCTCGGTCCCGACGGCAAGGAGGTCCGCCGCTGGCAGGGGCACTCCGCCGGCCTGCTGGGCGACATCGCGGAGGCCGTCGCCCTCGTCTCCGGCTCGGCTCCCCGCGCCCTCCCCGTCGAGGGCGTGCCCAAGGAGCTGGTGAGCGGCTGCACCTTCCCCCGCTGAGGCCCGTCCGAAAGCCCGCTTGCCCCGGGGGCCGGCGGACGGTTGCCTAGCCGCCATGACGGTCTCGCGACGCGACATCCTCCTGCGCGGCCTGGCCTGCCGCTGCCCCAACTGCGGCGCGCGCGGGCTCCTCGCCTCCTGGTTCCGGCTCCGCCCGGCCTGCTCGGGCTGCGGCATGGACCTGTCGAAGTCCGACGGCTACTACACCGGGACGACCTCCATCGGCTACGTCGCCTCCCTCCTCGTCGTGCTCCTGCCGATCGGGCTGCTCGTCGTGCGCAAGGTCCTCTCCGTCCCCGCCGCCGTCGCGCTCGGCATCCTCGGCAGCCTCGCCTTCGTCGTCCTCGCCTACCCCGCCATGCTCTGCTGGATGGTCGCCGCCTTTCATCTCGCCCTCCCCGGCGAGCTCCCCGCCAACCGCCCCCGCTGAGCCGTGGCCTACTCGCTCCTCGCCGCCACCCTCTTCGCCTGGTCGGTCACCTGCGCCCGCCAGAGCTCGCGTCACCACGGCCCCGACCTGGCCAACCTCGGCCGCATCAGCATCGCGTTCCTCGTTCTGGCCTGCTGGGTCCTCCTCAGCGGTAGGTCGCCGGTCACGCCGGGTTGGCACTGGCTGGTGCTCAGCGGAGCCGTGGGACTTGGCATTGGTGACATCGCCCTGTTTCGCGCGCTGCCGCTGATCGGTCCGGGCATGGTCATCCTCATTATGCAGTGCCTGGCCGCACCCTTCGCGCTGGTGATTGAGTACTTGGCGCTTGGCACGACTCTCACCGGTGCGCAGGCGGGCGCCGCCGCCCTCATTGTCGCTGGCGTCGTCCTTGCCCTCGGCGCGCCGCCCGAGGGCGATCCCTCCGGCCGGCGGCTCGGCATCGCGCTCGCGGTGGTGGCTGCTCTCGGCCAAGCCTGCGGCGCCGTGAGCGCGCCGATGGCCAAGGCGGCTTGCCTCGCCGCGGGTCATCCGGTTCCCGACGGCGTCAGCCAGGCCTTCATGCGTCTGCTCGGCGGTGTGCCCATTGTCCTGCTCTTCGTGCTCTGGAGCGCCCGCGGGCTGGGCGGTCTCCTCACCAAGGTCAGCCGCCCCTACGAGGCGCGAAAGGCGCCCCTCTGGATGGTGATGAACGGCCTTTCCGGCCCGGCCATCGGTGTCGTCTTTTACCAGCAGGCGCTGATCGACCTTCCCTCGGCGATTGTGCTCAGCGTGGTCGCCACCACGCCCCTTCTCGCCCTGCCGATGCAATGGGCGGTCGAGGGCCGCCGCCCCGGCTGGCGCGCTTGGATAGGCGGAGTTTTGGCCGTGATAGGGGTGGTGGTTTTAAAAAACTTGTAAAAATGCGGGCACGTCACGGTTGCGTAACCTAATTTACACGATTTCGTGATGCCCTAAGGGTTGCTTCGGTCTTGTTCGGGCTGTTCAATGATTTTGCTCTACCGCTATGCGAGTCCGACATTCCCTTTCCGTTGCGACGCTCCTCGCCGCGTCCTCGTTATCCGCCCAGGTCTTCGTGACCAACACGAGCAATCTGGTCGCGTACTATAACTTTGAGTCCACCGGCACGACCGGCATCGCCAACCAGGTCTCGGGATCTCCCGCCTCCCTCAACGGAGCTTACCTCACAGCTGCAAGCGGTGCCTCGGGCGGCGCCGGCTTCGCTGGCGACGCCTCTTTCCAAGGCTATAACGCCGACGGAAGCACAGCCTTCTCCACGGATCGGTCCGACCTGTTGGTGGGTAATGCCCTCAACGTGGCCAAGAGTAGTTCCGGAGGAGCCGGACATTTCACCGTGGCCGGCCTCACCGCCAGCGGCAGCACGGCCGCCAACGGCACGACGGTCACGCTTGGGCCAAATTTCACGATCAGCTCATGGTTCTACCTGGCGCGCGATCCCGACAACACCGCCACCACCGGCGACGCCTCCCGGCACTACGTCTTTGAATCCCGCTATGTTTTCGGGTCGACCACCACCTCGACGTTCGATGTCTCATGGGGTACTGGAAACACCGGCAACAACACCCCCACGTACACCTCTTACGTCGGTGAGGTCGCTGCCGTCTCGCAAGTCCTGGCCGCGGGGCAATGGCACCATACCCAGCACGCCTTCTCGAGCGACGGCACCACCACCACCCTCATCACCTACGTGAACGGCGTCCAAGTCGGCGGTGCCGTGACGGCCAGCACTTCCGCGGTGGCTTTCTCGGGTATCAACTTTGGGTCGAACCGAGGTACGGCGCCGCGCGTCTTCGACGGCATGCTCGACGAGGTGACCGCGTGGAAGTCCACCCTGAGCGCGCACGACGCCTACATCTCCTACAACCTGGGCCTGGCCGGCGTCGCCACCAACGCCTCCATCGCTCTCCGTACGAAGTCCGACAACACCAGCGCCCTCAATGACTCCGGGTCCTGGGGCGGCGCGGCGCCCGGCTCCGGCGACCTTCTCCTCTTCAGCAGCACCTTCGCCCAGGCCGGCGCCGTCGCGCTTGGCGGCAACGTCTCGGTCCGCGGTCTCCGCGTCACCACCGGCAGCTCCCTTGTCGACGTCACCGCCGCCACCGGCACCCTTTCCGTCGGCGGCCTCGGTATCGACATGTTCGCCGCCGCCCGCGACCTCCGCGTCGCCTCGCTCACCGCCACCGCCGACCAGATCTGGCAGGTTGCGTCCGGTCGCACGCTGACGGTGACCTCGCTGGCCGGCTCCTCCGCCGTCAACAAGCGCGGAGCGGGCACCCTCTCCGTTGGCGCCACCTCGGGTTTCTCCTCCTCCCTGACTCTCACCGAGGGTGGCCTGGATCTGGGCACCCTCGGTTCCGGCGCCACCCTCATCCTCGCGGGCGGCACCCTCAGCTCGGCCAACCCGCTCACCCTCGCGGGCGGCACGGTGCAGCCCCTGGGCGCCAACCGGGTCGTCGCCAACAGCCTCGTCCTCCAGGCAGGCACGACGTCCTCCCTCATCGGGGCGGGCACCAACGATCTCATCTATTCCGGCTCCGCGACGGGCTCGGGCTCGGCCAACCTCAACTCGACCGTCAACCGGTCCGTCTGGCTGCAGGGCGATTGGAGCGCCTTCACCGGCACGCTCACCTTCACGACCCAGACCGGCGGCACCAATTACCGGCTCGGCGGCGAGGCAGGCACCACCAATTCCAGCGGCACGACCAACGCCTCCGACTTCTCCCAGGCTAAGTTCGTCCTCCAGGGCACGGGCGCCGACCGGGCCCTGGTCTGGAACGGCCTCGCCGGCGCCACCGTGCGCATCGGCGAGCTTTCCGGCGCCGGCGGCCGCATCAATGTCATCGGCTCGTCCCGGGCCGCCAATTGGGAAGTCGGCGCTCTTGGCACCTCCTCGACCTACTCCGGCACCATTGAGGGGACCGGCAACGCCCTCACCAAGGTGGGCGCGGGTACCCTGACGCTCAGCGGCGCCAACACCCACACCGGCGGCACCACGGTCAGCGCCGGCGGGCTCAATGTCACCGGCTCCCTCGCCGGCCCTGTCTCCGTCGCCTCCGGCGCCACCCTTTCCGGCACCGGCACGCTCTCCGGCGCGGTCACCGTCAGCTCGGGCGGCGCGATCTCCCTGGCCAACGGCGCCGCTTCCTCGCTCACCGTCGGCTCGCTGTCGGTCGACTCCGCCAATCTCAGCATTGAGCTTGGAGACCTGCTCAATCTCGGATCCGGCGAGCTTGCGCTTGCCGGCACCAACACCGTCACCCTCGCTGGCGCCATCGCCGCCGGAACCTACCAGCTGATCAGCTTCGGTTCCCAGTCCGGTCTCGGCAGCCTCAGCCTCGTCACGGCCGGGCGCTTCTCCGCCACGCCCACGCTGGGAGCCAGCGGCTACTCCGTGGTTCTCGCCTCGCCCAACCTTGTCTGGAACGGCGGTTCGGGCGCGTGGGATGGGTCGACCGCCAACTGGCTGCTCAACGGCGAGTCGACCACCCTGCTCGAGGGCGAGGACGTCACCGTCGGCGGCACGGCCGACCAGACCCTCACCGTCGCCGCCGGCATCCTCCCCGGCAACGTCACCTTCTCGCCTTCCGCCGGGACCACCACGCTTGCCGGCGCCGGCTTCGGCGGCATCGGCTCGGTCACCAAGTCGGGTTCCGGCACGCTCGCCCTGCAGTCCGCCGTCACCACCACCGGCGCCATCGCTGTCAACGAAGGGACCCTTCGGCTCGCCTCGGGCGGCTCGCTTGCCTCGGCCGCCGCGCTGACCGTCGCCTCCGGCGCCACCTTCGACCTCGATGGGCGCAGTCAGACCCTAGGCGCCCTCGCCGGGCAAGGCACAGTCGCCCTCGGCTCCGGCGCCCTGACCGTCTCCGGCGCCGGCAACAGCTCCTTCGCCGGCTCGCTCAGCGGCAACGGCACCTTGACCAAGTCCGGCTCCGGCACCCTCACCCTGTCCGGCGCCAACACCCACTCGGGAACGACCACCGTCTCCGCGGGCAGCCTCCGTCTCGCGGCCGCCTCCGCCCTGGGCGCCAGCACCCTCAGCCTTTCGGGAGGTTCCGTCGACTTCGACGCCGCCGTCGAGTCCAATGCCTTCGCCCTCGGGGCGATCTCCGGCTCGGGTAACCTGGCGCTGTCCAACAACGCCGGCACACCCGCCGCGGTCGCGCTCGTCGTCGGTTCCAACAACGCCTCCACGACCTACTCCGGCGTGCTCTCCGGCACCGGTTCCCTCGCCAAGTCCGGCACGGGTACCCTGACGCTCGCCGGTGCCAACACCCACACGGGGGGCACCACGGTCAACGCCGGCACGTTGCTGATGGGGCACGCCTCCGCCCTCGGCGGCGGCTCGCTGACCCTCGGCGGCGGCGCCCTGGCCTCGTCCAACTCCACCGCTCGCACGATCACGCAGTCGGTCGCCCTCGCCGGGGATGTCGCCCTCGGGCAATCCTCGGGTGGCACCGGTCGCCTCATCCTCAGCGGCGCCGTCGACCTCGGCGGCGGCTCTCGCACCCTGACGACCCATGCCGGCGTTGTCATCCGCGGCGATGTCTCCAACGGCTCGCTGGTCAAGGCCGGCGACGGCACCCTCGTCCTCGGCGGCGCGCCGAGCCTCACCGCCCTGACCGTCACCGCGGGCAAGACCCTGGTCACGGGCTCCGCCGGTCTCGGCAACGCGACCGTGACGCTCGCCGGCGGCGAGCTCAGGCTCCAGGGCGCCGGCAACCTCACCGGCGGCCTAGTTCTCAGCGGTAATGCCGCCTCCAACCGACTCTCGCTCGGGCTCGAGGTCGATTACCTCGTGGTCGGCGGCGGCGGAGGAGGCGGCGCCCGCGATTCCGCCGGCGGAGGCGGCGGAGGCGGCGTTCTCTCTAACCTCCTGTCCGCAGGTGGCTCACCGGTCCTGGTTACCTCGGGCACCCTGTCCGTTGTGGTCGGCGCCGGCGGTGCCGGGGCGGTTGGCCCCGATGGCAGCGGCATCACCCTTGGCGCGAATGGGCAGGCTTCGCTATTTGGCGAGGTCACCGCCCTTGGTGGAGGAGGAGGAGGAGGCTACGGTATCGCTGGCGCCACCGGCGCCACCGGCGGCGGCTCCGGGCGCGCCTCCACAGTCGCGGCCTCGGGCACGGCTGGACAGGGTTTTGCGGGCGGCGGCGGCTCGGGCGGCTCCAGCTCCGCGGTGGACACCGGCGGCGGCGGCGGCGGCGCCGGCGGCGCTGGCCAGGCGGGCTTGGCCGGCTCCAAGGGAGGAAACGGAGGCATCGGCCTTCAGGTCGATATCCTGGGTTCCCCTGTCTATTACGGCGGCGGCGGCGGCGGCAGCCCCCACCGCAACTCCTCGCTCTCGGGCGGTCTCGGCGGCCTTGGCGGCGGCGGCAACGCCGCAACTAGCAACTTGTTGGCTCCTTCCGACGGGCAGGCCAACACGGGCGGCGGCGGCGGCGCCTCGCGCAACGCCTCGACCACCGACCTCAATCTCAGCTCCGGCGGCGATGGCGGCTCGGGTCTCGTCATTGTTCGCTACCTTGGCGACGCCGTGGCCACCGGCGGCGCCATCAGCGTCGGCACCGGCGAGGCGGCGGGTTACACCTTCCACACCTTCTCCGCCGTCGGTGAATCCCAGTTCATCTTCCAGGGCGACCGCCGCGTGACGGGCGTCATCTCGGGCTCCGGCGGCTTCACCTTCGCCACACCCGGGCATCGGCTCTTCCTCGACGCCACCAACACCTATTCCGGCGGCACCAACGTGGACGGCGGCATCCTGGTCGCCAACGCATCCGGCGCCCTCGGCTCGGGCGCGGTCAGCGTCGCCTCCGGCGCGATCCTCCAGGCCGCGGTCGCCGGCTCGCTCGGCTCCGCCTCGGTGAGCCTCGGCTCCGGCGCGCGCCTGGATGTCCAGGCGGTCGGCGCCCTCGGCTCTTCCTCGGTCGTCGCCGGCTCGGGTTCCGTGGTCGGCTTCCGAACCGACGGCTTGACCCTCGCCCAGATGTCCACCGAGGCGTCCGCCATCACTTGGCAAAACGGCTCGCTGCTGGCCCTGGATACGACCGGGGGCCACTTCACGCTCGACCAGGAATTCCAGCCGGATGCCGCCCTCGCCAAGACCGGTGCCAACAACCTGACGTTCGCCGTCGGCAACAGCTCGCGCACCGCGAGCGTCACGATTCTGGAGGGTGGGGCGCGCCTCGGCGCCGACAACGCCCTCGGCTCCTCGAACCTCGTCCTCGCCGCCGGCACCTCGCTCGCCTCCGACAGCTCCACCGCCCGCGCCGTGGCCGGCGGCCTTACCCTGCAGGACAATGTGACCCTCGGCGACACCGTTGCCGACGGCGCGCTCGCCATAGCCGGGGCGGTCAACCTCGGCGGCGCCACCCGCACCCTGTCCGTCGCCTCGGATGTCACCCTCTCCGGCGTCGTCTCCAACGGCGGCCTCAACAAGACCGGGGCCGGCGCCCTCACGCTTTCCGGCGCCAACACGTTCGCGTCCGGCCTGACCCTTTCCGCGGGCAGCCTGCGGATCGGCTCAGCCAACGCCCTTGGCTCCGGCCTGGTGAGCCTCGCCGGCGGCGCCCTGACGTCCGATTCGGGGACCGCCCGGACCCTCGCCAACAACCTCGCCCTCTCCGCCAACGCGACCCTCGGCGATTCCCTTGCCAACGGCGCCCTCACGCTCTCGGGCTCGGTCGACCTCGGCGGGGCGACGCGCACCCTGACCGTCGAGTCCGCCTCCACGCTTTCCGGCGTGGTCTCCAATGGCGGCCTGACCAAGGCCGGAGCCGGCACCCTCACCCTCGCCGGCGCCACGACCTTCGCCGGCCCCCTGACCGTGTCCGCCGGCACGCTCGCCGTCACCGGTTCGAATTCCAACGGCGCCGCCTCCGTCAGCGTGCAATCCGGCGCCACCCTCGACCTGCGCGGTGGGCTCGGTCTCTTCCGCACGGGTGACTTCTCCGGAACCGTCACCCATGTGACCGCCACCGGGGGCACCCTTGTGGTTGACAAGTTCAACTACGGCGACGGCGGCAACTTCAACCAGCTGCGCAACAATTACTACTCATTCGCCCTCTCCAACGGCGCCCGCATCCGCCACACCGCCAACGAGCAGTTCCTCCGCGCGGTCACCATCGGCGCGGGCGGGGCTGTTTTTGAGACCGACGCCGGGGTCACCGTGACCAAACTCGCGGGCAACACCTCGAGCCAGAACCTCACCCGCTTCTCCGCCAACAGCACCCTCACCTTCGCCGGGGCCGGCACCTACATCCTGGAGGACTCGCTGGCACCCGCCTCATGGGGCAGCACCGGCTTCGCCCTGGCCAAGCAGGATTCCGGCACGCTCCGGCTGACCGGCGCCGCCAGCGCCTACACCGGCGGCACCGCCGTCACCGGCGGACGCCTCGAGTTCGCCTCCGGCGCCCTCGGCTCCACTGGCGCCGTTGCCGTCAACGGCGGCGCCCTGGCCTGGCTCTCGGGCAACACCCAGGACCTCTCCCAACGGCTCTCGCTGGGCGCCTCCGGCGCGACCCTGGATGTCGCCGCCGGCACGGTCAACCTCGCCACCGGCTTCGCCGCCGCCGGCAACCTCACCAAGGCCGGAGCCGGCCGCCTCGACCTCGGTTCCGCGACCACCGTCGCCGGCCTGCTCGAGGTCGACGCCGGAACCCTGTCCGTCGGATCCGTCGGCGCCCTCGGGTCCGGGGCCGTCACCCTGGGCTCGGGCGCCGTCCTCCGCCTCGCCCTTGGCCTGACCGACAACACCCTGCTTTCCACCTCCATCCTCGGCGGCGATGACACCATCATCGACGTCGACCACGGCAACGAGCTCCTTGCCCTCAGTTTCGGCGGGCTTGGGGCCTTCTCCGGGCGCCTTCGCCTCACTTCCGGCTTGGTCGACCTCACCGGCTACAACGGCGGCATCATCTTCGCCGGCGGCAGCGTCGCCGGCGATCTCTCGTCCCTCACTGTTCCGGTCGAGGTCGCCTCCGGCGCCATCCTCAGCGCCGCCAACGGCCTGCCGGCCCAGGTCATCCTCGGCCCGGGCGGCACCCTCGACTTCTTCGGCGCCAGCGAGGAGACGCTCAGCCGCGCGATTGTCTTCTCCGGCGGCACCTTGGCCAACGCCGAGCAGTTCGCCGGCACCCTTCTCATCCAAGGCAACGTGTCCCTCGGCGTCGCCCTGCTTGGCGGTTCCAACCTGGCCACCGTCGAGGTCCGCGCCGGCTCCACCGCCTCCATCCAGCCCGGGTTCGACGGCGCCATCCGCTACATGGGCGGCGAGATCAACGGCCTCGCCAACTACCTCGGCACCATGACCGTCGACGGTTCGCTCGGCCCCGTCCAAGTCAGCCTAGGCACCTCCGCGCTCCCGCTGAGCATCGGCGCATCCTTCAACCTCACCAGCGGCGGTCGGCTTGTCGGGACGGGCATCGTGGGCGACCTCACCGTGGCTTCCGGCGGCGTCCTCGCGCCGGGCAATTCCCCTGGCGTCATCGAGGCGGGCAACCTGGCGCTCCTCTCCGGCGGCGGCGTCGAGCTGGAGTTCCTCAACTCCAATCCCGTCGTCGGGGTCTCCCCCGGCGTCGACCACGACGTGGTCCGGGCCTTCGACCTCGACCTGTCCGCGCTCTCCTCCAGCCAGCGCTTCAACCTCAACCTCATCTCGCTGTCCGATGCCAACACCGGCGGGACCATCGCCGGTTGGGACTCCGCGCTCGAGCAGTCCTGGGACATCTATGAGTACTTCAGCCTCACCCTCTCCAACGACTACGAGCAGTTCCGCCTCGGCAACCTGACCAGACTGTTCCTCGTCGACTCAACCGGGTTCCTCTCCGAGAGCGGTCAAGCCATCCCCTCCAACCGATTCACCATCATCGACACGGGCGCCTCGCTGCGTCTCGTCTACTCGCCCATCCCCGAGCCCTCGACCTACGGCCTTGCCCTCGGCGCCCTCGCCCTCGCCGGCGCCGCCCTCCGCCGCCGCCGCAAGCCCGCCCAGGCCTGATCCGCATCGGCCCTTACCCGGGTAGGGAGGCTGCTGCGCATCCTCCGGGCGAATCTCAATCAACCTGCCCTGGGTGGGGCGGTTTCTCCGAAACCGCTTTTGCCTTGCGCGACTTCATGCCCCGACCCCTGCCTCGGGTAGGGAGGCCTGTCCCCAGGCCTCCGTGTCTCTCCTCCTATTCAGCTAATCCGCCATCAAGCTAGTCAGCAAGAGAGCCAACGAGCTAGTGAGCTGGATCCCCGAGCCCCTGTGCCACCGTACCCCTGTCGCGGGTAGGGACGCCTGTCCCTAGGCGTTCGTGCATCTCCCGCCAAC
>Ga0315903_10005519_pt1 | contig 16461 bp, 7 predicted proteins | sample LakEriMetagenome_7_FD_203524 | JGI IMG/M metagenome (GOLD analysis project Ga0315903, IMG submission 203524) | Freshwater fungal communities from buoy surface, Lake Erie, Ohio, United States - Buoy 2 MA119 | ecosystem: Environmental > Aquatic > Freshwater > Lake | place: USA: Lake Erie, Ohio...
TGGGAAGTTCCACCGGGAGGGTTCTGCCGCCATGAGCGCTTTTGGGGATCGTGAGGGTCGTGCGTCCGTTCGCGTCGCGGTGTTGATCTGCGGCCTGGGTGCCGTCGTGGCACCGCCGGCGGCCCGCGCCGACGGCTACGTGATCGAGGACGGTGGCCTGCGGCAGCCGGCCGCCTACGACGAAGGCTACGGCGGCGAATCGGTGCTCGTCGGCCCGGGCGGATCGGGCTCGTTCGAGACGTTCGGCGACCCAGAGCCCGCCGAGGCCGACGAGACGGTCGTGCCGGAGGGCTTCGGCGGCGGATGGCTCGCCCCGGGATGCACCGAGTGCGGTGGCCAGGGCTGCACGAGCTGCGCGGGAACCGGCTGTGGCCGCGGCCTGTGCGGGCCGGTCTGCCATCGCTGGGCCGTGCAGGTGGACGCCCTCATGCTCTGGCAGGGCAACATCGCCGGCCGCCCCCTGTTCACCAACGCCGCGGGCGTGACGGCGCTGGATGCCAACCGGGCCTACCCGCCGATGTCGGCTGGCCCGCGGGTGGGCCTGTTCTTCTTCCTCGACGAGACCCACGCCATCGAAGGCAACTACTTCAACGTCCGGCCCTTCAATGGCTCGGATGTCACGCTCCCCGGTCAGGCGCTCACCGAGCAGGGAATCGCCGGCTTCAGCCGCCCGGGCTTCAGCGGCGCGCAATTGCTCACTTCCGCCGCCATCCAAAGCGCGGAGTTGAATTGGCGGCGCCGCGAATGCTGGTGTCCCGTCACCTGGCTGGCCGGCTTCCGCTGGGTGGAGTGGAACCAGCAGGCGGAGATCATCGAGTACGACGGCGGACCGATCGGCGGCTTCCTCGCCGAGACCGGCAACGACCTCTACGGCGGCCAGGCCGGCCTCGACATCGGCCTGTGGAACGGCGGCGGACCGTTCACCGTCAACGGCGTCGGCAAGGCGGGCGTGTTCTACAACCACGCCTACCAGCGGACCGCCTCCGCCAGCCCGGCGGGGCTGGCCGCCGCGGCCGCGATCGCGGACCAGACGGCCTTCTTCGGTGAGGTCGGCATCAACGGCAGCCTGCGGATCACCGACTGGCTCTCCTGGCGGGTGGGGTACGTGTTCTTCTGGCTCAGCGGCGTGGCCGTGCCCGTCGACCAATTCGCCACCACGAACCTCACGGGAGGGCCGCCCACGGCCACCACGATCAACACCAACGGGAGCGTGTTCCTGCAGGGCGTGACGACCGGGCTCGAAGCCCGCTGGTAGGGTTCGCGGCGAAGCAATCCGCAGGCCCCCGCATCGGGCGGGGAATGCGGAAGCATTCGTCCCTCGACCGCTTCGGGGTCGGTCAGCCCGCGGCACGGCGGCGGCGCACCGACCGCCAGCCCACCACGAGCCCGCCCGCGGCGACGAGTGCCAGCGTGGATGGCTCGGGCACGGCCGTGACGTAGGTGGCATTGGTCGAGTCGCTGTAGATCACGGACAACCCCTGTGCGGCGGAGCCGACGATCTGGCTTTCGGCCACGTAGCCGAGGATCTGGCTCTCGAGGTTGCCCGACACCTTGAGGCCCCAGCCGGTCACGGCCGCGTCGGTACCGTCGAAACTTCCGAGGATCAGCTGCGAGGTCGGGTCGATGATCGACAGATCCTGGAGGTCGAGGGCGGCGAGCGACGTCCCTGTGACGAAGGTCGCCGAGCCGCTGAGCGTCAGCAGCGAGAGCGAATCGCCGGCCAGGAAGTTCATGGCCGCGGACTGCAGAAACAAGGTCCCCACGTCGTAGGCGGCGCCCGCCTCGCGGCTCAACGACCCCGAGAGCACGACGAGGTCCGTGGCGGAAGCGGTGCCGGAAAGCAGGTTCAGGGTTCCGCCCTGGACTCGCGCCAGTCCGACGCTCACGTCGGCGTCGGCGTCGAATCGGCCGCCGTTGGTGATGTTCAGGTCGTAGGTGAAGGGATCGCCGTCGATGATCGTCAGCGGAGCCGTGGTGACGAACGACGAGCCTTCGCCACTGACATCGACGGCACGGAGCGTCTGGGAGCCGGAGTTGACGATCGATCCGCCAAAACTCGCCAGCAGGATGGCATTGGTGAGGACGTCGCCGGGGAGCGTTTGGATCACCGCGCCGGAGTCGGCGTTGATGGCCGGGGCTGTGAGCGTCGCGCCATTGGTCCGCTGGAAGAGGCTGCCACTTCCCGAGACGTAGAGTCCGTCGGTCTGGGGATTGGTGCCGGTAAGCACCAGATTGGTGCCGATGGTGAAGTTTGCATCGGCAAAGATCGAGAGTCCGCGTGTGATCGAATCCCCAGTCGTGAAATTGGCGGTCGCGCCGTCGACCGCCAGGGCATCCACATGGTATCGGCCCCCCGTTCTCTGGAACGCGTTCGCACCGCCGAGGTACAGGCTGCCACCGCCTCCGAACGTGCCCGAGTTCAACACCAACGAACCACCCGCGGAGAAGGCGGCCGAGGCCGTTGAGGAGAGCGTGACATCGGCGTTTGCGATCAGCGTGCCATCGGTGCCGACGCTTATACCGCCCATCACAGTCAGCGGAGCGTTGACGACCAGCGTGGATACGTTCGACACATCGACGAAGCCATAAGTGCCCGACGTGAACGTCCCGGGGATCGTCGCCGTGCTGCCATCGTTGACGGCGATGTCCTGGGCCAGGGCCAGGCCCAGGACCGCCAGGGCGACGGCCACCGATTGGACGGCCGGGCGAACGACGAAGCGGAGAACGGCGTCGGCGAGCATGGCGGAGCCCTTCACGAAAAGGCACCCACCCGACCACCGCTCCTGCCAGTTCAATCGCTCACGAAAAGTCCTGCCGACCGGCGTCTGTCATCCCCCGGGCACGAAGCGGGGGGCGGTGCATGGAATGCTCGCGAAGCGAACTCGCGAGGCACCGTCGCCAGTTGAGAAGACCCCGTGACTGCCTGGGCAGATCCAACGGAGGTCGAGTGCGTGCAGGAGCGGATCCAAAGTTTCTGGAAGGAACGATAAGTGCCTTCCTTCGGAAAGAAATTACAGCATCGATTCGGGGGGGTCAAGTCCCTCACCGAAAAATTGGGTCCCTTGAACCCGATGAAATTCAGCTGGTTTTTAGCTGCTGCGCCGCCCTCCACGGGCGGAACGAGCCCGCCGGGGCGGCCTGGGCGGCAGATTCGCGTGGCCACCGCGAACCGCGCGGCGTTTTTGCTGCCCGCCACCGTCAATAGGAACGGGAGCGTGTTTTCGCCGGGCGTGACGACCGGGCTCGGGGCCTGCTGGTCTGGGTTGCCGCGGCTCCGCCTGACGGCCCGGCGAGGAACGCCTCCAGGGCCTCGCCCGTGTGGCTTCGCAGCAGGTCGCCGGATCCGCCGCGGGCCTCCTGCTGCCGCCAGCGGCCGGCGTGGATCACGATGTCCTCCGGCGGGCCCTCGGCCACGATCTTCCCGCCCCCGGCGCCGGCCTCGGGGCCCATGTCGATCACCCAGTCGGCCGCCTGGATGACCTCCAGATTGTGCTCCACCACGAGCACCGTGTTGCCGGCGTCCACGAGCCGCTCGAGCACCCCGAGGAGTTTCTCGATGTCGGCGAAGTGCAGGCCGGTCGTCGGCTCGTCGAGGATGTAGAGCGTGCTGCCGGTGCCCGGCTTGGCGAGCTCGCGGGAGAGCTTCACCCGCTGGGCCTCGCCGCCGGAGAGCTGCGGGGCCGGCTGGCCGAGCGTCACGTAGCCCAGCCCCACGTCCACCAGCGTGGCGAGGATCCGGGCGATCGGCGGCACCGGCGCGAAGAAGGCAGCCGCGTCGGCCACGCTCATCTCCAGCACGTCGGCCACGCTCTTGCCGTGCCACGTGGCCTGCAGCGTCTCGGCCGAGTAGCGGCGGCCCTTGCAGGCCTCGCACTCCACCCACACGTCGGGCAGGAAGTGCATCTCCACCCGCCGCTGGCCGAGCCCCTCGCAGGCCTCGCAGCGACCGCCGGGGACGTTGAAGGAGAACGTCCGCGGGGTGAAGCCGCGGGTCCGGGATTCGGGCACCTTGGCGAACAGCTGGCGGACGTGGTCGAAGACGCCCGTGTAGGTCGCCGGCGTGGAGCCCGGCGTGGAGCCGATCGCCTCCTGATCGACGAGGATCACGCGGTCGATCGCGTCGAGGCCCTTGACGGCCGCATGCCGGCCCGGCTGCTCGCGGGCGGCGTGGAGCCGGCGGGCCGCGGCCCGCCACAGCACCTCGAGCACCAGCGACGTCTTGCCGCTGCCGCTGGGGCCCGTCACCGCCGCGAGCACCCCCAGCGGAAAGCGGGCGTCGAGGCCGCGCAGGGTGCGATGCGCGATGCCGCGGACCTCGAGCCAGCCGGCCGGCTCGCGGCGGCCCCGCGACAGCTTCTGCTCGAGCACCGCGTCGCAGGCCCGCCGTCCGGCGAGATAGGGCCCGGTGACGCTCGTCTTCATCCCGGCCAGCCGCGCCGGCGGCGCGTGGGCCACGATCGTGCCGCCCTCGCGGCCGCTGCCGGGGCCGAAGTCGAGCGCCTCGTCGGCCGCGGCCACCACGTCGCGGTCGTGCTCCACGACGACCACCGTGTTGCCCAGGTCGCGAAGCTTGCCCAGCGCCGCGATCAGCCGGTGCGTGTCCCGCGGATGGAGGCCGATCGTCGGCTCGTCGAGCACGTACAGCACGCCGGTCAGGCCGCTGCCCACCTGGGCCGCCAGCCGGATCCGCTGCAGCTCGCCGCCGGAGAGGCTGCCGGCCGGCCGGGCCATGTCGAGATAGTCGAGGCCCACGTCCACGAGGAACGCCACCCGCGCGGATAGCTCGCGGAGCAGGTCGCCGGCGATCTTCCGCTCGTCGTCGGCCAGCGCGATCGCCGCCAGTTCCCGCTGCAATCGTCCCAGCGGCATCCGCCCCCAGACGTCGAGCGACCGGCCCCAGAGCGTGACGGCGGAGGCCACGTCGGCCAGCCGGCTGCCACCGCACTCGCTGCAGGGCACCTCGTCCATCACCGCATCCACCTTGCCGCGCAGGGCGGCCACGAGGCGGGCCGCCTCCTCGCAGGCGGCCTCCAGGCCCTTGAACTGGAAGGCGAAGCCGGCCTCGGGCACCTCGATCCACTTCTCGCCCGTGCCCTCGAAGAGCACCCGCTGCTGGAGCCCGGAGAGATCGGCCAGCGGCACGTCGAGCGGCAGGCCGGTCGCCCGGCACAGCGCCTGCATCATCATCCGGCCCACCTGCCGCCCCGCCGGACCCTGGAGGGAGGGCCACAGGTCGAGCGCGCCGGCCGCGAGCGACAGCGACGCGTCGCGGACGAGGGCCTTGCGATCCACGCCCGTGCGGGTTCCCAGGCCGTCGCAGCTCGGGCACCATCCCAGCGGGCTGTTGAAGGAGAACTGCCGCGGCTCGAGCGGCTTGAAGCCGCGGCCGCACGCGGGGCAGGCCAGCCGGCGGCTGTGCACCTCCACCGGCCAGTCCGGCTCGTCGGCGCCGGACACCGCCCGGGCCACGAGCATCGTGCCGCCGCCGGCCGCCAGCGCCGCCTCCACGCCCTGCGCCAGCCGGCTGCGGGCCTGCGGATCGGCCGTGACGCGGTCGATGACGATCTCGATGCGGCTCTTCCGCTTCCGGTCGAGGGCGGGCTTCTCGTCGATCCGCACCGTGCGGCCGTCGATCCGCACGCGGACGTGCCCGGCGGCCTGGAGCGCGGCGAAGACCGCCTCGGGGGTCTGGCCCACCTTGAGCTCCACCGGCGCCAGCAGGAGCAGCCGCGTGCCGGTGCCGTGCTCCAGGAGCCGCTCCACGGTCTGATCCACGCTCTGGGCGCCAACGGGCGTGCTGCAGTCAGGGCAGTGCATCTTCCCCAGCCGCGCGGCGAGCACGCGGAAGTGGTCGTACATCTCCGTGAGCGTGCCCACGGTGGACCGCGGCGTGCTGCCGGTGCCGCGCTGCTCGATGGCCACCGCGGGGGAGAGCCCCTCGATCCGCTCGAACAGCGGCTTGGGCACCTGGCCGACGAACTGCCGTGCATAGGGCGAGAGGCTCTCGACGTACCGCCGCTGGCCCTCGGCGTAGAGCGTGTCGAAGGCCAGCGACGTCTTGCCGCTGCCGCTCGGGCCGCAGCACACCGTCAGCGCCCCGCGGGGGATGTCGCAATCCACGTGCTTGAGGTTGTGCAGTGCGGCGCCGCGGATCGTGATCGCCGGCGGGCCCGGGTCGCGGGACGACTTCGTGACCGTGGCGAGCATCGCCCGCACGGCCGCCGCGGGATCGGCGGCCGGCTTGCGGCGGACCGCCGGCCTGCGGGCCGGCCGCGCGGCCCGGGCGGCGGCGAGCACGGGCACCAGCGCCCGGCCCGTGTGCGAGGCCTTCACCTTCGCGACCTGCTCGGGCGTGCCGGCCGCCACGATCCGCCCGCCCCCCGCGCCACCCTCGGGGCCGAGGTCGATCACCCAGTCGGCCCGCTTCACGACGTCGAGGTTGTGCTCCACGACGAGCACCGTGTTGCCCGCCTCGACGAGCCGCTCGAGGACGGCGAGCAGCTGCCGCACGTCGGCCATGTGCAGGCCCGTCGTCGGCTCGTCGAGGATGTAGAGCGTCTTGCCCGTGGACCGCTTGGCCAACTCGCGGGACAGCTTCACCCGCTGCGCCTCGCCGCCGGAGAGCGTGGGCGACGGCTGGCCGAGGTGCAGGTAGTCGAGGCCCACGTCGTGCAGCGTCTGCAGCTTGCGGGCGATGTCGGGGGCGTCGGCGAACAGCTCCAGGGCCTCGCCGATCTCCATGTTCAAAAGTTCGGCGACGTTCTTCCCCTTCCAGCGGACCTCGAGCGTGTCCTTCGCGAACCGCGCGCCGCCGCACACCTCGCAGGTCACCCACACGTCGGCCAGGAAGTCCATGTCGAGCCGCACCGAGCCGTTGCCCTCGCAGGCCTCGCAGCGGCCCCCGGCCACGTTGAAGCTGAAGCGGCCCGCCTTCCAGCCCCGCTTCTTCGCCTCGGGCAGCATGGTGAACAGGCCGCGGATGTCGTCCCACACCTTCACGTACGTGGCCGGGTTCGACCGCGGCGTGCGGCCGATCGGCGACTGGTCGATGACGATCACCTTGTCGAGCGCGTCGGCGCCGTGGATGGCGTCGAACCCGCCCGGCACCGCCGCCTCGCTGCCCAGCCGCCGCCGCAGCTCGGGCTCGAGCACGTCGCCCACCAGCGAGCTCTTGCCGCTGCCCGAGACGCCGGTCACGCAGACGAGCAGCCCCAGCGGGATCTCCACGTCCACGCCGCGGAGGTTGTTGTGGCGGACGCCCGTGAGGAGGAGCCGCCGCTCGCCGGGGGGCCGCCGGCGCCGTGGCACGGGGATCGACTCCCGGCCGGCGAGGAAGGCCCCGGTGACGCTCCGCGCGGCCTTGGCCACGTCCTCCGGCGTGCCGGCCGCCACCACCTCGCCGCCCCGCTTGCCCGGCCCGGGGCCGAAGTCCACCACCCAGTCGGCCGCGCGGATCGTGTCCTCGTCGTGCTCGACGACCACCACCGTGTTGCCCTTGTCGCGGAGGGCCTCGAGGGCGCCGAGCAGCTTGACGTTGTCGCGGGCATGGAGGCCGATCGAGGGCTCGTCGAGCACGTACAGCACGCCCGACAGGCCGGAGCCGATCTGCGCCGCCAGCCGGATCCGCTGGCTCTCGCCGCCGGAGAGCGTGGGCGCCTTGCGGTCGAGGGCCAGATAGCCGAGGCCCACCTGGTCGAGGAACGCGAGCCGGCCGTTGATCTCCTTGAGCAGCTCGGTGGCGATCACCCGCTGCGTGCCGTCGAACGCCAGCACCGCGAGAAACTCCCGCGCCTCCGCGATCGGCAGGCCGCACAGGGCGTCGATGGACAGCGCCGCCGGGCGGCCGGTCCATCCCGGCGCGGCCGTGCGGATCCGCACCGCCCGGGCCTGGGGCGCCAGCCGGGCGCCGCCGCAGACGTGGCACGGCGTGACGCTCATCAATTTCTCGAGCATGCGGCGGATGATCCCGCTCTTGGCGTTCCGCCAGCGGTTGGCGAGCAGGGCCCGCAGGCCCTCGAACTTCGTCTTCGCGCCCCGCTCGGCCCGGCCCCGCCGCCAGGCGATCTGGATCTCCTCCAGGCCCGTGCCGTCGAGCCAGACCCGTTTCTGGACCGCGGTCAGTTCCTGCCAGGGCGTGTCGAGCAGCGTGCCCGCGGGGAGCTTCCGCTTCGCCTCGGCGTGCGCCGCCACGCCGGTGAGCAGCCGGCGCAGCCAGCGGGGCATGTCGCGGAAGGTGCCGAGCACGCCGATGGCGCCCTTGCGGAGCGTCTTTCCGGGATCGGTGACGAGCTTCGCGGGGTCGATGCCGTAGATGTCGCCCAGGCCGTCGCAGGCCGGGCAGGCGCCCTGCGGGCTGTTGAAGCTGAAGAGCTGCGGCTCCGGCGTGTCGTAGCTCACGCCGCAGGCCACGCACGCGTAGCGGCTGGAGAGCACGAGGTCGGCCTGCTCACCCTCCGCCGCGACGATCACCCGGCCGCCGCCGGTCGCCAGCGCCAGGGCCACCGCCTCCGCCAGCCGGCTGCGGGTGGCGGCGGACGGCACCAGCCGGTCCACGACCACGTCGATCGTGTGCTTGAGCTGCTTCTCGAGCGGCGGCGGATCCTCGACCCGGCACACCGTGCCGTCCACGCGGGCCCGCGTGAAGCCCTGCCGCACGAGGTCCGCGAACAGGTCGCGGTGCTCCCCCTTGGCCTCCCGAACCAGCGGCGCGAGCACCGTCACGGCCACGCCGCCGCGGGCCTCGAGGATCCGCTCCACGATCTGGTCGCGGGGCTGGGCCTCGAGCACCGCGTCGCACCGCGGGCAGTGGGCCGTGCCCACGCGGGCGAAGAGCACCCGCAGGAAATCGTGGATCTCCGTCATCGTCGCCACCGTGGACCGCGGGTTGGTGCCGGCCGACTTCTGGGCGATGGAGATGGCCGGCGACAGGCCCGTCACGGCATCGACGTCGGGCCGGGGCAACTGGCCGAGGAACTGCCGGGCGAACGTGGACAGGCTCTCGACGTACCGCCTTTGGCCCTCCGCGTAGAGCGTGTCGAAGGCCAGGCTCGACTTGCCCGACCCGCTCACGCCCGACAGGCAGACGAGGCGGCCGCGGGGCAGGCCCACCGTCACGTCGCGGAGGTTGTGCTCGCGCGCACCGGTGACGACGATCGGAGGAACGTGCATGCCCGCATTGTAGGGCCGTTCTGGACAGCCGCTCGCGGGCGCCGTACCATCGGTTTTCCCTGGGGAAACGGGCCCGAGCCCGTCCCCGCGCGGGGCGGTAGCTCAACTGGGAGAGCGCGGCGTTCGCAATGCCGAGGTTGGGAGTTCGATCCTCCTCCGCTCCACTTCGGGCCTGGCGGGCCATCTCTGGCCCCGGCAGGCCTTGCCCGTCGCGGGCACAGCCGAGGTGTGCCCGGACGGGCGGGCGGTCGCCATCCCGACGTGCGGGCTCCGGCCGCCGTCTTGGCGGCTGCGTGCGGAAACAAGGTCTTCAATGACATGGCCGATTCCGCGGTGATGCCGGCGGCGGTCGATCCTTCCACGGCGCTCATGCTGCGGGTGCGGGACGGCGACGCCGAGGCCTTCGCCCGGCTCGTCGCGCTGTGGCAGGACCGGCTGGTCACGCTGTTCCTCCACCAGACGGGCGACCACGCCACCGCCGAGGATCTCGCCCAGGAGGTGTTCCTGCGGGTCTACCGGGCGCGGGCCGGCTATCAGCCGACCGCCAGGTTCACCACCTGGATCCACACCATCGCCGGCAACGTGGCCAGCGACCTGCGGCAGCGGGCCTACCGCCGCCGCGAGCACGGCGTGCCGGCGAGCGTCTCGGCCTCGTCGAGCGGCATCGGCCTCGACCAGCTCGCCGTCGCCGCCAGCGGGCTGATGCCCGCGCGGCAGGCGGATCGGGGCGAGCTGCGGGCGGTCGTGCAGCGGGCGCTCGCCGGGCTCAACGACCGGCAGCGGATGGCCGTGCTGCTGGCGAAGTTCGAGCACTGCTCCTACGAGGAGATCGCCGCCAGCATGCGGCTCACGGTGCCGGCCGTGAAGTCGCTGTTGTTCCGGGCCCGCGACCAACTGCGGGACGCGATCGGGCCCTACCTCAACGGGGACGAGCGATGATTCCCGAGGACGCCTCGCTGAATGACCCGGCCACCGATCTGGCCGCGGTGTGGGACGCGCTCGACGCGCTGCCGGCGGCGGCGGCCTCGCCACTGTTGGCCGCGACGACACTGGAACTGGCGGCGGTGGCGACGGACGAGGCGGCGGGCCATGGCGGCCGGCCGGCCCGTGGCCTGCTCGGCCGCTGGCTCGGCCCGGCGACGCTGGTGGCCGCGGCGCTCGCCGCGGGGATCGTGGCCGGCCGCGGCACCGCGCCCGATCCGGATCTGCGCATCCTGGCCGGGCTGCCGCTCGTGCAGCACATCGATCTCCTCCGCGAGGCCGGATCGCGGAAGTTCCTCGAGGAGATGGCCCGCCGGCAGGCTCCGCCGCCCTGGCGGGCACTCGTGCGGCAGCCGATGGAGGCCCGCGGGGCGGATCGCCAAAAGTTCGACGCGGCCGTCGCCGCGCTGCGGGCGGGGCTCGAGGCCGGCACCGACCCGGCCACGCTCAACGCTCGGCGTGAGGCAGTGCGGGCCCTGCCGGCGGAGGAGCGGGTCGAACTCGATCGGGCCGTGGAGGGTTTCGGGCGGCTCTCCGCCGCCGAGCGCCGCACGCTCGCCGACGTGGCACGGGCGATTACCGATCCCGGCCGCGCGGACCTGCGGGAGGCCGCGTGGCGGTGGAAGCAGTGGCTGCTCGTGGCGCGTCCCGAGGATCGCGCCGACATCGTCGCCTGGGGCGTCGACAAGCGGCTCGAATGGCTCGACTGGTACGAGCGGCGTCCCGAGGGCCGCGGTGGCGAGCGGCCGCCACGCGGCGGCCTCGACCCGCGGCCCCGCCGGCCGCGGTCCGAACCATCCGCCGCGCCGGCGGGCGACGGGCTGGATCGGGTGGACTCGCCGCCGCGCCGGCCGTGGCCCGACGATCGGCCGCCCTTCAAGCCGCCCCGCCCCCGCCCAGGGCCCCCGGGGGATGCCGCAGAAACTCCAGCACCGCCGCGTTGAACACCGCGGGCTGCTCCAGCGGCGTCATGTGGCCGGCTCCCGGCACGATCAACAGCCGCGCGCAGGGCATGATCTCCTCGGCCCGCTCCAGGCACTCCGGCGGAGTGATCGCGTCCTCGGCGCCGACGACCAGCAGCGTCGGCACGCGAACCTCCCGCATCGCGGCGGTCATGTCGGGCCGGCCGCCGAGCGCCTCGAGCGCCGCCTGGATCGAGGGCACCGTCTGCTCGAGGATCATGCGACGCAGCGCCTCCTCGACGGCCGCGCGGTGCGGCGTGCCCCGGGCCGCGTCCGAGTCGGCCAGCAGCCTGGGGATCATGGCCGCGGCCACGATCCCGGGCCCCAGCCGGCCCACCTTCCCCGCCAGGTCGGCGCGGGCCGCCCGGGCGTCGGGGGTGTCGGCCTCGAGCCTCGTGTCGGCCAGCACCAGCGCCGCGACGCGGTCGGGATGGCGGACGGCGAGGTGCTGGGCCACGTAGCCGCCCATCGACAGCCCGCAGACCACGGCCGGCTCCGTGACGTGGAGCGCCGCCAGCAGCGCCGCGACGTCGTCGGCCAATTCCGCCACGCTCGTGGCCACGCTGGCCGCGCTGCCGCCGAACCCGCGCAGGTCCGGCGCGATCAGGTGGCAGTGCTCGGCCAGCACCGCCTGCCGGTCCCACATCCGGTGATCGAGCGGGAAGCCGTGCAGCAGCACCAGCGGCCTGCCGCTGCCGGCGGCGTGGACCGCCAGCGACGTGCCCGCGACGGCGACGTGGTGAACGGGCATCATGGCCGCGGCGCAACCGCCGCGCGGCCGCGGAAGCGCTCCAGGTTGCGAAGGATGGTGCGGTTGTGCGGCTCGAGGCGGTGGGCGATCGACTGCGTGCGGACGGCCGCCGCATGGTCGCCGGCCGCCGACAGGCAGTGGGCGAGCGTGTCGAGGTAGCTGGAGTTGTCGAACGCCATCTCCAGCGACTGCTTCGAGTAGCGGATCGCCTTCGCCACGTCGCCCTCGGTGTTGGCCACGAGCCAGGCGTACTCGTTGTAGCCGTTGGCCTCGTCGGGCTCGTTCGCGATCTCCTCGTCGATCTTCTCCAGCGCCCGCTCCACGCGGGCCAGGGCGTCGGCCCGGGCCCGGGGGTCGCCGGCGGTGGCCTCGTAGAGCGCGATCAGGGCGTCCACGTCGCGGCCGTGATGCCGCACCGCCTCGTCGACGAGGCGGCGGCGGCCGGCCGCGTCGCCGCGGGCCGCCGCCGCGCACGACGCGAAGAAGGCGGCCCGGGCGCGGATGGCGTCGGGATCGCGGTCCAGCTGGCGGAGCATGGCCTCGGCCGCGGCGACACCGCCTTCACGGCCGTCGACCACGCGGCGGAGGACGTCGGCCGCCTCGTCGTCGTGGCCCAGGTCGTGGAGGAACTCCGAGCACAGGATGCCGCCGAGTGCGAACTCGCCGTCGGGCGCCTGCGGGTCGTCGAGCAGGGCGCGGTATTCGCGGCGGGCCCACTCCACGGCGCCCCACTTGGCGAGCAGGATGCCGGCCCGCAGCCGGGCCGTGAAGCCGCCGGCCGCGGGGCCGTCGCCGGCCTTGAAGGCGGTCGTCGCGAGCCGCTCGGCCCGCTCCTTGTCGCCGCGGGCCGCCAGCGCCACGGCCGCGGCGTAGGCCGTCGCCGGCTGGTCGATCGCGAGGGCTGGCCAGCGGGCTTCGAGGAGATCCACCGCCTCCGGCAGACCGTGCTCGACCGCCCAGATCAGGTTGGCCGCCGTCACGTCGTCGCGGTCGTCGGCCGCGGCCCGCCAGCCGGAGGTGAGCATCTGCCGCACGCCCTCGACCGCCTCCCGCCGCCGACCGGCCGCGAGCTGCAAGTCGATGAGGCAGCGGCGGAAGATCCACAGCGTGGTGGCGGCGGATTCGACGGCATCCGGATCCTCGCCCGCCCGGTCGGCGCCGGCCCGCTCGAGCAAGGACAACGCGTCGGCCGCCGCGGTGGCAGCCTGGCCGGCCGCGGCGGGATCGGTCGCCTCGCCCGCGGCGACCACCGCCCGCAGGAAGCGGGCCGCGGGCCGGCCGCTTTCCTGCAGGCCCGCGCGGATCGCGGGCCGCAGCTGCGGCCAGAACGGATCGCCGGGCCGCCACTCGCGGACCAACAGCGCCGCCGCCATCCGCGCCGCGACGGGCGAGCGGTCGAGTCGCACGAGGCGGGCCAGCGGCTCGATCCCGGCGTCGCCTTCGAGCCGGAGGAGGCGCCGCATGATCGCGAACTTGGTGGCGACGTCGGCCCGCCCATAGCCCTGCAGTTCGGCCGTCACCCGGGGCGGGTCCTGCGGAGACGTCGGCGGGATGGCGTCGGCCAGCCAGCGGGCCCGCAGCGCCACCTCCAGGTCGCCGCTGGTCTCCGCCGCGGTGAGTAGGGCGTCGGCCGACCGCGGGCCGAGTTCCTGCAGCCGGGCCGCCGCGGTCTCGCGAACGGCGTAGTCGTCGTCGCCGAGGGCCGCGACGAGTCGCTCGATCTCGGTCGCCGTGGCGTCGGCCGCCGCCGGTGGCGGGGCCGCGACGGCTGCGAACGCGACGGCGAACCACGTCATCCAACGCAAGGCTGCATCCGTCCGGAGCGAGGGGGCGGGGCCGGCCGGCGGCCGCAGCCGCCGCTTCTGGAAGACTACGTCGGTCACGCGAGCCCAGGCAAGCCGCGGGAGGCCGGCCCGTCAGGCGGCGTCGGGCTCGATGCCGAGGTCGCGGATCGTGACCAGCGACTCGAGCGGGATGCCATGGGCGGCGAGGGCCGCCTCGCCCCCGGCCAGCCGGTCGATCACGGTCACCACCCGCTCGACGACCAGGCCGAACTCCCGGGCCCGCTCGATGGCGACGAGCGACGATCCGGCCGTCGTCACCACGTCCTCGACGATCACCACGCGGTCGCCCGGAGCCACCGGCCCCTCGACGTAGCGCTTGGTGCCGTGATCCTTCGGCTCCTTGCGGATGAGGAACCCCTTGAGCGGCAGCCCCGCGACGCCCGCCATGGTGACGACGGCGCTGGTCACCGGGTCGGCGCCGATCGACAGGCCGCCCACCGCGGCCGGCAGCGGCCCCAACGCCCGCAGCCGCTCCAGGATCGCCGCGCCGACGAGCATCGCCCCGCGGGCATCGAGCACCACCTGCTTGGCGTCGAGGTAGAAGCTCGCCTCGCGGCCGGATGCGAGGCGGAACGTGCCGCGCTTCAGCGCCTGCGTCGTGATCAGGTCGATCAGTTCCGGGCGGGGAGTGCCGACGGGGGACGAGACCATGGAGGAAGTGGTTCCGCGGGGAGTTGTTGGCGGCCGGGGAGCGCCACGTCCCGCGGGTCGGCGGCTATTATAAGGAATGGATGTCGCGATTTTGACTCGGTTGCGGCCGCATCTAGAATTCTCGCTGGTTCACCCTCGTCCGGAGTCGAGCGATGCGGCCCCGTCCGGCGTCTCCAGTCACGCGTGCCGGCCTGCTCGTCTGCGGGTTCGTGCTCGCGGCCGCCGGTTCCGCGGCCGCCGCGGAGGCCGTGGTCGTGCCGGTGCGGCTGCCGATCGTCGGCACCCGCGACACGCAGGTGGAGGCGGCGGTCGTCCGCGCGAGCGAGCGGCTGCGGGGCGAGGGCGGGCAGCGGGGCGTGCTCGTGCTGCGGTTCGAGGCGGTCGGCGACGAGCCGGCGGCCGCCAGCGACTTCGGCCGCGCCCTCTCGCTGGCGCGGTTTCTGGCATCCGACCGGCTGGCCGGCGTGAAGACGGTGGCCTGGCTGCCCGAGGGCGTCGCGGGCCATGCGGTGCTCCCCGCCCTGGCGTGCGAGGAGATCGCCATGCCCCCCGATGCGACGCTCGGTCCCGCCCAGGGGGAGGCTCCGGCCGACGACGCCATGCGGGCGGCCTATGCCCAGATCGCGGCCCGCCGCCGGGTGGTGCCGCCGGCGGTGGCGGTGGGGCTGGTCGATCCCGCGGCCCGCGTGGTCCGCGTCGCGACCGACGCCGGTGAGCGGTTCGTGAACCGGGCGGATGTGGATCAGGTGCGCCGGGAGGCGGCGGTGCTCGAGGTCGAGGACCTGCAGCCGACCCCGTTGGCGCTCTCCGGCCGGCGGGCGCGGGAGTTCTCCTTCGTGCGGCTGCTCGCTGCGGGCCCGGCGGAACTCGCCCGCGGCCTGGGCCTGCCCGAGAAGGCGTTGGCCGCCGACCCGTCGCTGGCGGGCGGCTGGAAGGCGACGGTGGTGCCGCTTGCAGGGCCGATCACGCCCGCGGTCGTGGATCGCACGCGGCAGGCCATCGATCGCGCCGTCGCCCAGGGTGCGAACCTCGTCTGCCTGCGGATCGATTCGGCCGGGGGCGTTCCCGAGCAGAGCGTCGCGCTGGCCGCGGCGCTGGCCGCGCTCGATCCGGCCGCCGTCCGCACGGTGGCCTACGTGCCCCGCGAGGCCCGTGGCGACGCGGCGCTGGTGGCCGCGGCGTGCGACGAATTGGCGATGCATCCCGGTGCCGTGATCGGCGGCGAGGGGAATGCCGTGATCGACGAGCGGCGCGGGGCGGCGATCGTGGCGGCGTGGCGGGCCGGCGTGGCGCGGGAGCGCGGGCGAACCTGGTCGTTGCCGGCGGCGCTGGTCGTGCCGAAACTGGAAGTCAGCCGCGCGGTGGAGAAGGGCACGGGCCGCGTCGAGGCCTTCTCGCGGGAAGAGCTCGCGGAGCGACCCGATCGCGACGCCTGGGAGGTCGGCCGGCCGATCGGCCTGGGCCCGATCCAGTTCGACGGCCGCCGGGCCGAGGCGGTCGGCCTGGCGACCCACGTGGTGGAGGACATGGCCGGCTTGCGGCAGGCCTACGGGCTGGCCGGCGACCCGGCACTGGCGGAGCCCGGCTGGGCGGAACAACTGCTGCGTGCCCTGGCCAGCCCGGAACTCGCCTGGCTCTTGCTGCTCATCGGCGGGGCGGGGCTGTACATCGAGCTCAAGACCCCGGGCGTGGGGCTCGGCGGCTTCGTGTCGATGGTCGCCTTCATCGTCTACTTCTGGAGCCAGTACCTCCACGGCACCTCCGGCTGGCTGGAGGTGATGCTGTTCGTCGCCGGGCTGTTCTGCCTGGCGGCCGAGATCTTCGTGCTGCCCGGATTCGGCGTCCTCGGCCTCGGTGGCGGCCTGCTCGTGATCGCATCGCTCGTGCTCGCCAGCCAGTCGTTCGTGCTGCCGGCCAACGACTACCAGATCCGGCAGATGCAGTGGTCGCTGGCGGGCGTGGTCGGCGCCGCCGCCGGGGTGGCGCTGGTGGGCTACCTGCTGCGGCACTGGCTGCCGGCCACGCCGGTGCTCCGCGACGTCCTGCTCGTGCCGCCGGCCGGAGACGGCCAGCGGGCCGACGACGAGCTCGAGGGCCTGCTCGG
>Ga0315903_10005521_pt1 | contig 16457 bp, 15 predicted proteins | sample LakEriMetagenome_7_FD_203524 | JGI IMG/M metagenome (GOLD analysis project Ga0315903, IMG submission 203524) | Freshwater fungal communities from buoy surface, Lake Erie, Ohio, United States - Buoy 2 MA119 | ecosystem: Environmental > Aquatic > Freshwater > Lake | place: USA: Lake Erie, Ohio...
GCCTTTGGAAGAGATGAGATCCGTCATGATGTTTTCGCTTTCTTCGGTCACTCAGCAGGGTGGCCGTAGGGGGACATACGTACAGAGTCGGCTCGAGTTGAGCCAACTTGAGCCCCAACGGCGCTATTTTTTAAATTATTTTGCATTGTAGGGTCCCCAGAGGCCTCAGGGGTTGCGAACCATGTTCAAACCCGTCACCACCCCCGAGAGCAGCCGGCCCGATTCGGGGTTTTTGAGGTTGATGGTTTCACCCATCCTGCCGTCTTGCAAGGCCTGGAGCTGTGCGGAGATGCTCATTCTTCCGGGCTCACCAATGTGTATCGTCACGAGCTGGCCTTTTTTCACCATCACCGAGGGCCGGATGTCGTTTTTGGACAAGATTTGACCGGGGCGCATGTCACGGGTCAGCTCGGCGCCCTGCGCCGCAGCCATGTCGCCCAAATGGTGTCCCGCCCAGCTGGTGGCGGGAATCTCAACCCAGCTGAGCATGGCGGGTGTCAGGTGCGAACCCCGGGGCAGGGTTTGGTTGATGGACAAAGCCTTGCGGGTGGCCACCACCAACGGGGTCGGTGGGGCCGGCGGTTCGGTGCTCACAGTGGCAACCGGTTTCGGTGGTTTGGGCAAAGTGGCGGTGGTGCTCGCGGGGGCCGGGCTTGGGGTGGATTGGGTTGTCCACTGAATCAAAAACAAGGTGCGAGGTTGGGCGCAGCTGACCTGAACGGTGGCTTGTTGCGGGAAATTTTTCCATTGCCAGCCCGACATGCAAGGCCGCACACGCAATTTGGGGTTCAGCGGGGCCAAGCTCAGGAGCGAAGGCGAGAGTTGAAGCTCTGCGCCCAGCCATGTCCGCGTTTCAGACATCAAGGACTCACGGGGATCGGCGCTCGCCATGGCAGACCCGCTGAAGGCGCATGCACCCACGAGCAGGGCCAAGGGCACCGCTTTGAAGGCTTGGCTTGGGCACAGGAATTGCATCATGGTAGGGGTGTTGGTCGTTCGACAGGGGTTGACGGTCCTTCACACCAAGCAAAAACAGCGCCAACCCAATTCAATGCCCTGAAAGCCCTCGAAAACCCATGAGCACCTTGCCCATCACCGCCGCCGCCTCGGACACGTCCAAGGTGCCCGAACGCGCAAGGTCCACGCAAGGTGGAGCAGGGTTTTCACAAGCCTTGAAAGCGGCTCAACATAAGGGCGACGGCATCAAGCGCGTGCAGATCGAGCCCGGGGACACCCTGCGCGGTTTGGTCCGTGCTCACACGCCAGGCCCCTTGAACGAGCAGCAACTCAACCAACGGGTTGCCGCGGTTGCACAGGCCAACGGCTTGAGCGACCCCAACAAAATCAACGCCGGTCAATTCCTGCGAATGCCAAGCACCGAGACGTCCAACGCACCCGCCCCCCAACGTTCGGTCAACCACCACCGGGTGTTGAACCAAACCTTGGACCGGGCTGTGGCCAAAGGTTACATCGCTCCCAGGGAGAGGCCTTTGGTTGAGCAACGCATCTTGGCCATGGGCAAACGCCACGGCTTCTCCCCTGACGACTTTGCGCGCGTGGCCTTGATGGAGAGCGACGGCCTGAACCCCAAAGCCACCAATGGGCGCTGCCACGGCATCATCCAGTTCTGCGAAGGGGTGGCCCGGGGTGCCGACAGTGTGGGCTTGCGCGGCCGAGCCCACGAAATTGCCCAAATGAGTGTGCCGCAGCAACTCAAGTTGGTCGACCGCTATTTGGAGGATGTGCGGGTGGGGCGACCACCCAGCGCGTCCACCGATCCACGCCCACCCCACCGCGTGGCCTTGGATGACCTGTATCTGTCGGTGCTAACCCCATCGGCACGCCAAGAGAAGCGCGCAGACGCGCCCTTGAATATCGCGGGTGAGCAAGCCCGCGCCCTCTACGTCGATTCGGACCGAGACAACGCCATCACCCGCGAATCCTTGACCCAGGGATTGCAACGCCACGCGAGCCGCGTGCTCAACCAGCACCAAGCCCAAAGCGGCAAGGCCGTGGTCAACGAGCGGCAACAAATTGCCGCCCGCAACAGCTATGTCGACGTGGCCATGCTCGACAGCACAGCGGCCAAGGCTGGCCAGCGCTTGCCTTGAGGCTTGGCACGACTATTGCAACTTCGGCAGCAACTGGCGCAACTTGAGTCCAAAGCGTCGGGAACCCGGCAGCCCCCGTGGGCGCCCTTGTTGTGAAGGAGTGCTGAAAAATGAATTTGTTGAGCAATGCCTTTGGCATTCACGAAAAAGCGTTGGGCTTGCGCAGCCAGCGCTTGGAGCTGATCGCGAAAAACATCGCGAACGCCGACACGCCCAATTTCAAAGCCAAAGACCTCGACTTCAAAGCGGTCCTGTCCGACATCAACAACGGCAACGTGCCCATGAAGGCCACACAACAGGGGCATTACCCCGTGGGCGAGAGCCTGGGCGCCAACGGCCTGAAGTTTCGTACTCCGTTCAACACCTCCTTCGATGGCAACACCGTTGAGATGAACGTCGAACAAGCGCAATACGGTAAAGCCGCGGCCGATTACCAGGCCACATTGAATTTTCTTGAAAACCGCATCAGCGGTGCACGCAAAGCACTGCGGGGAGATTGATCCATGGCACTCGACAACATCATGGGCATTGCCAGCACCGCGCTGAACGCCCAAATGACCCGACTCAACGCCACCGCCTCCAACTTGGCCAATGCCTCCACGGCCAGCACCACAGAAGAGGGCGCGTTTCGCGCCAAGCGCGTGGTGTTCAAAGCCTTGTTGGAAAAAGAAATGACCCACGAGGCCGCGCCTTATGTCGGGGGCGTGAAGGTCGACCACATGGAAGACGACCAAGCGCCGGTTCGAAAGGTCTATGAACCCGGTAACCCCTTGGCCAATGAAGACGGCTATGTGTTCATGTCCAACGTGAGCGAAGTCTCTGAGATGGTCGAAATGATGGCCGCCTCGCGCTCCTACCAAAACAACGTCGAAGTGGTGAACACCGCGCGCCAACTCATGATGCGCACGCTGGACATCACCCGCTCATAACGCCCTTTTAGGACACACCATGGCCGCCATCAGCACCAACAACGCCGTCAGCGCACAGCTGTCCATTGTCAACAGCAAAAAAGCCCACGTTGAAGACGAGATGAGCCAGCAGGCTTTTCTGACCCTGTTCACCACCCAATTGCAAAACCAAAACCCTTTGGACCCCGTCAAAAACGAAGCCTTTGTGGCCCAGTTGGCCCAGTTTTCGCAGCTGGAAGCCACCACCAAAATGGCCGATTCGCTGGAGATGATGTCAACGACGATGCAGGGCGATCGATTGATGACGGGAGCGGCGCTGATCGGCAAAAAAGTGGCCTCACCCACGGGCACGGCCGAGCTCATCGATGGTGCGAATGTGGCTGGTGTCTTGTCTTTGGCCAATGGCGCCAACAGCGTGAACCTGGATGTTTACGACAAAAACGGTGTGAAGGTCTTCACCCAATCGATGGGACGCCAGCCCGCTGGTGACATGAACGTCCGCTGGGATGGCTTCAATGACAAAGGCGAACGCATGCCTGCCGGTCGATACAGCGTGGTCGCCACCGTGGATGCTTTTGGCGAAATTTCGCAAGTGCCCATCAGCACGCCATCGACCGTCAAAAGTGTCACTTACCTGAACAACCAATTGATGTTGGAGCTGCAAGACGGCTCCAGCGTGTCTTTGAGCGACGTTCAACGCATCGACAGCTGATCCAGCCCAACGCACCGCACACCCTTTTATTTCGCAGGAGCCTGAACCATGTCCTTTTACACCTCGCTGACCGGTTTGAATGCCGCCACCACGCAATTGAGCGTGACCAGCAACAACATCGCCAACGTCAGCACCACCGGTTTCAAACGCTCACGCGCCGACTTCGGGGATATTTTTGCGACATCACCCTTGCAAAAAGCCTCCTCGGTCATTGGTCAGGGTGTGGCGCTCAAGCGCGTTTCTCAAGAATTCAGCCAAGGCAACATCCAGTTCTCGGCCAACTCGCTCGACATCGCCATCACCGGTGATGGTTTCTTCCCGCTGAAATCGGCCGACAACCTGCAAGACATCTACACCCGCAACGGCACGTTTTTGCTCAACGACTCGTTTGCGGTGGTGAACTCGGCCGGTCAAGCCCTGATGGCCGCGACGGTGGACTCCAGCGGCAAGGCCGATTTGAACAACCTGCAAAAACTCATCATCCCGCGCTCAACCGTGGGTGATGCGGTCGAAACCACCAACATCGCTTTGGGGTTGAACGTACCCGCCGATGGGCAGGTGATCACCTCGGCCTTCAACCCCAACGACCCCAGCACCTTCAACCTCACCACCGCGGTGACCGTGTTTGACCAAGGCGGCAACGAATACCTGGCCAAGGTGTTCTACGTAAAAACCCAAGTGGCAACTCCCGATGAGCCCTTCAACAAGTGGCAAACACACGTCATGATTGGTGACACCAAGTTGGAAGAGCTCTTGATTCAAGCCTCCGATGGTGAAGAAAAACTCTACGTCAACAAATACGGCGAAATTCGCAAAGAAAGCGAAATCAACCCCGCCGAAATCAACGGTGGCGTGAGCAAACTGTTCAATTTGGACGACCTGAGCAACCCACAACAATCGGTGCCAGCTGCTGCCGCAGGCTCTGTGCTGGCGGCCCAATTGGTGAGCGATTGGAAAAGTGGTTTTGTACCCCAAAGCTACGCTGGCGTGAGTCCGGTGACAACGGCCACGCTGTTGCCCAGCACCCTGACAACCACCACCAGGGGTGTGGTGCCCACCGCTGGCGCACTCAGTATCACCATTGGCGCCAGCGATGCCGTGACCGCCACATTCACCCCCACCGGGGGCACGTTGGAAACGGTTGTCGGCGTCATGTCGACCGACCAAAAAACCATCACCTTCAGTGGACCACCTTTGGCCGAAGTGGGCAAAAACTTTTCGGTTTCGGTGAGTTCGGCACTGGCCAGCGGGAACACCATCAACTTGGGGCTCAAGGCCAACGAGCTGACGTTCAATTTGAATGTCGACAATTCAACCGACCCGATCACGGTCAACTTGAACCACCTGATCGACTCCAACGCGGACATCACCAAAAAATACACCGGTGTTGAAATGGCCCGAGAAATCACCAACGCCATTGCCAAGGCCTATGGCGATGACCGTTATTTCGATTTCAGCGTGCTCAAAACCAACACCAGCGATGACAACGCCAACCTGTTCAAAGTGGCGATCGTGACCCCCCTCGGATCAACCCCCAGCATTTACGAAATCATCAACCTGTCTGATGATGAGGTCGAAGATGCGTATGGTGTGGGCAAAACCTTGGCCACCTTGACCGCCGATCAGGCCGCTGCATTGATGCAAGACAAGATGCGCACCGCGTTGAACGACAGCACCTTGCGCGTGGGCTTTGACCCTGTGCTCAAAAGCTTCACGTTCAAAACCAGCCAGCCCAGCTCAGAGTTGGTGTTGAGTTCGGCCACCAGCAACACCAACGAGTTGTTCAATTTGTCCACGGGCGAGACACGCCCCAACACCACCACCGGTGCTTACGCGGCGGACATGATTCCGCGCGGTGATTTGATCTTGGCTGCTGATGAACAGCGCTTGGGCATCACCGTCAGTTTTGACGACACCGCTCGGCATTTCCAAATTGCGTCGGGCACCACCGGCGACACCTCCAGTGTCCAAATTTCAGAGGCATCGGCCAATGCGAAATTGTTGTTCGGTCTGCCCTTGGCCACCGAAAACCCGGTGCTGGCCGACACCTCCAGCACACCGCTGCGCGGCATCACCTCGGAGCCCGCGGTCTTGCAAGGCAACACCATCGGTATCAACGTCAACAACAAGTTCCGTGTGGACGGCAGCAACAACCAGTTTGTGGTCACCGTCAACAACGTCACCGGCATCGTGACCATGCCCGAGAAGGCCGACTACACGATGGAAGAATTCCGCCGCGAACTCGAGTTCCGCATCAATTCCTTGGCCGACTCCTTCGGTCGAACGGTCAACGGCGTGGAGGTCTCAGTGGGTCGCAACGCCTTGGGCCAAAGTTTCTTTGAGTTCACCACCGGCAACTCGGGCAACGACGCTTTCTTGAAAGTCTCAGCCAACAGTATCTGGGGTTTGGCCGATCTGGAAAGTGCCCGCGGCTCCACCAGCCGCTGGGTGGAGCCACCCCAGGCACGCAATGAGGATGGGTTTCCGCTGTTTGTCAACCGCGATGGCTTGGAGACTTCAGACCCCGGTGATTTCTCTGAACTTGAAACCGCCGACCTCTGGTCCGCCATTTTCTTGGACAAAGGTGAGCTCACCTTCAGCACCGACGGTCGCTTGAGGTCGCCCGCCGAGTCCATTCAATTCAAGGCCGCCACCATTGGTGATACCGGTGCGACCTTGCAGTTCTCAATCGATTACGACGGCTCAACGCAGTTCTCATCCCCCTTCTCGGTCTTGGCCCAAAGCCAAAACGGCCGCCCTGAAGGTGACCTGATTGGTTTGAACATCGGCGACGACGGCTTGGTTTCTGCCAACTACTCCAACGGCACGCAAAAGAACTTGGCCAAGATCATTTTGGCCAACTTCACCGCCCCGACGGGTTTACGACAGTTGGGCGACTCCAGCTACTTGGCCACCAGCCAATCCGGCAAGGTGACGCTCGGTGAAGCCGGCGCAGCGGGCTTTGGCACGGTTCGTGCTGGTGCTACCGAGCGGGCCAACGTGGACTTGACACAAGAGTTGATTGAGCTGATCACCGCTCAGCGTAACTTTCAAGCCAACGCCAAAGCCATTGAGACCAACAACACATTGACCCAGGCCATCATCAACATCCGTTCTTGATGACCGCACGACCTAAAGAGCCCTCAAGATGGACAAGCTGATTTTTAACCCCATGGCCGCGATGAATGAGCAAGCGCTCATCCGTCAAAGTTTGGTCAACGAATTGGCCAACGTGTCCACCATCGGTTTCAAGCGCAGCTTCGATTCGGCTTTGCAATCGGTCAAAGCGGTCGGTGATGGCTTTGACAGCCGCCACCAAGCCCAATTGCTCGTCAAAGACATTGTGGACATGAACCCTGGCACCGTCATGGCCACGGGTCGTGATTTGGACATCGCCATGGGTGGCGCCACCGTCATGGGCGTTCAGTCCTTTGACGGCGAACTGGCCTTCACCCGTCGGGGCGATTTGCGGGTCAATGTGAACGGGGCGCTGGAAACGGGTGTGGGCCATGTGGTTTTGGGCGCCAATGGTCCCATCACCATTCCCCCAGGCTTTGGTGTTCGTATCGACAAAACGGGCGGTGTCTTTGCCCAAGACTTCGCCCAGCCAGGCGTACCGGTGGAGCAGTTCATCGACCAAATTTTGTTGCGCGACGCCAGTGTGCAGCCCTTGTCCAGGCGCGAAGATGGTTTGTACAAACCAGCCGATTTGCCCAACGGTTCTGATTTCGCCAATGGGGCCGAAGTGCCTGTGGTGACGTCTCAAATGCTCGAAGGCAGCAACGTCAGCCCGATCACCGCGATGACCAAACTGATTGATCACGCGCGAACCTTTGAAGCCCAACTCAAGATCATCAAAGAAACCAAGGACCTCGACGGTTCAGGTGCTTCCATGATGAAGCAGAGCTGATGGCCTGGATTTCATTGAATTACTAACGGGAGAGTCAACATGGACGCCTCATTGTGGATTGCCAAAACAGGTCTTGATGCGCAGCAAAAGCGCATGTCGGTCATTTCGAACAACTTGGCCAACGTCAACACAACCGGTTTCAAGCGCGACCGCGCGGTCTTTGAGGACTTGCTCTACCAAAGCATTCGCCAGCCAGGCGGTCAAAGTGGTCCCGATACGCAGCTGCCGACCGGTCTGATGCTGGGCACAGGTACGCGTTTGGTCGCTACCGAGAAAAACCACATCCAAGGCAACATGATCACCACCGGCAACGCCTTGGACTTGACCATTGGTGGGGAAGGATTCTTTCAAATCCAGCAAGCCGACGGCACTGTGGCGTACTCCCGTGATGGCAGCTTCAAGGTCTCCAACGCCGGTCAGGTGGTCACGGCCAACGGCTCCTTGTTGATCCCGCCGATCGTCTTGCCCGAAAACTTAGCGACTTTGACGATCGGTCAAGACGGTACCGTGGTGGCCGAGCTCACCAACGGCGCTGGGCAGGTCCAATTGGGGCAGCTGCAGGTGGCGCGTTTTGTGAACCCTGCAGGCCTGCAGTCCATGGGTCAAAACCTCTACCGTGAAACCCCTGGCAGTGGTGCCCCCCAGTTGTTGGTGCCAGGGCAGGGCGGTGGCGGTCCTTTGTACCAAGGCACCTTGGAAGCCTCCAACGTGAACGTGGTGGAAGAAATGGTTTCGATGATCGAGACCCAGCGTGCCTATGAAGTGAACTCCAAAGCCATCTCGGCGGTGGACGGCATGTTGCGCTTCTTGAACAACAACATTTAAGGCCTGACCATGAAACGCCCTCACATTCTCTTGGCACTGTTGGCCGTTTTTGGCTTATCGGCCTGCAGCACGCAGCCCGTGGCCATGCACCACAGCCCCGAATTTGCACCGGTCTATCCCGTGGCAGCCGCTGTGCCTCGTTTGGCCACCGGTGGTATTTACAACGGACGCCAAAGCGATAACTGGTTTGGTCGTGGCCGTGCTTACCAAGTGGGCGACATCATCACGGTGTTGCTCAATGAATCCACACAAGCAGCTAGGAACCAAAGCACCGATGTGAGCCGCGAATCGGAAAACGACGCCATCAACGCGGGTCTCTTGGGCAAAATTCAAGGCCTAGGCTCGATTATGGGTGGTATTAACCTAAATGGCGCCACCATCGAAAGCTCGGGCGCAGGCTCTGCCGCACAGCGTGCTTCGTTGACCGGCTCCATCGCTGCCACCGTGACCGAGGTCTTGGCCAACGGCAACCTCGTGGTGCGCGGTGAAAAGCAACTGGCCTTGACCGAAGGCATGGAAATCATCCAGGTCAGCGGCATCATCCGCCCTGACGATGTGTCGCCCAACAACACCGTGCAGTCGCGCCGTTTGGCCAACGCCCAAATCGCTTATCGCGGCACTGGTGATTTGGCCAACGCCAGCAAACCCGGCTGGGGTACCAGCGGTTTGTTGAAGCTCTGGCCCTTCTGATTGAGCAGGTACACACCATGAAACGTACTCTTCAACTTGCCTTGGCTTTGGCGCTCTTGAGCGGTACGGCATCGGCCTGGGCCGATCGCATCAAGGACATCGCCCAAGTGGCCGCTGTGCGCTCCAACCAACTCATCGGCTATGGTTTGGTCGTGGGCTTGCAAGGCACCGGCGACGGCGCCGACGTGTCCTTCACCGCGCAAAGCATGAAAGCCATGCTCAGCCGTTTGGGCGTCAGCCTCGAAGGCCCATTGTCGGACTTTGAACAAGGCGGCAGCGGCGGCAAGATCGACATCAAAAACGTCGCCGCCGTGATGATCACCGCCGAGCTGCCGGGCTTGGCCAAGCCCGGGCAAAAAATCGACATCAACGTATCGGCCATCGGCAAAGCCACCAGCCTGCGTGGCGGCAACTTGTTGCTCACCAGCTTGCGCGGTGTGGATGGCGAAATTTACGCCTTGGCCCAAGGCGCGTTGACGGCCACGGGCGTTGAAGAAAACGCGGCGGGCACCAAGGTCAGCATCGGCGTGCCAACCTCGACCCGAATTCCGGGTGGCGCTCAAGTGGAGCGCGAAGTGGCCACGCCCCTGGACACCTCTGATCACGTGGTGTTCAACCTGCGCGAGGTGGACTTCACCACCGCCACCGCCATGGTGCAAGCCATCAACAAACAATTCGGCGGTGATGTCGCTCGCGCCATCGACGGCATGTCGGTGGCGGTGCGCGCCCCAGAGAACACCTCGCAGCGCATCGGCTTCATCAGCATGATCGAGAACATGGACATCGTGCCTGGCGAACCCCCCGCTCGCGTGGTCGTCAACGCCCGCACCGGCACGGTGGTGATCAGCCGCAACGTGCGGGTGGATGCCGCCGCCGTCACCCACGGCACCATTTCGGTCAGCGTCACCGCGACCAACGAGGTGTCTCAACCCTTGCCATTGGCCGGTGGACAAACCGTGCCCGTGCAAAACGCCGCCGTCAACATCAACGAGGCCAAGAACCCCATGTTCTTGTTCAAACCCGGCGTGGATTTGCGTCAAATCGTCGACGCCATCAACCAAGTGGGTGCCACCCCCTCCGCCCTGATCGCCATCTTGGAAGCCCTCAAAAGCTCCGGCAGTTTGCGCGCCGACCTGATCGTCATCTGATTCCCAACAGGATTCAACATGAGCATCGACACCGCCACCACCCGCAGCTACCTGGACTTTGAAGGTCTGGGGCGACTGCGTGGTCAAGCGGCCACGGGCGATGCAGAGAAAAAAGCGGCTGCTGAGAAAGAAACCGCGCAGCACTTCGAGGGCATGTTCATTCAAATGATGATGAAGAGCATGCGAGAAGCCACCGAAAAAGAAGGCTTGTTCAGCTCGGACGCCGAACAAACCTTCCAAGACATGATGGACCGCGAACTCTCCTCCACCATGGCCCAGCGCAGCGCCTTTGGCATTGGCGACATGATCCTCAAGAGCCTCAAGGCTCGCGAATCGGTGCCGCTGAGCAGCCAAGACGCGCTCAAGCTCAACGGCCGCACCCCCACCGAGGGTCTGCCCCTGCCCAGCGCCCCCCAAGGCTTGAAGCTGCAAGAAGCCATCAAGGGCTACACCATGCCTGGGAATGAGCCATGAGCGACCTGATCTCCATGGGCAGCTCGGGCGTGTTGGCTTACCAACGCGCCTTGGGCACGGTGGCCAACAACATCGCCAACATCGGCACCGACGGCTATTCGCGCCAAGACATCAGCCTGGCCGCAGCACAGCCCCGCGCCGTCGGCACCGACTTTGTCGGCACCGGCGTCTACACGACGGGCGTCAAACGGGCGTACGACGCCTTTGTTGAATCGAACCTGCGCAACAGCAGCAGCGACCTGGAGGGGCAGGGGCCCATGGTCCAGTTCGCCAACCGCGTGGTCGACCTCTTGGCCGACGAGAACGTGGGCTTGTCGTCCTCGCTGGGTGCATTTTTTGCCTCGGCCCGCGACTTGGCCACGGCCCCCGCTTCGGTGGTGGCCCGCGGCAGCTTTTTGCGCCAAACCGACGCCGTGGCCACCGGCTTTCGCCAACTCAGCGGTCAAATCGCCGCCATCGACAGCGAAACCACCGCGGCGCTGAATGTGGCAGGCGAAAAAATCAACGCCTTGGCCGAGCAAATTTCGTTGGTCAACAAACAACTGTTTCGCGTCAGCAGCGTCGACCGCCAACCGCCCGAGTTGCTCGACCAACGCGACATGCTGCTGCGCGACCTGTCCAAGCTCGTTCGCATCAACACCGAATTCACCCTCAACGGCCAAGTCAAGGTCAGCTTGAACGACAGCATGGACAGCAAAACCGGTGCTGTCATCGTGGACGCCGACCAAGTGCAACGTTTGAATGTGGTCTTCGACCCCAACTCTCAGCGTGTTCAGCTGGGCTTCAACATGAGCAGTTCCTCCGCCCGCGTGCTGGTGGGTGTGTCGGGCGGCGAAATGGGCGGCTTCTTGGCCGTGCGCGATCAAGTGGTGCAACCCGCCCGAGACCAACTCGATGCGCTGGCCCAACGTTGGATGAACGAGGTCAACGCCATTCACCGCGCAGGTGTGGACGCCCAAGGCCAGCCGGGCACCGATTTGTTGGGGCTGACCCCCAGCAAAAGCGCTGCGGTGGGCATCGTGGCCCTGATCAGCGACCCGCAAAAAGTGGCCGCCGCTGGCCCCCTGCGCGTGCTGCACAACGAACTCAACATCAGCAACACCAAAGCCGCGGTTGAATTTCAAAACCCAACGACACCGACCCCCGCGGCCTTGTCGTCGCTTTTCTCGCCCACGGGGGGCATGCCGGGGACCGACATCAACTTGGCTGTCGGCACCCTGACGGGTGCGGCCACGCTGAGCGCTGGCACCCAAAACGCGGTGGTGTATTTCGACACCGCAGGGCAATGGCCTCAGCTCATCACCAAGGACGGCCGTCACCTCTTGGGCTCGTCCTTGACCGAAGGCCAACAAAGCCTTTTGCTCGACCACCCCAGCATGGCCCTAGGTGCCACCTACGACGTGGGGTATTTGAACCCCCGAGAAACCGACAGCGCCTACCTCAAAGCCAGCTACTTCATCGGTGTCAAAGCAGCACCCCTGAGCGCCCCCGAATATTCGCTCACGTCCGATGACCCGCACCGCGCACAGTCCTTGGTGGCCGCACCCGCACACATCCAAAGCCGATTTGTGGACGACGCGACCAACAACGTGGTCGCGATCGCGGCGGGCCAGTTGCGTTTGAATGGGGCGGACTTGACGGCCTACAGCGGCAGAGACCACCCCGAGGACTTGGCCACTTGGCTCAACACCCAGACCGCTGACACAGGCGTTAAAGCCACCGTGGCTTACCAAGACATGGTCATCAAAGACCCCATCACCAGCGTCGAGAGCGTGCAACGCCAAGCCAGTTTGGTCTTGACCGCAGAGAGCAACACCGACGAGGTACGCTTGGGTTTTGTCGATGCTGGAGACCCCGCCGATTTGGAAACCATGGGTTTCCGGACCGCCTTGTACTGGGACGGCGAAGTCCCCGAAGACCTGCTCATCTTTGTGTCCGACGACAACGCCGGTGCCAGTGCGGTCACTATCCAAATGGCCGCCGACTTCAGTCAAAAGCCCTTTAACGCGTTGGAGGCCTTGCGCGCCAACCCCGTGGACGTTCAGTTTTTGAAGGACGGCCAATACACCCTCACCGATGTGAACACGGGCACGGTGTTGGCCGAGCGCAGCTACGACCCACACCAAGGCCAGATTTCGTACAACGGATTCACCTTGAAATTCACGGGCATTCCCGTGGAGGGCGACCGCTTCCGGGTGGACGGCAACCGCGACGGTGTGGGCGACAACGCCAACATCAAAGCCATGGCCGAGCTGGAATTCAAGCGCCAAGCCGACGGCTACAGCATCAGCGACGCCTACCGCAACCAAATCAGCCGCGTGGGCAATGTGGCGCGCCAAAGCACCATCGTCTCGGAGGCCTTGACGGTGGTGAACCAGCAAGCCATCGAAGCCCGTGACGCCATCGCTGGCGTCAGTTTGGACGAAGAAGCCGCCAACCTGATTCGTTTTCAGCAAGCCTACCAAGCCAACGCCAAGGTCATGCAAACCGCCACCAGCTTGTTCGACGCCTTGCTGGCCATTCGTTGATTCGGGACCTGAGCCATGAAAATCTCCACCAATTTGTTTTTTGACCGCGCCACGCAGCAGCTGTCCACCGCGCAAAACCGCGTGGCCACCACGCAAGCGCAAATGGCCACGGGAAAACAACTGGCGCGCCCCAGCGACAGCCCAGACCAAGCCATCGCCATCGACCGCCTGCGCACCGCGCTGCAGCGCCAAGAAAGCATTGGCGAAAATTTACAAACGGTGCAGCGCCGCTTTCAGGCCGAAGAAACGGCGCTCTCCAGCGCCACCGACGTCTTCACGCGCATCAAAGAACTCAGCATCCAAGCCGCCAACGACACCATGGGCCCATCGGGCCGGGCGGTCATCGCGGTGGAGCTGCAAACCCTGCGCGAACAACTCATCACGGTGGCCAACAGCCGCGACGATCAGGGTCAATTCTTGTTTTCGGGCGCCCGATCGGACACAGCCGCCTATTCCACGGCAGCAGGTGCCAACGCTTATGGCGGCGACCAAACCCCCACCCAGATGACCTCGGGCGAAGAAGACCTGCAAACCTTCAACCGCGCGGGCACCGATGTGTTCAACCGCGTCGTGCGTGAAACCGAAGACGGCCCCGTGGGCGTGGGCTTCTTCCAAGCCGTGGACGACCTGATCACCGCCGTCAAAAGCGGCACGCAGGCCGACATGCAGCGCAGCATTGCCGAGATGGACCACATGCACCAAGGCATGGCCTTGGCCACGGCCGACGTGGGCGCCCGCATGAACAAAGTCGACACGCAATTGGCCTTGATCGACGAGACCGTTTTGCGCCTCAAGACCACGCTCTCTGACGTGCAAGACCTGGACTACACCGAGGCCGTGACACGCATGAACAAACAAATGTTGTCCTTGGAAGCCGCCATGAGCAGCTTCTCCAAGGTGTCGCAGCTCAATTTGTTCGACTACATCCGTTAAGTTTTCCGAATCGCTGCCGATTAACCAGCACACGCTCTCAAACATCTCAACACCATGGCCACCAACTTCGTCAACGCCCTCGGCGCCGGCTCCGGCATCGACACCCAGCAGCTGGCCAAGGACCTGATGGAGGCCACGCGCGAGCCACGCAAAGCCGTGATTGACGAAAAAATCGCCAAGTCCGAGGCCCGCATTTCGGGATATGGGGTGATTCGGTTTTCCTTGGGTGAGCTCAAAACCGCGTTTTCGGGTTTGAACGACCTGAGCGACTTTGCTTCTTTGCAAGTGGCCAACACCCAAGCTTCCGCCTTGGGCGTGGTGGCCAGCCCCACCGCGGCGGCCGGCAGCTACCAATTGAACGTGACGCAGGTGGCACAAGCCCAGCGCACGGCCAGTGATGGCTTTGCTGAGCGCAGCACGGCACTCAACAGCAGTAACAGCTTTGACCTGACCCTCAGTGTCAACGGCGGCACCAACCAGACCATCACGGTGGATACGGATACGCCAGCGGGTGTGGTCGCGGCCATCAACGGGGCGGACTTGGGCATCACGGCACAGTTGATTCAAACCAGTGGCACATCACCTTGGAAAATCGTGGTCACAGGCGAAGAGGGCGAAGAGAAAAATTTCACCTTGTCCGCGCCCGTCGATTTGGGCTTTGACGATGTGGCCAATGAATTACAAGCAGCACAAAACGCGCTTTTGACGGTGAACGGCCTTTCCATCGAGCGCACCACCAACAGCGTCAGCGACGTCATCGACGGTGTGACCTTCAACCTGGCCACCATCACAAGCGGTGCAGCGCGCATCGACCTGACGCGTGATACCAGCGGCATCACCCAAAAAATCGAAGATTTGGTCACCACCTACAACGAGTTTGAAGAAAACCTGCGCATTCTTGGCGAACGGGGTAGCGATGTTGAAGAATTTGGTGGCATCTTGGCCGGTGACAGCTTGCTGCAAAACATTCGCAGTCAGATCCGCGCGATGTTGACTTCTGAGTCCAGCACACCGGGTAGCAGCGTCAGCGCTTTGCGAGATGTGGGTCTGAGCTTTGACAGATATGGGGTTTTGCAGTTTGACAAAGACAAGCTCGCTACCCAACTGCAAAGCAATTTTGACGAAGTGGCCCAAATGTTCAGCGCCAACACCAACAACCAAAGCGAGTTCAGTACTTTGCCTGGCGGTGTGGCAGGTGATGCCGTTAATAAGCTCGACAAACTCATGCGAAGCACGGGGCTTATTGCCCAGCAATCCAGCAACGCGACCAAGCAAGTTGACCGCTTTAAAGCCGATTTGGAAAAACTGGAAGACCAAATGCAAAAGCTCTTGGACCGTTACATGCGCCAGTTCAGCGCCATGGAATCTATTGTTGGCAGCTCCACCAGCTTGCGCGAAAGTCTCAAAGGCACCTTTGAGGGCTTAGCCAATGCCTATAAGAAATAAGCATTTATTGAATTAAATTGCCTCCAGCGGCTAAAGTTTGCCGCTGAGCTGCCGACTCCCCCTGACAACGTCGAAATTTCGGGGCTGTCCCGAGAAGGAGTCATCCATGAAAATCACATCCACCAGCAACGCTGCTTTGCCGGTCGCCGCAGCGCCGCCCAAGCAGGTCGAGGACGTGGCCGTCCCCAAAGTTCAGGTGCCTGTTCCGGTCGAAAAAGCTAAACCCGCCGTGCCCAAGGTCAAGCTGCAAGCGCCCGAGAAAGTCGACTTGGGGTTTGACGCCAAAGAAATGCGGCAAAACCTGCAAGAAGCCATCGACCGCTTGAACCAACAACTCAAAGCCAACGGCCGCGACTTGAGCTTCCAAATGGACGAAGAAATCGACCGCACCATCATCACCGTTCGCAACATTGAAACCGGTGAAGTGGTGCGCCAGATTCCTTCGGAAGAAATCGTACGCATGGCCCACAGCCTGGAAGAGGGTAAGGGTTTGCTTTTTAACGAAAGCCTTTGACTCAACGATTTTATGTGATGGCCAGATCAGAAATACTTTAAATATTCTGATCAAGCCCACTAAAGATTTTGAAACAAAAGCCGACTCATCAATTAACAGCAAGCGAACAGCAAGCTGTCCATCGTTAAGGCAGAAGTGGCTCCGCAAATCTGAACAGGCGAGATAAAGCGAACTCCGGGCAAACTGTCGGGTCCACTGGGACCCGCGAGAAGGAGTTTTGCGATGAACAAGAAGTCGTCAGGGCGGCGCAGCCGTCGT
>Ga0315903_10005527_pt1 | contig 16451 bp, 15 predicted proteins | sample LakEriMetagenome_7_FD_203524 | JGI IMG/M metagenome (GOLD analysis project Ga0315903, IMG submission 203524) | Freshwater fungal communities from buoy surface, Lake Erie, Ohio, United States - Buoy 2 MA119 | ecosystem: Environmental > Aquatic > Freshwater > Lake | place: USA: Lake Erie, Ohio...
TGAAATACATAGTGTGCGATGATTGCGGAAAATCGCAGGTTTACGCCAAGCATCAGGTGAAATGTCGCCACTGCAATAAGAGCTTTAGCCTAGAAAAGCTGTTTCGCACCTTAAAGCGCCCCTAAATCACTGTTAAGTTTAACCAGAAGTGCCTGATATACTGGTACAGTACTAAAAATGAGTTTAGTAAAACTCTTTTAATAAAGCAAGGAGATTATAAAATGGCATATACCGATGTTCCAAGTGCAAAGAACCAAATTCTCGATAAGATCGCGCGTGACGCAGGTTACGTTGGTCTTACCGTATCCAGCCGCTCGTTGCAGGCTAACGGCGCTAACGCTGTCGTTATCAGCAACAGCTCTAACAATATCACCATAAGTTACAGACTTACTGCAAACGATGGTTCCCCTGAAATTCAGGCTCCCATGGGCGGTATCGATGCTTCTGCATCTCCGTTCCTCGGCGCAGGGCTTCTTGCTCCAGGGATGTTGACCATGACTTCTGCTATCGCTACCGCGGGCACTATTGCTGACGTTATCGACGGCGCAATTGCGGCTCAAGTTCTTCAGCTTATCTCTGGTTACGCTAACGATATTAGACTGTCTAACAGCACCGGCACTTTTGTTGCAGTTCTTCGCGGAACCGTTGGCCTGGTAAACATGGGGCAATAATATCGATCAACAGAAAATCTAGGAGATTTTATGAACGAAGAACTAACTAAAAGTCTCACTCAGCTGATTGATGAGACTCTTCAAGAGCTCGAAGAGCTCAAAAAGTCTCGTTTTGAAGCTCAGGAGATCAAACTCCAAGGCAAAGATGACGGCATTGACGGTCACGAAGCCAATGGCGACATCGAAAAAGACGAAGACGAAAAAGACGAAGACGAAAAAGACGAAGACCACGACGAAGATCATGAAGAAGAGGCAATGAAGGGCGAAAACGAAAAAGCTCTTAAGGCTGAAGACGAAGATCACGAAGAAGACGAAGAACAGGAAGAAGAAGAGGCTGAAAAAGCTGATGAAGATCCTGCTGACGCGCCTGAAGTTGGTCGTAAACTCAAGGGAATTCTTGGAAACAAGAAGATGTCCAAATATGAGCATGCTCATAAGGCTGAAAAAGAGCCTCATAAAGAAGACCCTGAGCATGAGAAAAAAGAGAAGAAACTTGCTCGCAAGTTGCTCGATATGCACAAGAAAGAAGGCCACAAGTCTCCTGAGCAGGTCGAGAAGGACATGGAGCATCTTGAGATGAAGGGCATGAAGAAATCTATCATGGCTGAATCATCCGAGCTCATGAAAGGTCTTATCGACGAGAGAGTTAAACCTCTCGAAGATAAGCTCTCTGTTATTCTCACTCTTGTCAACCAGATCGCTGAACAGCCGGTGAGTCCGCGCGGTGTAACCGCTCGCACTGCTCCTCTGCTCAAGTCTGTTGATGAGGGGGAATATGAGACTCTTACTAAGTCTCAGGTTGCTTCTAAGTTGTTTGAGCTTAAGAAATCTGGATCCCCTGTTGACAGCTTGGATGTTGCCAAGGCTGAGATGGGACAAGATCTTGGTGTAATCGTCAAGAAATATAAACTGTCATAATTCAAAGGAGAAAACAAGATGAATGACGCGTTGAATAGTATATTGGGAGGCCTTGAGCAAGGCATCGTGTCCGCACAGGACGTTGATGCGTTGAACAAAGCCATTTCGGCTGGCTACGGCGGAGCTGGCAAACCTACAGACCTCACTTATGGTGGTGTTCTGCAAGCTGAATCTCTCGAGGCTACCCTTAAGAGTGTTACCTTCGATATGAAGAACCTCAAGATGTGGCCAGCGATTTCTGTTGATAAGGCGTATAACCTTTTCGAACAGTACAATCGTTTGATCGGGTACGGCTCTGACAGTGCTCCGTACATCGGCGAAGGCGGCGCTCCTCAAGAGGAAGATTCGACCTACGTACGTGACGGGCAGAAGATCGTGTTCTTCGGAACTCGTCGTCGAGTGTCTCACCAGATGACTCTGGTGCGCACTACTGTCGGTGACATCGTTGCTCAGCAAGCAAAAGAAGGAACTATGCACCTTCTTAAGAACGTTGAGCGCGAGATGTACTGGGGACATTCTAACTTCATGAATCAGTCTACTGGTGCTATCACTGGAAACGACGGAGATCTTCCTTCTAACTCTATCGCTATGAGCGGATTGCTTAAGCAACTCGTTAAAGGCGATCTGGATGTTCTCATGCAGTCTGGTGACTTCCAAGGCTTCGGAGCTAACGTTTCTATCGTTCAGGACATGGCTGGTGCAGTTCTTGCTCAGGACGATATCGAAGCCGGCGCCGTTGTCGCTCTTCAGAACTTCGGTTCTCCGAACGAACTTCACATCGAACCAGCTTGTCTGTCTTCGTTCGTGAAGCAGTTCTACCCGCAGTTCCGTTCTGCTCCTGGTCTCTCTAACCAGACCGTCGGTTACGATGTGTCTAAGGTTACGACCACTGCAGGAACCATCGATTTCAAGCCGAACCTCTTCTTGCGTCCGCGCTTGAATGCCCGTGCGTCTGCTGTTAACGCCGCTTGTCCTGCTGCAACCTTCACTGTGTCTGCTGCTGGTTCAGGTTCTGGCTCTTCTTACGCAGCTGGTAACTACCAGGTGAAAGTTACTGCCGTGAACGATGCAGGTGAATCTGCCCCGGTTTCGGCTGTTGCTTCTGGTGTAACCCTTGGTCAGAACATTGTTGTGACTCTCGGTTCTATCCCTGCTGGCGTTAAGTACTTCCGCTTGTATCTCTCTGCTCCAGGCGGTGCTGCTGGAACTGAAGCATTCGCGGGTAACTGGGCGAACGCTGGTGCAGGTAACTACACCTCTTCTGGAAGCAAGTACGCAGGTCTCGGCGAAGCATATCTCCTCGATATGTCTGCTGAGTGCCTGAAGTTCAAGCAACTTGCTCCTCTCAGCAAGATCAACTTCGCTATCGTGACCACCGCGCTTGAATTCGCGATCGTGCTGTACGGAGCTCTCTTCGTATACACCCCGCGCTTCAATTTCGTGTTCAAGAACCTTGGCAAGTAATACTCGCTAGGTTAATAAAGATTGGGGCTAGATACTATGTGTCTAGCCCCCTTTTTTTTATGACTTAAAAACAAAAGGAGATTTATGTCTAACAACGTTGACTGGTCTGGATGGATTCTTGAGAAAAATGCCGCTCATGCACAAGAAGAGCTTAAAAAGGGTGACTGGTGCAAGAAAGAAGAGCAGATAGAGAAAAAAGAAGAGCACAAGAAGGACATGTGCCCTAAGTGCAAGAAAGAGCCTTGCAAGTGTTTGAAAAAGGCAAAAGACATGTCTGGCGACGAGATCGACAACGACATGATGATGTCTGAGCTTGAATCGCTTGTTCATCATGTCGAAGAGATTCGCGAGCACATGGGAAAAGGTCTTGCCCCTGATTGGGTTAAGGCTAAGATCTCTCGTGCGGCGAGCATAATGTCTGATATTGCGCACTATATTCAGGGACTCAAAGAGCGCAAATAGCTCTTAATAAACTTTTTTATCTTAATAAAGAGGCCGGGAGCGATGTTCCCGGCCTTTATATTTAGTATAATCCTCTCATGGGGAACATCGCTGGGGTGCGACGAGGGGAACATGGCGAATAAAAACGCTAAGACCGCTGACAAGAGAAGGGAAATAGTTCGTAAGTTTGCCAACTTAAATAAGAAACTTCTTCGGCGTCCTACCGAGCAGGAGATGCTGGACGCTGGTTATGCTAGAAGTATGATCAGGCACTACTTTCCTACAGTAGGAAGACTTGAGGCTGAGGCCAGAGACCAGTATCCCGATTGCTTTTTCGATGTTGGTATATCTGAAATAATAAACCAAGATGTTGTTAGCGTCCTCAGAGATAAGATTAAAGCGCATAAGCGCTTCGTTATAACATCGGCAGTTACAGGCTGCCAGGTCGATCAAAAATTCTATAAAAGCATAAAAACTTATTGTGCCGCCAATGACGCCATTTTACTGGTGCTCATCGCTTCAGATCCCGCACAAACAAAGACGAACAAAAAAGGAGATCACGGGACTGTGGACTCGACTCTTGTAGACGAGTGCATAGTCTTTGAAGACACCGATCTCAATTCAAACCTGTTCCTAAGTACCATCAAGTTGAGCGCTAAGCACATCGATCCCACCACCGGGCTAGACCGCATCGGCCAACGTGACGGCAGCTTTATATTTGCTTCCCCTAAGCAGCGCTTGCAGATGGTAGCAACCTCAAATATAAAGCTGCCTCATGCCTTAATGACAACAGGCGCGATAACGCTGCCGAACTACAAGACTGACTCCTATATGAGCGAACGTACGGCTTATATCGCCGATCACGACCACGTTATGGGCGCCATAATAGTTGAGATACAGGACGATTCTGTCTATCATTACAGACAAGTACAAGCATCAAGGAAAGATGGATCGTTTCATGATCTAGGGCGCAAATACGGACCTCAGGGCGTGTCAGAGGATCTTCCCGTTGCGTTGGTATTGGGGGATTGGCATTCGGGAGAGACAGATCCCGTTGTCGTTAAGTGCACTGAAGAGATGATCTCTGAACTGAAACCTCGTACTCTTGTGCTGCATGATGCCTTTAACGGGCTGTCTATAAACCACCACGAGGATCATAATCTGGTGGCGCAGGCTATAAGATACAAAAACTCTCAACTTCTCCTGAAAGATGAGATACAGAAGTTCGCAGAAGATCTAGAGTGGCTATCTAGCAAGGTTAAAGAGCTGGTTATAGTTAAATCGAACCATGACGAGTTTTTGAGCAAACATTATCTTGCTGAAGCCAAATACGTCAAGGATCCGCACAATCACTACTATTGTCTAGAACTAGCTAAGGCCATGATAGAGGGACATGATCCGCTCAGATATGCTGTTTTTAAGATTAACTCCAAGCTGCATAACGTTCTGTGGTTGCAGCGAGATCAAGACTTTAAGATAGCTGGAATACAGTTGGGGTCCCACGGTGATAAAGGCCCTAACGGTAGCAGAGGCTCGCTGAGAAATGTAGAGAAGGCTTTTGGCGACTCTATAACAGGACATTCTCATACCCCTGGTATACTGCGAGGCGCTTGGTCTGTAGGCACGTCTAGCTTTCTCAAGTTAGGTTATAATCAAGGCCCTAGTTCTTGGGTACAAGCGCACTGTCTGGTTTACGCTAACGGGGATCGCCAAATACTCAGTATAATCAACGGTCGCTGGCGTCTCTAGCAGCAACTGTTTTGTCCGTTAAGCCTTCTTCTAGTGGTATAATGTTTTAGAAAGTCTAGCCACTAGGAGAATCGATGAAGACGTCAAACTTATCAAACAATGCAATAAGGCAGTCTGAAGTAGGCCATGCCTGGGTAGAAAGACTCACTAACGCTACTGGTACGCTCTATGTGCCCAAGTTAACTACCTTCAGGGTTAGAAGCGTTACTGCAGGAACTACAGTCACTATAGACGGTGTTCTCGCTATGACTATGGCAGCGGGCGAGATCGCAGTATTCAATGTTGGTCTTGGCGACGCAAACTACGTTCCCTCTGCTCCCAACATGAGCAAGAGTTTGGTGGAGATCAAGGTACAAGTTAACAACGCGTTCCTTCAGATCGCAGCAGACAGTGACATAAGGTACTACGCTAACATAGTTGCGGGGCCGTAACATGAGCATGAAGAGCTTCAGAAAATTGCTCGTAAAGAAAACGGCAGAAGGCTCTGATCTTCGTAAACTTGTCAAGGGGATTTTTGACGAGGTTCTTGAGCATTATGTTGTAGAGCGCTTAGAAAAATATGAGCCGCATGGCAATGCGGTTGATAGCGCGGTAACTCCCGCTGTTTCTCATTTTAAGGCTCAGCACCTTAACGACAACACGGTTGACACTATCAGGCATGCGATGGCGCATCATGTCTCTGAGTACAAGGCAGCAAGACAAGCAATGCATGATCCCGAGCAGGCTCAACATAAAACTGCGCTGCGAGATATAGCGGATAAACATCTTTCGGTTATGGTGCCGATGATGCATCTCGTGATGAAGGCTAGTAACAAAGACGGACCTCTTTGGACTAAACACGCCTCTATTCGTCCGTGGGAGATGAACGTCACTTCGCCAGAAACAAGAGGCGAAAGAGATGACAAGTCTCCAAATAAGCCGCACAGAGGAACTAAAGGTTGGCGTATACGCGCTAATCCAAAATCTTCTAGCCCTTATACTCCGAAGGATTACAGGTTTTTAGAACAGCCTGCGCATCCCGCTCATCATAAGTTTTCAAAAGATCCCCAGTTGCAGGGCCACGAAAACCACGCGTATCCGTGGGAAGAGATACAGATCGGTCATAAAAGCGCCGTAGATCAAAATAAGGCGCATCTTCCGATAGATAATAGGAAATTAAGTGTTGACGCTAATGGTGCTCCTAAGTATGTACCGCATATTTTTGATTCGCACCCTGTTATGGAAGACATAATTCCGGATGCTGCTTCTCATTCTTATGGCGAACATTCTCCTAAGGCTATCGATATAAGACAGCGAATGGACGACTGGCATTCCAGCCCGGAGTTTTTCGATTTTCTAGATCATCCAGAGGTTTCGCCTAAAATTGCGCGTGATGAAAATGGACATCATGTTGGTGGTCACATTAAGCCTGAGCATGTTCACAGTGGTTTGCCTACCGCTGAAGCACCAGCACACAACGTTAATGCAAGAATTGTTTCTGAACAGAGATATAGTCCAATAGATTACTCTAAGAGTGGAGCCAATATGCCCGCTGGATCTAAGCCGCCTAAAAAGGATATTAAAAAAGACCCGCTTATCATGAGGACTCTTGCGCCGTTGCAGGAACAACAACGACAGTATGTTCAAGAAAAACTAAAAGATCCTAAAATACAGCGCCAGATAGATCTGGCGCTCGGTCGCCAAAAACCTGCTGCTGCACCTGTACAGGCTGCGCCTGCATCAAAACCTGCTGCTGTAGAAAAACCGTCTGTGCCTCAAGCAGAAGAGTATGATCTCTCAAAGATGCCTGAAGGGGCAATGATAGAGCCAGATACGTATCATGCCTTGCCAGACAGCGTTAAGTCTATGCTCCATGAATCACATGGCTCTAAGCCTAAACCTAAATCAGAGCCAGATTTTTCAAAGCCGCCAAAAGGCTCAAACTATTCTCAGAAAAATTGGGATGAATTGCCGCCTAAAATTAAGGAAATTATTTATAGGTCGCATGGTGGAGGTTGACTCATGCCAGGATTTGTTAAAACTCCAAAAGATGAAGCTCGTTGGCACAAGGCCAAACAAGCTGCAAAGAAGTCTAAAAATAAAGAAGAAAGCGAATTCTCTGACAGAGATTGGGCTCTTGTAAATCATATATACCATAGCATGTCTAAGTCTCATAGCGTCGAAGATATATCTAAAGATATGCTTTTTGCCGTCAAGATAGGAGACGCTGCGCTCGTAGATTCCTTGCTTGCTAAAGCAAAACACATGTCATCGATTGGTCAAGGCGATGACCTTGAGAAGGCTAGACCAAAAACTTACGATGAAGATTATTTGCCAGACGAAGATCAGCCGGAAGAGTATGAGCCGGAGATTATAGAAGAAGAGGACCTTAATAAGCCGCAATTAGATGAGAACGAAGAACCAGAAGAGCGCGAACAAGACGTAGATCCTAGATCGTTCGACGTTTCTCAGATGTTTGATGAACCTTCAGACGAGTATGAAGAAGGATTTGAGCCTGAAACTGCGGTAGGGAGACAAAAACCCTCTAAGGCACATAGAGAAGATATGACGCCCGAGCAGCTTGAGGCGGTGCGACTCTTTACTGGGCCTCTCGAAGCGCATAACAATAGGCTTCGCAATGTAAACGCAGAAGCACATGTTAACCCCGAAAAATTTAGAAGGGGTCGTCAGATAGCTGCTGTTCATGACGCCATGCGAGATCATAAAGGTGCTATCGAGCAACTTAGAAGTTCTGAAGAATACAGAAAGTCTACTCGTGGGCAACAGGCCCGGCTTGAAGCTGAATTCAATAAAAAGTGGAAAGAAGAGAATCCAGAGCACCAGCAAAAAGTTGTGTCTGCTATGGCTGAAGCGCGCGAGCATGCCGCCCGCGCAAAAGAACTTCATGGTGCAAACAAACAGCTTCAGTCTCAACACATCTTAAGGGGCGCAACTGCTGGTTCTGGCATAATGTCTTCAGAGGCTGCCGCTCAGCATGTTGGTGGCGTACGTGGCGACGATGAAGGCCCTACTGTAGCCGGCGTAATGCAAGATCCTGCTGCCCCTTTCGCTAGAATGCACTCTAAAATACTTCAAGGTTTGGAAGGTAGATTGCGAGGAGCATCTCCATCCATGAACGAAGATGAATTTCAGCAAGCCAAGGAGTCTTTGGCTGGTGAGATAAGGCAAATACAGTTGGACGCGCCCAAAATACTCAAAGATCCTGTAGTCAAAAAGATATATGATAATTTTGTCGGCAAATATTATCCTCTGATTACGCAATCAGAGAGAAAGATATTGAATAATCCAGATTACTCCATGCATAGAGAACATGTCGGACAAGGAGATCTTGTAGAGCCTGGGCTGCACGCACTAATTAACGCCGTCAATACCTATAATCCCGAGCACCACTCTAAGGCGAAATTTCCCACTTATGCTCAGGGGCTTATCACTAATGCGATGAAAAATCATCTCACCGAAGAATATCGTCGCGCAGTTCCCTTAGAACTCAGAGAACAAGCTAAGGCGCAAACAAAAGCAGGTAAAATGCCTAGTCCACAGGTACCTGCACCTAGCACTGAGCGTAAACAGTTTGTTGAGCAGGCTGCGCCTAAAGCAACTACGACAGTCGCACCAGAAAAACCCGCTATGCGCGATCCGTTCAAGCACGCCGCCATGAATCCCGAGCGCACTCAGAGAATGCACGGCGTTAATGCGGCAAAGAGCGTAATAAGGCGCACGCCTCAGGCTACTGCTGCGGCTGCACCGGTCAAACAACCAAAGATACATCACGATATCAGCAGCGAGATAGAGAGCGAGATGAGTGGTTATAGTGGTTTCGGAGGAAACAATGAGTAATCATGACGATAAAACCGGCTCATCTCAATATTACGACGAGCTGGTTGGCGAAGGTTTTATACCATCGTCCGATCCTAAGCCACCAAGCATGACTCCTGCTCCTGGCATGACGGCAGCGAACTATACTCCGCTTGTCGCTCCTTTCCCTTACGGTGGCGTCAATCTAAAGGCAGCCTCGCACAGATATGCTCCGATACCCACTCCGGTTATCATGCGCGCCAGAACACTGTTCGGTTTGCCGCTCAGATCGTATCTCACTAGCGAACCGCTTTCTGATGAGACCATACAGTTCTACATCAACGAGGCTATATCCGAGCTCGAGCACACGCTTGATATCTACATAACGCCGGTAAAGTTCAGCGAGCGTCAAGACTACGAGCGCGAGAAGTTCATCTGGAGCTTTGGTTACTTCAAGACCAGGCATTCACCTATTCTCACTGTGACTAAATTTCAGCTAACCTTTAACAACGGCCAATCTCAGACTCCACCGCTCGTCGATATTCCGCTCGAATTTGTGTGGGTGCAACCTCAAGAAGGTACAGTGCAGCTTGTTCCAGCTCAGGGTGTAACTATCTCTGGTCTGATCGTGAGTGTATACTCAGGTTTGGGGTTTCATGCTTTTAATAACCAGGCCATCACAAACTGGCCTGGTGCAATACTTGTTGAATACGTGGCAGGCTTTGAACCCAATAAAGTGCCGGCACTTCTTTCTTCGCTCATAGAGAATATCGCAGCTAGAAAATTGCTGTCCGCACTTGGTCCTGTATTGTTTCCGTATAATTCTACAAGTATAGGTATAGACGGTGTAAGTCAGAGCGTTGGTACTCTCGGGCCTGGCTTCTTGCAGAATCGTTTAGCGGACCTAGAAAAACAAATTCAAGAACAGATGGATGTTGCCAAGGGCTATTACCAAAAGCGCTTCCTGATCGATAATCTATAAGGTGCTTCATGAAACACAAGATAAAGGATGTTGCTCCAGACGGCAAGATGGATATAGTGGAGGGCGTAGAAACTCTCAAGAAAGACCCAAAGAAAAAGAAGGGTATAGTATCCAGATGGAAGCTCATAAAGAAGGCTCTAGAACACTCTAGTGCTTTCATGGATATGAGCAGTGCCGTCAAACCAGAAGAAGATGACGAAAAAGAACAGGCGAGCCCTGAAATGCCGCCCGGTAAAAAAGGAGAACAAGATGAACGATCTGCTGATGAACCTCAAGGACAAGCTGAGCAATCTGTTGAGCAACCTGCTGATGAATCTCAAGAGCAAGCTGAACAGCCTGCTGATGAATCTCAAGAGCAAGCTCCTGGGGCTGATGAACCGCCTGCCGATGTGGCTGAGGGAGATGCTGCTCCAGATGCAGCCCAAGCAGGAGCAGATCAAGATCCGCAAGCCGCGCAAGAAGTCGGAGACGATGTCCAAGATCAAGTCCCGGATCAGCAGCAAGACCAGGCCGCGCAAGAACAAGAGCTCATAGAGATTCTTCGCGAGAACGGCTACTCCGATCCTGAGATTGCTTACATAATGCACGGTCATCACGTGCCGGTGCATAACGAGCTTGACACTGCTAGAGCTGAATCTGAGCGGAGCATTGCTGGTATAAAGCATGATCATGAGCGTAAGCGTCTAGACGCCGACATGAGATCTATGCTCGATCACGCTGAGATAGATAAGGACCACAAGAAGCGCTTATTGGATCTTGAACTAGAGAATAAAAAGCTAGAACTTGAGGCCAACAAAAAGAAACTAGATCTTGACATTGATTTCAAGGCTAAAGAGAACGATCTAAAGCTGCAACACATGAAAGAAAAGCACAAGCATAGGCTTACCTCTACCCACAAAGAGAGTGACGATGTCTGATTCTAAGCTGACGATGTATGTTTACGACGATGCCACTATGGAACTATCTGTGGGTAAACTTGTGCCGCACGAGTACGTCCGGCAGGTAGCGGTCTTGTTGTTCGATCAAGGATACATAGAAGATCTGGCGAAGAGTACGGCTTCCCGCGTAGTGTTTTGCCCCGCCGAATCCTTGTTGAACAAGAATATGCCGCCTGTTCGTAAGTTGCTTAAGTCTGTCAAGCGATGGCAGTATACTCTTGGTGTGCCGCAAGAAAAAACAGCGAAAAGCGATATGAACAAGACCATGCCGCAGTGGAGCGAAAATGAACTCGCCGCTCGTTTGGCAGGTCTTCTTCCTTTCAACAAGAGGGCTAGACTACAGCCCACAGATGAAGAGCTTTTTGGGCAGGCGGCTGTAACTCAAACCGAGGCCGATAAGGCTTCGCGGGATTTTAATAACAAGTTTACCGACTTCTTTAGTGAAGTTCAGAAACCTATAAATCAACTTAAAAAATTCGCAAGCGAAGAAGAAGAGATAGCCTATTGGAGCTCTATAGGCGTATCCAAGGGCTCTGACAGCGCAGATTAAGCACTTTTTCTGGTATAATGTACAAAAGAGTCCGCGAATGGTCGCGGACGCTCGGCAGGGTATAGATTATGGCGATGGAAAAGCGCTTTGCAGCTGTTCCACCTCAACCATTTACCGCAAACGGTACGGTAAACGGGGTGGTTACAATTGCAGACACTTCTTTGTTTAAGGTTAAACAGAAGGTAATTCTGTTTCAGCCGTCTATAACTGATCCGCTAAATCTCGAAGTTAAGGCAGTACTTAATCCTACTCAGATGCAGGTAGGTCCAGTTGGCGGACCTGTAGTAAACAACTTCACGAATATATCTGCTTACACTGTTGCTCTAGGCGCTTTTGTTATCGCTAACGAGCAACTTAGGCCGACTATTATCTCTGACGATTACGAGCGAGCCGTATACGAAGAAGAGCCTACTGTAGCTAAAAGAGTTATTCCAGTAGATCAGTTCGGCAACAAAATAAGTTCTACTAATCCGTTAATGTCAACCTCGCCTGAGCTAGCGCTTCAGTTTGACAACGTCGGATCCGGTGTTCTTTATCTCGGCGTTGCTCAGCCTGGTTCTGCTACTTCTGCGGCGGTATGGCAGATAAAAAAAATAACTTACAGCAGCTTGCAGGTCAGTATACAGTTTGCTAACGGTAATTCTAATTTTAGTAATATCTGGAATAATAGGACGAGCTTGACGTATGTCTGATTTTAAGATAGTTAAATTACTAGATCCTATACAGATAAACGTACCTCTAAATCCAAAAGGCGTATATAATCCCGCTACTACATACGCTATTGCTGATTTGGTGTCACTCAACGGCGTCGGCTATATTTGTATAGCTCCTACTACAGGTAACTCGCCACCTAATACTTCTTTTTGGCAACTGTTCAGTCAGACCGGCTCTAGGATATACAGTGCAGCTGGCGTGCCGTCTAGTGGACTTGGCATCGACAACGATTTCTACATCAACTCGTCTAACGGTGACTATTACCTCAAAGTATCCGGCTCATGGGTTCTGCAGGGTAATCTCACCGGTCCTGCGGGTCCAGGTGTTGCGCCTGGCGGTACTACTGGACAGGTTCTAGCTAAGCAGTCTAACACAAACTACGACACAGTGTGGGTAACACCTTCTACCGGTACGGTTACGTCCGTATCTGTGACGTCTGCAAACGGTTTTGCCGGCACTGTTGCAACGTCTACAACTACGCCCGCAATAACACTATCAACAACGGTTACAGGTATACTTAAGGGCAATGGTACGTCTATCAGCACTGCAGTCGCCGGAACAGACTATCAATCCCCGCTGACATTTGGAAATCTTACCGAAACTACGTCGTCTGTGCTTACCATAACTGGCGGCACGGGTGCAGTGATCGGATCTGGCACTACAGTAGAAGTTAAGCAGGCAAGTAGCACATTGTCAGGATTTTTATCCTCTACTGACTGGACGACCTTTAACTCAAAACAAAGCGCATTAACTTTCGGAAACTTGACAGAAACCGGATCTTCAATTCTCACTATCACTGGTGGAACTGGATCGGTGATTGGGTCTGGCACTACAGTGCAAGTAGCGCAAGCAAGCGGTACTCAATCTGGATTTTTATCCTCCACCGATTGGACTACGTTTAATTCTAAACAGCCCTCCGGAAACTACATTACCGACCTTACTGGCGATGTAACAGCATCGGGTCCGGGATCAGCTGCGGCTACGCTTTCAAATACTGGCGTAGTAGCAGGAGCATATACCAACGCTAACATCACCGTAGATGCTAAAGGTCGTATTACGCTTGCGTCAAATGGATCGGGCGGTAGTGGCGTTACCAGCCTAAATTCTCTGACTGGTGTGCTTACTCTTGCAACGGGGACAAGTGGCACAGACTTTACTATCAACGCAGCAGGGCCGACGATTAACTTCGATCTTCCAGTGGCAAGCGCAACAAATACAGGGAAGCTATCTAATTCGGACTGGACGACATTTAATAACAAGGTGGACTTTACGACTTCGATTGTCCATGCGCTAATTTTTGGATAAGGTGAACCCATGAAAATTACATTAAACCCAACACAGTTTGTTTTTACCCCCTCTCTAAATAAAATTGATTTTTCCAATATGCTTGGGACTTTCAAGCCAGAGCGATTGTTGGCCGTAACCAATGTTACGACTGGGAAGCTAGTTTACAGTGTAGCTTCACAGCCCGCAGGGTTTAACGGTAGCTTTTCAACAACAACTTACCTAAACGATACGCTTACTTATGTCAGTTCTAACGCTGGTCAATCAGCAACAGATATCATTGAGTGCTTATACGACAGTGAAACTGCGGCACAGGTCGTATCAGGAACCCTTTCCTCTTACATTTTAGATTCGGCAACGAACAACGGAGTAGGTGCAGTAGTAGATCCGACCGGAGGTGGATACAAGCTCAAAACAGCTTCCAGTACACTTGCAGCGGACGGAACCCCTATTCTTTCTACTGTTGATCCAATGACGGGTGGAGATGGGCTAAATATGCACCTGCAAAGCTCGTCCTATGGTGGACAGCTTGGCAATCCAATCCCGATTCCCAACAATAACAATGCCTTATCAGTTGGTTTCCTGAATGGCTCAGTCCTTTCTGCTCCTCGCATGGACCCCGTGACAAATGAGTTGATTGTCCAATCTACGGGAGTGCCACTTCAAGATGTTAATTTGACACAAGTTAACAGCCAAGCGATAGCACTTGGACAAACAAATATGAATGGGTCAGTGCCAGTCACGATGGCAAATAATCAAACGCCCATTCCCATTACAACCTCCGCTCCAATCAATGTAAATGTCACGCAATCTGTTTCTCAAGACATCCTTGGCGTGGCTATCGGTGGGAATAGAAACAATCAAATTGAAATCGCATTTAACACGGCTCCGGGTGCGACACTAATCACGGAAATCTTTTCTGGATCTGCTGCTGTTTCAATCACAAACGGACACTCAATTTACTCAACCGGAACCACCGCAACCTCTACGGCTCGTGCTACATCAGTTCAGTTGACAACATATCGCCCCGCCCATGAGATTTACTCAGCGTTCACCGCCGCATTTTTGAACCCCGCGGCCGGGTGTCAGTCAAGGATTGGGCTGTTCGAAGGAAACAATGGATTCGCAATTGGCTATGACGGAACCACTTTCGCAGTTTTTGTAAGAAGCGGAGGAACAGAAACACTCGTTTATAAAAACAACTGGAATGTTGACACACTCGTCGGATCACCCACTTCAAAATTTACTCGTGACGGAACTCCAGAAGCAATCAACCTCACCCTATCCAACTTGTTCCGAATTCGCTTTGCGTGGCTTGGGTCGGCCAACATTCTTTTTGAGGTGTTCAGCCCTGACGGGGAGTGGGTACTTTTCCACAATATCCGACAGCCAAACTCCGCTTACAATCCATCCATTCAAAATCCTAACCTGCCGATGAGATTGGAATTAGTTAAGACAAGTGGAACAATCAACTCAAGTATTGCTACTGCTTGCTGGGGAGCGGGAACCACCTCGGCATATAGTCCCATTACTCAAACCCTCACAGATAATACGCTTGCGGCTATGACCCGTTCCGTAATCACAGGCGTGACCACTGGTGGTGGTGGTAACTATGTGAATGTAAAGGTAAATCCGTCAGGTGCTTTGGTTACGGAGAACACCCAAAGCGGAACCGCAAGCAATAACATTGCACAGTACGGAGGCGTTGCTACAACCCTTGGTCAAAAGGCGATGGCTGCATCCATGCCCGTGGTGATTGCCTCCGATCAATCTCTCGTAGATGTCGAACAGCCTGATTTGTATATCAACGGAGCGGTAAACTCTGCGGCTGGTAACAACCTTTTTAACAATCCAGCAGGGCCAAACGGAACTGATGCGATTAACTTTAAATCCGGGTCATGTCAGGTAATTATGACCGCAGCAGGTGGTTCCATCGAATTCCAACATTCGAGTGATAACTCCACTTGGGTGACGATGCCTGTATATAGGGTAGACTCCGTTACTCCATCTACTTTAGGACCGTTTCTTGCTGCAATTAGCATCACCGCAGCTTCGGCTTTTGTATATCACTTCCCGATTAAGATGCGTTACATTCGATTGAACGTGTCTGGAGGTTTGAGCGGTTCTCCGAGGGCTAACCTCAGATTGAGCCAAGACTCGTGGTCTCCTATTGTAAACACAGTGGTGAACGCAACCGCTGCCAACCTCAACGCCACCGTTTCGGGATCTCTCACCAGTGCGGGAACAGTAACCGCATCTATCGCAGCCTCTCAAACTCTTGCAACAGTAACTACTGTATCTACGGTGACGAATATGTCTCAAGTCGGAACAGTTCCAGCAAACAATCTTGTGTTGGATATGATGCAGAATATGTGGGCAAACAACATTAGAAGAGGAATCACATGAAAAGATATAGAGACACCGAAGGAGCTATTGTTTTTGCCTATCAAGTCGATGGCCCCATTATACTCAACACCGTACAGGGTGAGCGGTGCGGCTCGGCAGGTTCGTATGTGGTATTATTAGATGAGGAAAAGACCGCAATATTGCCCGAACAAGAGTTCATTGCTTCGTTTACAGAGGTAATAGAGGAATAATATGCCAACTACATTAGGGTTCAAAGACATCATCGATCTTCCGCAATGGCGACCAGAATCTCCCTGCCTTGCCGTATCGGGTGCAGGTATGAGTTTAGTAGGAGACGAAAGAAATAACTCGACTAGACATCCCTTGATGTATTTTTTGCGATCTGCAACGGCTCTGGATGTTTACGATCCTATTTCGGGTGAGTGGCAGCCCTTGGCATCGCCAGCTTTGACGGGTACTTTTGGTAACGGTGCGGCGGCAGTATTTAATCCAAGTGCGGGGCCACGAGGCACTCTTGCGGCAGGAGCGACAACCACGAGTGTTATTTTGTCCACCGCTCTCCCTGCTGCTGTTGGCAA